>Ga0307507_10006107_pt1 | contig 18897 bp, 1 predicted proteins | sample 7_EM_MG_FD_207223 | JGI IMG/M metagenome (GOLD analysis project Ga0307507, IMG submission 207223) | Populus trichocarpa ectomycorrhiza microbial communities from riparian zone in the Pacific Northwest, United States - 7_EM | ecosystem: Host-associated > Plants > Roots > Unclassified | place... | reverse complement strand
TAAGCTCTAAGCCACTAATTTTGCACCGGCAGAATGAAACTTGGCAGAAGATTCGGACAGTAAAGTTACTGCCAAGAGTTACTGTCCGGATCCTGTCCGTTAGACTTGTACTAAATAAATACACCTATTAGCCGTACTAGTTGAAAGCATAAATGCACGTACTAGCCGCCCTAATCGCCTATATACTATACCTACTAGCGGTACTAGTCAAAAGCGTAATTCTGCAGCCGTCTATACCTTATAGCCCTATAAAACTATTCTATAATATCCTTCCGTTATCCATAGCTAAGATCCAATCTTCCTACCAGTAACTAGAACAGTAAACCAGAAATAATAACAGCAGCAGTAATAGTAGTAGCAGTAACAGCAGTAACAGCAGTAATAGTAATGGTAGTAGAAACAGTAATAAAAGCAGATATTTAGCGCAGCAAAATAAAATAGAATAGTCAGCTATAGAACACTCGGTAGAAGAACTTGGTAACGGTTAGTAAGCAGTAGGACATCCAGCAGTAGAACTTTTGGTAGTAGAAATCTCAGTAGCAACAAACAGTCAATGGCAGTTAGTTAGTAGCAGTTGGTTAGTAGCAGTTGGTTAATAGCAGTGGCAGAATAAGCAGAACTGCGGAACGGAACAGCCGGTAGGAACAGTAGTTAGAATAGTCAGAATAGTAGCAGTAGTAATAGCAGTAGCAGTAGCAACAGAACGGTCATTAGCATTTAGTTAGAGGCGGCTAGTCAGAACGGCGGTAGTGGGGCGATTAAAACGGTAGAATATGGCGGTTGGGAGAGTAATAGTAAAACAGTTAAAATAGTGTTAGGCCTAGAATAGGTTGGTTAGAACAGTTATTTAGCAGATCTCGCAGCGGCATAGATCTGGTATAGTTAGATAAAACAGTAGAGATGGAACAGTCAGTTAAGACAGTAGGGACGAAATAGCTAGACGGAATAGTGGCGGTAGTAGCAGTAGGGTAGTCAGGGGTCCCAATAATTGATATAATTATAATCGACACCTAGATTTCAATTATCTGATAATTGAGGCCTTCAATTTTGATTATATTATATAGATTATAACTATTATATAACAATTACCTAATATACTAAGGAGAAGTTAATAGGAGCGCTTAAGTACAGGATAAAGCCTGCGGAAGTCTCTACTTACTGCCAATTGCCACCGCGCCTGCCAGATTTCCAGAAGAGGAAGTTGGTGATAGACTTCTGGTGTTAGTTATACTCCCATTCATCCTCTGGTAACTTAATTGGATTGTTAACTATACTGCCCTCTACCTTATCTAGTCCTTTAATATTTAATACCTTAGCGGCTATATCAATTGTTATAAAGCCACCTGCCTTTACTACCTAACGAATCTAGCTCTTTAAGCACTCTGTTTGTTCCACCACCTCCGCTCTAAGCCTTAAGCGTTGCTATAATATTGTTTGATGTGCACTAGAAAAAACTCGCTTAAATTTGGCCAACATAGCAAGTATAGAGAGGATATTAATAGCCATGCGTGAGAGCCTTGGCTAGAGTTTTTGTTGCAAAGGCTTAAGCCACTAGCTAAGTAAGGAGTCGGCAATTAAAGTTAGAGGAGTTGCCTGCCAAAAGCCAGTAACGTTAATTATTGTAAATAGTAGGAAGGTGTATAAAAGGGAGGTTTAACTTACTGTAATAAAGCGCTTAAATTTAGTATCAGTGGAGGTTTGCTCTAGCTGCTTTTTATACTTCTACCTCTTATATATGTTCTTAATGAGATCTAGATTAGTTTGCTAAATTTGCTTACTGTTAACTGGCTTATATTTATACTCTTTCTTCTAAAGGCTCCGTGCTGCCTTAATTGCTCGCTTAATTATACCTGGATCTCGCCCCTCTAATGCCTGCTAGTAATTATCTAGATATTTCTTTTAAAGCGTTGGATTAAGAAGAAGCGTAGAGGCGTAGGCAGGAGTCTTATTAGTTAGCTTGTAATACTTATTAAAAGCAAACCATATAGTTAAAAGCGATGCCGAGAGGTTTATATTAGCAGCATGTTCCTCCTGCTTGCTTTTAACGTATTTAATAAGGAAATCCATGCTCCGCAGAACCATATCTAGAGTTATTAAGTCCCCTTCTAAGGACTTTGTAGTATCCTTAAAAGGCCCTAAGATAGTAATAGTCTTGCGGGCAGTGTCTTATTTATTATAGCTAAGGCTGTTCTTCTGCATAGAGTCCCAGTTTTTGTTAATGAAGACGCGAATTATGGTTTTAAGCTTAATGGCCAACTCTAGCATAGTAAGCCACGAGTTCCACCTTGTATTATTATTACAAGAAAGCGTCTTCTTAGCAAGCGCTAGGAAGGCTTAATATTGCTCTGTTAAACGCCTTAACTATATAGCAATGTTATAGATTTTGCCAAGGGCTCCTATTTCTCACTATTTGACCTATATAGCTTTATCTTAATTGTACTTATATTCTAAATAGATATTTACCAGTCGCTCTTCTTATTAGAGTTATTCGGCTACCTGGATTACAACCTTAACGGCTTCTTTATTTTTGTGGAAAAGGAAGGCTTAAATAGTAAGGTTAATTATATGGCCCATATATTAAATTTGGTGTTAAGTAGCCAACTAGGAGGGGAAGCGCTTTTGGATTAAACGGCAGAGCTTATTATTACTGCCATAATTATTACCTATTTACTGCTAGAATTAGATAGAGATCTAGATTAATTAATAAAAGCGTACCTGTTATATAGCTAATCTAGCTTTCCTTAATATTAAATTCTTCTAACACCTTAATTAGCACCTCTGCCTACTCCTTACCACTGTGAGACTCCTTATGCTCCCACAGAGCAAGTGTTGCCTTTAAAAGGTGGCCAGCTTCGTTAATAAAGTAAGCAGTTACTACCTGGAAAGCTGACTTATTTGGAGCTGTCCAACAGTTAGTTATAAAATGGACTTTTAATATTGCCTTCTTAAGTCTTTTCTTTACCAAATCCTTGTAAATTATAAATGTCTTGCTAATAAGTAAAGGCACCAAGCTAGCAGACTTGTAGAGGAGGTTGTTAACTGTGTAATTATAAATATGGAGGAAGGCTCTAAACTCTGGCCACTTAATAATTATATAAGGAAGATTGCGTATAACTATAAGGTAATAAAGGGCGTTTATAAAGTTGGTTTTGTTTACCAAATCTCGCAGGATCTTGTCAACTTTAGAGTCTGTTTTACTAGCAGTTATCTCCTTCTGTTTATTAAATAAGGCGCCAATAGTAGACTTTATTGCTTTATCAACTTTTGACGTCTTAAGGGGGATTTTTATACCGTGTTTGTTCTTTAGGTAGGCGTAAGCAAATATAAGGCTTAAATACTGTTTTTGGCAGCGCTTGCAGTAGAAAAGCTCCTAGTTTGAATTGCCACGTTCTAGTTAACCTTTTAGAGGTTTATTAATGGCGTATAACTAGAGAACTTTATCCTCGCGTTCTCTCTTCTGTTTTAGTTAAGGAATTCTAATTTAGTAATAAGGGTCCTCGTAGGCTGCCGTCACGTTGTTAAACTTGCGCGAATCGTGCTCGCTAAGGGTGGAAACTTCGTCTACTTCTTCTTCTTGCTGTCTCTTTTAGCCACAGGTGCGGGGGGACGGTAGCGGAGTTATAGCTAGTGTTAATGTTAAGAATAGAAGCTTAGTATTGATAAAAAGTAAGCAACACAACTAGACGTGCTTATCGCGCGCTATAAGCGAGTATTACGCGTTAGGCAGATTTTACTAGGGGCTATAGCGAAATTTTGGCCTTTTAGCGCATGCATGGATACAGCTGCTGATAACTGTTGCGCTATATTACAACTTCCTCCTCCACCCACTGCCTTATATATATTTATATAATCTATATAATCTATATAACTAATTAAGTCTTTGATTTCGATTATAATTATCAGATAATCTAAATAATTGTAATTTAGATAACTAACTTAATAATTATTGGGATTCCTAAGGGTAGTTAACCAAGGTAGTAGAGGCTCTGGCTTGGTTTGATTAATTAGTTAGTTGTTTAATATTAAAACTCTACGTCTAGCTCTACGTTTGGCTATGCATCTAGCTATATATTAGTAGCTCTACATTACATATTCTGCGTCTGTGTCTACATCCGTATTTACGTCCATGTCTACGTCTATGTCTGCGTATATATGTATATGCCTGCCTTAACTAATAGCCAAAGACTGTCTAATTAGTCGGCAACGACGTGCTACAACTAATCGTTCAGTTATTTAACTAAGGTAAAAAGTCGGCCTGGTAGAAGGCTCTAACTATCCTAACTTAAATATGGAGATGGTGTTTAAGACTATAGCTTTATATCTATAGATAATTAATTAAAGCCTCTATATAGACATACAATCGGTTAAGGCTCTGCATCTACTGTTTAATTAAGGCTTCGCATATATAGGCGTCCAGTTAGGCTGCCGTGCTATTATCTAATTAAGGCTCTGTAACTACACACTCTATATCTATAGACTCTATATAAGACTCCGTGTAAAGCTCTATATCTATTATTATAGGAAAGATTGTTTTAGTTAAAGAGGCTCCAAGACATTAATTGGCCGTATTTCTAATATTTTGTGGTTGTATACTAATTTCCTTATTGGGCCTAGTGTCTATCTATCTGCCATTGTAGAATCTTTAACCGCTGATCAAAGACGTCTAATGGCGACGGTGACTGATTTAATTTAACTATAACAACGTATAATTAACTAACGTTTAAATAGGGTATTAGGTCGGCCCAACTGAAAGCTCTAGTTAATCCGACTTAACTATAGAGGCGGCGTCTAACTGATTAAGATTTAACTAAGGCTCCGGCTTGACTTAAGGCGTCTTCTATTATATGTATAACCTAGGCTCTATATTATCACATACTTAATTAAAGCTTTTAAATCCGTTAACGTTCTATTAAGGCTCTATATCCATAGGCTCTATATCTACAGATAGTTAATTAAGACTTTAGCTATGTAGTTATTTAGTTAGAGCTCTGTATCCGTAGTTAATTAAGGCTCTTAGTGTCTACTAAACGTCTAATCTAGAGACCTATCTTAAGACTTCCTTCTTTATAAGCATAAACGGCAGTTTCTAGTAGACCATTTCTGCGGGCCCAGTACTTTTATAAGACGTCCTTAATAGCTACTTTCTTTCCTTTTAGAGTTGCCTTTACTCTTAGCTTCTTTAGCGCATCCTTAGGCTTTTACAGCTGCTTCTTTATCCTGGCTATTAGCAGTACGCTTATATATCCTTAATCTTCTTCCAGCTTAAGAGCCTTCTTAAGATTGTCTTCTGCTTTTAGTCTTTTAATTGCTATTCTACTGGCTCTATATTTCGCTTAAGTTATCCTTAATATTATCTAGTATTAGCTTCTTGGTTATTATAACTACCTCTATTATATATCCCTGCCCTTATATCTATAATGCAGTCCTTTATTAAGACAACCTCTAAGAAAAAGCACTAGCTCCTATACGTCCAATTCCTGTTCCCCTTATAGTCCTTAATATAGTCCTTTAATAGCCTAGCTAGATACGGCTTAGTCCTGTCTTTAGTCACATAAGGATAGCTTAAACTTAACGTGGTCAGCTATACCCTACGTACAGTCTCTTACGGAGCATCTTTGTTAGTATCTCTTTGTATACTGCTTTACTATTCCGTGGTAGTTGTTTTCCAATATTATGCTGCTGTCCTTATATAGGTCCCTTCCTTACTATAGTATCCGTTCTTATTATACAGCTAGCGCAGTACTAAATTTAAATAGCAGTAACAGTTATACTGCAATTAGTTGTCGTTTAATTAAGGAATAAAGTCGGCCCGGTTAAAGGCTCTAATTTAACAACATTTAACTAACTTAATTTAGTAATGGTGACGTGCTAATATTAAGGCTCTGGCTTAATTTAGTTCTTTAACTAACTATAGCTTTTATACAGTTATTTAATTAAGGCTTTTGTGTATTAGTTTGGTTAAGGCTCTATATATAGCTCTATATCTGGCTCTGCATTATATAATCGGCTCTATATTTATACAATTAATTAAGGCTCTTAGTGCCGTTCTTATCGTGCGGCTGGCGCATTATTAAATTCTAGGGGCGGTATAGAGTTCTGCTAGCTCTATTGCTAAATAGACCAATTAGGATTTTCCGTGCCGGGTATAAAAAATTGCTATTAGCTTAGTAACAGGCGGTAAGCTAAACTAATATCTTTACAGTAGGTTATCGCGACTAACGCGTCTTAACGCGTTATAATCTAGAAAGTAAATAGGAAACGGAGCTTTAGGAAATACTATAACTAAGCAGATAAACAGAAATCTTTTATACGTCACTGTTACGGGACACCCCCGTGACACCTTATACACGTCCACTTGTTTCCACCGACTGAACAACCGGAGACTGACCACAAGATGGCAATCTAACAGCAATCTACCGTATTTCGCCGCAATCTGCTATCTCTACTATTGGAGTTGCTAACTGGCAACTTCAAGGACCTCTAACTGCCAAATTCTGCTAAGTTCTACTAGAACCGCCACCTAAGCTCTACCCTGCCTGTATATAGCATAGTACCCGTTAACCTAGTAACCAAGTGAACGTTATATACCCTTTTTCCCCTATTTCCTACTTCCTTTTTCTTACGTAACGTCTTAACTTTATTACGCAGTTTATATACATAGCTTAATAATATTTACTTTGCTATATATTATTACCGCTTATGCTCGCTCCGTGACACTACATTGCGTTAACCTTATATACTACCCTTTAAAATGTAGAACGACCCCAAAGCCCCTATAATAGCTGCTGGCATTATATCCGCACTCTAAGAACAATTGGTAGAGATATAAAAGTCCTTTATAAACGCCCTTGTATAGAACTAAGCCACTTTAACTTAATAATAAGCTAAACAAGAAGCACAACACCTGCAAATAATTAAGGACCTTTAAGAAGAAGTCCACACCCTTAAGATACCTATACTAGGGCCCTAAGACCGAACGCCTTCTCTAGAGACAAATACGCGAAATAAGAGTCCCAAACCTATAGTAGCTATTTACCCTAAACCGACTACCGCACCGTAATAATTTAAATAACTACTAGACCCTCTAATATTTACTAGTAAATAATAAGAACTCCGATTATTTCTAAGCCAGCTTAAAAATAAGCTAACTAGTAATACTAACCGCTACCTAACTAAAGCTAACCGACTCTACTACACCCTAAGTTAACTAGGAGGAGACGTAGCTAACCTTATTAAACCCCTTTAACTGAATTTAGTATAAAGTCTAGTTATACTTCTTAAAGCTATATACGGTAACCTAAACCGCTAAGCTACTGCTTAGAGAAAGATAAACTATATAACTTAAGAAACAAAAAGCTTTCTAGTATACTTCTCCAAATTTAACCGTTACATAAAGGAAACAGGCTGGAATAACTCCGTACTAGTTAATAGCCTTATTAAATCCCTAAGTCCTAAACTAAAAACCTCCCTAATAGGTATAGACCTACCAGGAGCCCTTAACGCCTGCATAAACGTTATTAATAAATAATATAATAATATACTACGCCTAACACTAAAGTCCACTCCTTAATATAATATAATAGCTCCGTAAACGACTACTAAGTTATTATCTTAGCCTAAGCACCCTAACGCCATGGATATTAACTCTGGAACCCTAGAGTATACCCCACTAGGGTCCCCTAAATAAGAATAACGCATTAAGCTAGGCCTTTGCTTTAAATGCGGAAGTAAGGCTTATATCTTAAGATACTACTCTATCCCTATGCCCTAACATGATTTATAAATAGCTAATACTAGTAACCGTTTACCGTACTAATCCTCTAGTTACTGTCCCCAATCTTTATATAGCTCCAGCCCCGTATCTAGTAAGTACCACTTATAAGGACAAAGTTATAGCTAATATTCCATAGGAACCCCACCCCAGTCGCCTCTAAAAGGAAGGTCCTGGAGCTAAGTCGCTCTCCAAAACGGCACTACCTTAGGATCTCGTTAAATGCTCTAGATATTACGAATTCTAACTCTTAGGATTACAGCATAACTATTAACTATTATCTTTGGTAGAATAATTAATAGGCTAATAGTTAAGCCCTAATCAATACAGGAGCCAGTGGCATAGGATTTATTAATAAGATCTTTATATAAGATAATAATTTTACCCTAACCCCCCTTAACCAGCATATTAACGTATTTGGATTTAATGGCAAACGCACTATCTTAGGCTATATTACCTATATAGTATTCCTAAGACTCTAATACCTAAACTATAAAGAACTAATTAGGCTTTTCGTTACCACCCTAGGTTACTTAGTAATACTTAAACAACCTTAGATAAAGCTATATAAGGTAACTATTAATTGGGATAACCTTAAGCTTTTATTTACCGCCTCCTATTGCAAGTAGAAGTGCCTTATAACTTACTACTTAGACCCTAAATTAAAATTTAAAAAATCTACTAGGATCTATTAGTTTAAAATTTTTACTAATGTCTACCCTATACCTAAAAAGTCTACCCAATTCTACTAAGAACCTAAAAATTATACTAAACCACATAAACTAATCCTAACTACTATACCACCCCGAACTAAGCAGAAGCCTAAACTTAAGCTTAATATATAAAAGTACCAGAAGAACTGGCATTCTACTATAAAAAGGATACTTAAAGAACCTAAACCTAAATCTAATACTAACTCTATACCTAACACTAAACCTAAAGTTAAATAAGAAATAGTAGATAATTAAAAGAAAGTTGCTAGCTGGCAACTTGCCCCCCTTTCTATAGATATTTATATAATTGGAGCTACCCTATTAGTATAACTTGCTAAAAAACCTAAACATATAATCTTCGCTATTATAATAGCCGATATTAAAAAGGCCCTAGTACTAAAGAAGCACACTAACCCTACCATAAAAGTACTAGTATGCTATTATAAGCATCTAGAAGTATTTTTATAAAAGGAAGCTAATAAGTTAGCAGAGCACCAACTATATAACCATAAGATTATACTTGAAGAAGGAAAACAGCTAGGATTTAGACCCCTATATAGAATGTCCTAAAACAAACTCTAAGTGCTGTAGAAGTACTTAGACGAACACCTAAGTAAAGGATTTATTAGAGCAAGCTCTTTGCCTATAGCTGTACCTATAATCTTTGTTAAGAAACCTGGCGGCAGTCTACGCTTCTATATAGACTACTAAGCTCTTAACGCCATTACTATTAAAAATTGGTACCCGCTTCTATTAATTTAAGAGACACTAAACTAATTAAGTAAGGCTCGCTACTATACAAAAATTGACCTTATCCACGCATTTAACCGTCTCTATATTACAAAAAGAGATAAATGGCTCAGTGCATTCCATACTAGGTATAGACTATTTAAATACTTAGTAACGCTATTCGGCCTTATAAATGCCCCAAGTTCGTTTTAATACTTTATAAATAATACCCTATAACCTTACCTGGACATTTTTTGTACTGCTTATATTAACAATATTCTAGTATATAGTAATAACCTAACTAAATATAAGAAATATGTTAACCTTATTTTAGAAGCCTTGCGTAGAGCTAGCCTACAATTAGATATAGATAAGTGTAAATTCTATAAAATAGAAGTTCTATACCTTAGACTTATTATTTCTATAAATAGCATATAAATGGACCCAAAGAAAATTGAAGTAATTGTAAACTAGCAAGAACCTAAAAATATTAAGGACGTAAGAGCCTTTATAGAATTTGCTAACTTCTACTAATGGTTTATTAATAACTTCTCTGCTCTAGTCTTACCCCTTATAGCTCTAACCTAAAAAGACAAAACCTTTATCTTTAATAAGGAATGTAAGAAGGCCTTTACCTATCTAAAAGTTATATTTACTACCGCACCCGTACTCTAATACTTTAACCCGAACTAAAAAAGTGTTATAGAAGCTAACTTATCTAACTACATTACTGGAGGCATTTTATTTTAGTATAATAAGAAAGGAGTACTGTACTCTATAGTATACTTCTTAAAACGACTAAGTCCAGCCGAATATAACTATAAGATCTACGATAAGGAATTATTAGCCATTATTAGATATTTTAAACAATAGCAACCTAAACTAGAAGGCGCTGGATTTCCAATTAAGGTCCTTAGTAACTATAAGAATCTATAGTACTTTATAACTATAAAATAGCTAAGTTATTATTAAGCCTATTGGTTAGAATATCTATCTTATTTCTAATTCTTAATTATGTACTACCTAGGCGTTTAAGGTTAAAAACCTAATACCCTAACCCAACGTTTACAAGATATACCAGTATAGGAAGAAGCGCGTGCCTACTATAATTAAACCCTACTTCGCCCTAAATTATTTAATCCCCTAGCTAAAGACCTTATAGTATACGTCCTTAAAATAACTAATTAATTAGTTAAACAGATTATAATTAATGAATATCTAAATAACGAGTTTATCTAAGAGACACTTAAGCTAATTTAAAATGGCGTTAAACACTCCAAAAAGATCTCTCTAAGTAAATGTAAAGCTTGCGGAGACCGCTTATACTACTAGAACCGCCTAGTTATACCTAACCATAATAAACTTAAGCTTAAGCTTCTTAAATACATATATAACCTACTAGTAGCCGGCCACCTAGGCCGTGGAAAAACCCTAGAACTACTTTAATGGGAGTACTACTAGCTAAATATGTATAATATAATACGAAGGTATATCTCTAGCTGTTATACCTACCAACGAGCTAAGGCTTTATATAAGACATACAACAGCTTTCTAAAGCCACTACCTGTTCCGGACTGAAGATGGAAGGATATCTTAATTAACTTCGTTGTTAAACTCCCTATAAGTAAAGGCTGTATAAATATTATGGTAGTTATAGACCGACTATCCAAAATAAGATACTTAATTGCCTGTCCTAATATATTAATACCTGCCGTTGCCCAACTGTTCCTGGATTATGTATGGAAACTCTATAGACTCCCTAAAACGATTATCTCTAATAGAGGCAGCTAGTTTGTCTTTGTGTTCTAAAAAGAACTAACTACCTAACTCCGCATTAAAGTACTATTATCTATAGCATACTACCCGGAAACAGATGGTCAAATGGAACATATAAATGCTATAATAGAACAATATATTTGGATATACACGTTATATCTACAGGATGACTAGATGGACTGGCTTGCATTTACTAAGTTTACTGCAAATAACTCCGTTTTAAAAACCATAAAGGTCTCCCCGTTCCTGGCCAACTACGGCTAGCATCCACAAATGGGTTTTAAACCCTTTAGTAATATTCCTTGCCTGGCTTATTAGGCCTTATAAGTTATAGAAGCAAATAAATTTATAAAGAAGATAGAAGAATTATAAGAGTTCCTTACTAACAAAATAATATAGGCCCAATCTATCTATAAAGCCGTAGTAAATAAGAACCAAACCCTAGCACTAGCTTACTAAATTGGTAACTTTATCTAGCTAGATATAAGAAATCTAAACACGAAACAACCTACTAAGAAACTTAATTAGAAGAACGCTGGCCCTTATAAGGTTAAAAAAGTTGTCTCTTCTTATACCTACTAACTAAAGCTCCCTAATACGGTTAAAATCCACCCTATATTCTATACGTCAGTCCTCCGCCCTACCGCCCCTATATTAGATGCCCTGCCTAGACAGATCCAAGACCCTCCCCCACTAATTAAAGTAGATGGTGAGGATAAGTACCTTATTAAAAGAGTTAATAATATTAAGTATAACAAACGGAAACGTAAATATATATACCTTATAAAATAGAGAGGTTTTACTAAACCCTTATAGGAACCTGCCGACTCTATAGAACTTACATAAGCCGCAGAAGACTTTTATGAACTCCACCCAGAACTACCATAGCCCTATCTTGCAGATACTTGAGTTTAAAGGGGGGGTACTGTTATAGGACACCCCTATAACACCTTGCACACGTCCACCTGTTTCCACTAACTAAACAACCGGAGACTAACCATGAGATAGCAATCTGACAGTAATCTGCCGTATTCCGCCATAATCTGCCATCTCTACTGTTGGAGTTGCCAACTGGCAACTTTAAGAACCTTTAACTGCCAAATTCTACTAAGTTCTACCAGAACTGCTACCTAAGCTCTACTCTACCTGTGTGTAGCACAGTACCCGTTAACCTAGCAACTAAGCGAACGTTATATACCCTTTTTCCCCTATTTCCTACTTCCTTTTCCTTACGCAACGTCTTGACTTTATCACGCAGTTTATGTATATAGCTTAATAATATCTACTTCGCTATATATTATCACCGCTTGTGCTCGCTCCGTGACAGTTACCTATATCCCCCCCCTACCTTAGAACTTAACTGTCCCCTAGTTAAACATCCTATACCTACGGCAGAGCTTACTGCGGAGCCTATAGGCTAATAGCTAACCTAGTTGCACGGTCAATAGCTAGCTTTAAGCGTCTGTCTCTATAACCATCTCTAAGGATTAGATAATTTATTCTTCTTTTTAGCTTTAGCTATCTTATCCACAGGCCATAACCTAATCTATGTTAGCGACTTAGTCAATCGAGGCACGAGCACGGCAAGAGGGACGCGCAAGCCTGTACAATTGGTAGTCTATAAACGAGGATCCAAAGCTAGAGAAAGGAAGGAGAAGAATAGTAGCGCCACTTAATATTTTATGCGGTCCTTAAGTTACGTGACTTGCGTCTACTATAATCCATGTCTGCTAAGATCCACCGTTTTCCACTAGCGCCGTAACATTACCCCCCCCCCCCCCCCCTCTAAAAAAGCCTGCCCTTAGGCTTTGTATATCCGTATTATGTCTATGGGGTGTTCTTATCTATGTGCTTAACAGGTAGCCTATTATCTTCGCTATACTAGCACTCTATCTACTTGTTTAGATACTTTGGGGGCCCTGGCTTATTAGGGTATTAGTTATAAAACTCTTTAAGCTTTTAGGGGCAACCTATAAAGTTCCAAGCGGGGTACTAGGTTGGGTCTGGATTGTAACCTTTCTATTAGATACGGTATTTTAGCGTTCCTCGTACTAGTTTATAGGCTAGTATTTTATCAACTTCCCATTTATTATCGCTATTAACTTAAATTAGTAGGGGAGGCTTATTCTTTTATCCAGGTAGTAGGTTATTTACAGCCTTCTATAGCTTATCCAGCGAAAAGATAGGGTAGACTTTAATTAAGTCTGGGAGCTTAACCTTATACAAGTTGCCTTCTTTGTTAAGGATCTTATATAGTCCTGCCATCTTATAATCTAGCTTATAGCTAGGCCGTTTTATTTTCTAGTTCTTTATTATAACCTAGACCCTATTATCCACGGTAAAGTTAGGCTTACGCCTGTACTTATTTGCCTGCTATTTTATTAATCTCTAGGCCTTTTCTAGATTTATATAGGCTACTGTCTAGGCTTCTTTTAAGCATTTAGCGTATTGCTAGGCTTCCTTATAAGATAGTCTTTCGCGTATGGTTTATGGCCCCTCTAGTTTTTCTTAGTTAAAGCTTATATAGGGTAAGTATCCCATTTCTAGCTAAATAGGTGCAAATCCTATAGAGTTGTGGGGTAGGGTTGCCTAGGCGTAGTTTATTAGGGGTAGTAGTTCGCCCCAGTTATCCTAGAAGTAGTTAATAAAGGGCCAGAGCCTCTAGTCTAAGTATTAATTTACAATCTCTATCTAACCGTCTGTCTAGGGGTGGTATGCTATAGAAAGCTTTAGCTTAATGCTAAGGATCTAAGTAAACTTATTCTAGAAGGCCAATATAAACTACGGCCTGTAATCGGATATAATAGTATTTAGTAGTCCGTAGATTTGGTAGACATAATAGATATATAGTTAGGCTACCTCCTTAGCATTAATATCCTTGTGACAGGGGATTAAGAACGGGCGCTTACTAAAACAGTTAACTAGGATTATTACCATATTATATCCGTCACGGTCTATAGGCAGCTTGTAAAAGTCCATAAAGATATACTACCAGGGGCGTTCTAGTATTGGGAGTGGCTTTAATAGTCCTAGGGTCTTATCCTATAGAATTATAAACCTACGGCAGTCGTTACAGTTCCGTATATAGCGGTTAATATCTATAACCATTCTGGGCCAGTAGTATTGGTTACTAATAATTTTGTAGGTCTTATTCTTTCTAGGGTAGGCCGTAGAGACCTAGGTATAAGCTTTGGCAATAAGCTAGGTCCGTAAGTTCTATTCCTTAGCTACTACTAGCCGTTCCTAGTGCTTAAGTAGTCCGTTTTTAAGGGACTATAGGCTGGCAACATTCTTTGCCTTTTTACGGTACTCCTATAGAGAGGGGGCCGTACGGTTTGCCTACAGCAGTTTATTAATAAGGTTAAGTTCTATGGAGTTAACGGGATATATCTTAGCGTCTAAAGGGTCTATATTTTGTTCTACCTATATCTAGGGGTTAAGGTGCTCTAGTTATAGTAGTATCTAGGTCTATAATAAGATCTTTGTAGCCGCCTAGTTACCTAAGTCCTGTTTATACCTTATAAGAGCATCCGCACGGTTTATAGTGCCTGGTCTATATATAATTAAGAAGTTAAACTAAGATAGGATATCCGCTTAACGTGCCTACTAGGCCGTAAAGGCCTTAGTTATTATAAAGTATTCTAGGGCCTTATAATCTAAAACTACCTTAATAGGCTTAGGGGTCCCCTCTAGCTATACACGCTAATGCTAAAAGCTAGAGATAATAGCTAGCATTTCTTTATTATAGATATAGTAGTTTAGCTTAGCATCTATTATAGTCTTTAAATAGTATATAATAGGGTGCTATTCTCCGTCCGGTTACTTTTAGGAGAAAACTCCGGCTATCGCGCTGTTTAAAGCATCAGTTTCTAGCATTAAGGGCCGTTTTAGGTTAAAGTGGGTAAGTAGGGGAGCTAATACTAGCCGTTTTTTAAGCTTATTAAAGGCCTATATATATATAGCGTTAAAGTAGAATGGCTGGTCCTTTCTAGTAAGGCAGTTAAGAGGCCAGGTGATCCTACTATAGTTCTTAATAAAGCGTTAGTAGAAGTTATAGAAACCTAAAAATAATTACACCCCCTTTATAGTCTGTGGGGATATCTACTAGTTAATTATAGCCGTTTTCTCTAGGTCGGCCTTAATTCCGTTTATACTAATAATAAAACCTAGGTACTTTATACGCTTAACACTAAATTCCAATTTCCTAATATCGGCCTAGAGACTAGCCTTGTGGAGCCGTTGTAGGACCTTATAGATATGCTCCTTATATTCTAACTTATTCTTAGAGTAGATTATAATATTATTTAGGTAGGCCGTATAGAAGTTATTAAGGTAGTTAAAGAGTATATTATTTATATATCGTTAGTACATAGCCGGTCCGTTTGTTAGTCTAAAAGAAAGTACTTTGTATTTATATATTCCGTAATAGGTCTAAAATGTAGTAAGATCTTCTAATTTAGAGTCTATCCTAATCCGGTAAAAGGCCTAACGGATATTAAGCTTAGTAAAGATCTTAGCTCTACTTATTTAGGTTAAAGTCTCATTAAGTAAGGGCAGTAGGTAGCGGTCCTTGCGGGTTATATTATTTAGTTTATAGTAGTTAATGCAGAAACAAAGTCCTCTATTTAGCTTTTTAGTAAAGAGAATAGGCGAGTTAAAAGGGGCTTAACTGGGTTTAATAAAGCCCTTATTTAAGTTATTAATAAGGTACTACTTTATAGCCTATAATTTAGTAGTAGACTACTAATAAAGGGGGCTATAGCCAAGTGTGTCTTCCTTGTCTGGCTTAATCTTAATCTTATAGTTGTATGGTTAATAAGGCGGGAGTATATTAGTTGCTGCCTTAGAAAATATGTCCTTAAATTTTTAGTGTTAATAGGGTAGTTTCTGTTCTACCAGCTCCTCGTCCATAAGCTTGCCTTTCTATTCACTAAGCTTATTTTCCTTTTCCTTAATTATTTAATTAATTTCATATAAGCTAGTAATAAAGATAATAGTATTAGGTTAGACTAAGTTCTAGTAGAATCCTACAGCGCTAATATAGCAGATATTAACTGGTGGGAGGTCCGTAGGTTTCTTTACAGACTATTATTAGGTTATATTTTGCGGTTTAGGGTTTATAATCTTTCTTAGCTCCTATTCTATCTTCTATAAGTTATCCCTCCGGTCTATACGTTTAGTATAGCATCTAATACTCCTTACTATTTTTTATGGCTGTATAGGGCCTAAGTTCCCTATAGGGAGCTCCGCTAGCTTTTTACTACCTTTTTTAATCTCTAGTACAGGTGGCATAATATAGGTAGTCTAGGGGCGGTGTAGTATGCAGACCTATTATAGATTAAGCTATATATCTTTCTTAAAGGCCTGGTCTCTATGCATAGCATTGGCCTAGTAAACAGTGTCTACCTATAGCCGTATAAGGTTTTCTATTGTAATGCTAATTTCTTTTATAAAGGAAGGGGTTAGGGGTAGGGTTTTGGGCTAGATAAGCCATCTGCTCTGTACGTCAAGCTATAAGCCTAAATAGGCTAGCTATTTTCTTTTTAAAATTATATTATGGCTTCCTAGGTCCGTAATAAGCAAGGGGATGTTATACTATCTTTATCCATTAACATGGAGGTAAATCCGCAAGATTGTTATAATAGGTGGCCCTATCTATTTATTATACCCGCAAATAGGAATTAGTTTAGGCAGTTCTTTAAGGGGTATATTTAAAAAATTAGCCAGCTTTATAGTACACTAGGTGTCTATTAAGGCGAAGGTATTTACTCTAGAGTTAGCTAAAGCAGAGGTTAAAACTTAATATCTATTACGGAATAAAGTATAAGGGATAATATAGCTTCTTCTACTAACTAGCCGACCTAGATTAATATATAATATATTAATCCCTTTTAACCCTAGAGAGGAGTCTTCCTCTAGGGTTCCTTTTTTTCTAACTCTATACTATTCTTCTAGATTAATAGAACCTCGCCTACTTTTATATTTATTAGGCAATTCTTTATAATATAGCCCTTCTAGCTGTAAGAGAAGCAAGCTCCCTAACTGCTAAGGGCCTATATATAGGGGTTACTATATATAGGCCAAGCATTCGCTAGACCTATAGTAGGACTAGCTATATAACTAGCTACTAAATTAGTGGTGGGCTATACGGCTAGTGCTATAGGGGTTGTAGATCTTACTAGGGCGCTGCGGCCCGTTCTAGTAGTACTTATATTCTAGTTAGCAGAGCTTTTAGTCTTATACCGCTTAGCATATACCTTAATTTAATAGAGGCCCTAGTTAATAGCTAGGCATTAATCTATAAGTTCCTTAAGCGTCTATACAGTAGTATAAACTGGTAGTATAGCGCGCTGTAGGTCTAGGGTAAGCTTATTAAAGAGGTCTAGCATTAGATCTTCCTGGGGGATTTAAGCCTATCTAGCTAAGTATAAAAAGCGGGTCTAAAAGGCCAAGAAGGTTTCTGTTGTTTTTATATTTAGGCTTTTATAATTAAGCCGGGCGTTTTATACTTTAAAGGGGTCCTTATAAATGGAAGATAGGTAGTTAATTATCTTTTTTTTAGAGAGGAAGGGGTCTGCTAAGTCCTAGGCCTATTATAAATATAGGTGTGTCTATACGTTACCGCCAGTGCGGCCGAAGACGTATGCCATTTTAGCTTAGGCATTAGGAAAGTGGTCCGCATTAACTTTAAGCTTGTCCTATAGTTAAAGCTTCCAGTTATTAAATATAGGGTTGGTTCTATCCGTAAGCAATAGGGGGTTTGCGACCTTTATAGATTACAACAATGCTAATACTATATGTTAGGCTAGGGCCTTAAGGACTATAGCAAGCCTCTAGGTGTCTAATAATTTATTACTAGGTATAGAGGTGTCTCTAGTTTTAAGCAGCTCTCAAAGCTGTTTAATTTTAGCATTAGCTGCTATAAGCTCTTCCTAGGGGGTTGAGACGGCGACTATTTTACTATTAGAGGTATTTATAGGTCCTACAGCAGCTTTACCAGCTACTGTATTTCTTGGCATAGTGGTAGGGGTACTAGGTAATTTCCAGTATTTGTTTATTTTCTAGGGTTCTGGTCCGTGCGTGTCCTATTCTTTAGGTTTCGCGTTCTATTTGTGTTCTTTTAGTTCTGGTAATATCCTTAGGGTCCTGTTCTATTTCCTTGTTCTATTTATAGTTTTATAGATATATTTAAGTTCCTTCTTAGGAAGAGAGAGTGGTAATGAGATTTGGATAATATTAGCGACTTAGTTAATTAAGGCACAAGCACGGCAAGAGGGACGCGCAAGCCTGTATAATTAGTAGTCTATAAACGAGGATCCAAAGCTAGAGAAAGGAAGGAGAAGAATAGCAGCGCCGCTTAATATTTTATGCGGTCCTCGAGTTACGTGACTTACGTCTACCATAATCCACGTCTGCTAAGATCTACCGTTTTCCACTAGCGCCGTAACAATCTAGATATAATCTCCTAGTTATATAATCTTCTCCTATAGCAGAGCCTATGGCTTGACGGTTATTTTAGCTATATAGCTATCTCTAGGGGTCTAGTAAGTCTACAGACGTTACTAGCTAGGCGTTAGCATTAGGGTGGTTTTGGATAATGCGAATAAGCGAGCATAAAATATCCTTTATCCAATAGAAAATGCATATAATATTACAATCGATAAGGATAAAGTGCCCTATGCGGGGCTTTTTTACCCCAACTAAGTGGAATTTAGTAGAATTCAGTGGACTTGTAGAATTTGGTAGAATTTGGTAGATATTGCAGATATTGTAGATATTGCAGATATTGCAGATATTGTAGATATTGCAGATATTGCAGATATTGTAGATATTGCAGATATTGCAGATATTGTAGATATTGCAGATATTGCAGATATTGTAGATATTGCAGATATTGCAGATATTGTA
>Ga0307507_10006106_pt1 | contig 18898 bp, 4 predicted proteins | sample 7_EM_MG_FD_207223 | JGI IMG/M metagenome (GOLD analysis project Ga0307507, IMG submission 207223) | Populus trichocarpa ectomycorrhiza microbial communities from riparian zone in the Pacific Northwest, United States - 7_EM | ecosystem: Host-associated > Plants > Roots > Unclassified | place... | reverse complement strand
TATACCTACGCGTAGCTGACGTAAGCTGTACGCGAGGTGTACGCGGGAGCACGGGGCTCTCTCATAGAGGCCCCTGCGGTGGGGTTCCGTGACACTACCCCCCCTCCTATAGAGGCGGAGCTCCGGCAACGCTGTGGTTACTATATACATGTAGAAGGGGCACTTAAGGTAGAAGGAACACTTAGGGTATAGAGAAGAGAAAGGAAATGGGGGTATCGCTAAAGGTTTGCAATAATGTTATATAATAAGGCTTGGCACCTAAAAATCCAACTAATTAGACAACTTCAACCACCAGTTAAAGTTCCTGAATATCTTAACAATATTCCGGTTACGTAATCGTGCTTTACCATTATATAATAGCAATCTACGGCAATCTAACGGCAATTTACCCTTACGTGGCAATATACAACGGTTTAACTCTATAAGGGCTCCTATAGAGGATTAGGTATAAAATCTCTACTTAGGCCCGGTTTCTGTGGGTTCGCGTAGTAGAAGTCGCTAATTAGGTCCTTTGTATTTTCAAAGTCTTCCCATAGTTACCATTCTGGCTAATCTATATTAAATCCTACGTAAATAGCTCTATAGTAGAGCCGCCGTCCTCTGCCTTTGCTAAAGTATTTAGAGTTAATAATTCGTTTAATAGTCCACTCCTTATAGTTCTTGTCTTTGTTCTCATCTCAGATTAGTACTAGTAGGGGTTCAGGCTATATCTGTCCCGGTAAGGGATTAGGCTAGTAAAGGTATAGTAGCCATGGATAGAATACGGGCCATATCCTATAGGTAACTAGGGCAGGCAGGAGCTCTAGCTTATATGTGGCTCCCCTATTAATAACTCATTTAATTAGATAGGGGCCAAGGTTCTTATAATTAAGTGACTTTATAGGCCTCTGTATAGAGATGTTGCGTATATCTAGCCATACCCAGTCGCCAACACGCATCTCCGGTGGTGGCGTTCTATAACAGTTAGCGAAGTAGGCCTGCTTTACTTAAGCCTAGGCCATTTCTCCCTTATAGTAGTCAAGTAGATTTTTTATGCGGTCTGTATACTGGTCAGCAAGTAGCATCTTAAGGCATTTTCTATATAGCAGTTTCTTATTAACAGGTTCTGGTGGCTCTATGCCGGATTAGGGGTAATATCCCTTGTTCGCGAAGAACGGGGTAAGTCCTATAGTAGTTAAAACGTGGTTATTCGCTGTAAATTTACCTAGTAGGAGGTGATCCACCCAGTCATCTTAACTATAGGCAACTACCTGTCGTAGGTACACTTTTATGCTAGTATTAGCGTTTTCTAGTTACCCAGCAGTTTTATAATAGAAGGATATAGACATCTTAACGGAGATACCAAGGCGTTAGTAGATTCGTCTCCATATATTAGAGCCAAACTATATACCTTAGTCGGACGTAATTAAGTCAGGTAACCTATATAATTAGTAGATTTCGTAGAGGAAGGCGTTAATAACATCGCTAACGGCTACGCCTTTAGTTAGGACATAGTGGCGCTCTTTTGTAAGTCGGCATATTATCATAAAGATGTTCTTGTAGGTACGGCCGTGTCGTTTATAGGGTAGTAGGTCAACAACGAAATCTATGGCGATATCTGCCCATCATCATATAGGTACTGGTAGAGGGTGCAGTAGTCCTTAGTACTTTGTATTAAAGGCCTTAGCGCGCTTACAACCATAGTAGGCGCCTATAAAGCATTTAACTAAGTCTATCATTTTAGGCCAGAAGTAGTATCGGCTAAGAAGCTTATAGGTTCCTCCTCTGCCTAGATAGCCGCTTAATTAGAGGTCGTGGGCCATTTAGATTAGTTGCCGTTATAAATTTTCTAAGTTGGGGATAAATAGACGGCCTCTATAATAGAGCCTGTTCTCTTTTACTTCTAAGGCTGCTATATCAATCTGGCCTAAGCTTTAGAGGTTAGTCGGCAGCATATAGGCGCCGGCGGTCTTTGCGGCAATAAGTTAATGCAGTAATAGGTTAACAAAGGTATTATATACCGTAGTAATAAGCTTGTTAATTTTAGGAGGTAATTCTAGTTCTATAGTATAGAGCTAAGGTACAGTTAGCTCTATTATAGGTAGCATACCTGGGGCCAAATTTCGTGCTTTTAGGATTATCTATTATTGGAACTAGTTGCGGGGGTCATCTTTAGACTAAGGAAGGTCTTGTAAGCGGCATATTAGGCTATTAGGCTTAGTACCTTATACTCCTAGCCTATATACGATTTTAAAGTTAAAACCAAAGAGGAACTCGTTCCAGCGTACTTGGCGTCAGTTTAGCTGTTTCGTAGTCATAAAGTACTTAAGATTGTAATAATCCATAAGGACTTTAGTTAGCTGGTTAGGTTCTACTAAGGAAAGTTCCAGTTGGAATTCCTTAAATGCTTATACAATCGCGAGAAGTTCCTTATTATAGATCTTATAGTTATATTCTTATAGTATAAGCTTAGACGAGTAGAATGCGACTAGGTGGAGGAGGCCGTTATCGCCTATTTAGGAGAGGACGCCTGCGTTAACGTGGTCTAAGGAGTTAGTCTTAAAATAGAGTTGTCGTCCTAGTATAAAGTGGGCTAGGATAGGTGCTTTAGTAAAAGCATCTTTAAGGTCTTAGAACGCCTTCTTATATTTAGGCGTCCAGATAAAATATAAATATGTTTTTCTTCCTTTCGCGGACAGGCCCTTCGTTCGCATTATTGCTATAAGTGGTGCTACAACACCCAAGAAGTTGTATATAAATTTTTAATAAAAGTTAGCAAAACCGAGGAAAGCTTGTACGTCCTTAATGCAGTTAGGGGTTTACTATTTAGTAATTATACGTACCTTCTTAGGGTCTATACGGACACCCTTAGTAGTAACAATTAGTCTAAGGTATTTTACTTCTGTAACTAAGAATTCGCACTTCTTTAAATTAATATAAAATCCTACATCCCTAAGGCGCTATAGGACCTTTTAAACGTGCTTAGTATGCTTAGAGGGATCATTGCTATAAATAAGTATATCGTCTAGGTACGCAGAGCAGAAGTCGTCAAGGTAGTCCCGTAAGGCGTTATTAATATAGCTTTGGAAGCTGCCTAGGCCATTGCATACGCTAAAGGGCATAACGGTATATTTAAATTGGCCAAAGCATAATGCAAATGCGGTTTTCTATTCATCACCTTTCTATATTTGGAGGCGGTTAAAGGCGGCGATAATATTAAGCTTGGTATAAATTTTGGCTTAACTAAGCCGCTCAAGAGTCTTACGTATAAGCGGTATAGGGTATCAGTTCTTAATCGTAATAGCATTAAGTCCTCTATAGTTAATATAGAATCGGATACCTTCTCCTAGCTTCTTAGTAAGGAGGATATGGGTAGCTACTGGGGATATGCTAGGACAAATAAATCCTTTGTTAAGGTGTTCGTTAATATACTTTTTAACAACTAGGAGTTCGTCTTTTAATATTAGGTAGAGTCTCTTATAGGGTAGCGTTTTTCCTTATTTAATATTAATGGCGTAGTCATCAGGTTAATATAGGGGGAGTATATCTGCGCTCTTTTATGAGTATATATTAATAAAGTTATAGTACCTCTTAGGGAGGAGCTTACGGAGTTCCTCATTAGTAAGTCCTTTTTTAAGCTTTATAAACTTCTTAAAGTCTAAAGGTAAAAGTCCGTAGAGCTCTATAGGGGCATTGTTTTTTAGGAGGTTAACTATATCTATCCTATTACTATAGAGGACGTGGTCCTATTCTTTATTAAACTTATATAGTCGTAATTAGGAGGCTGCGGTAACGGTCCAGCCTTTCTTACATGCTATACGGTAGAAGGCCGCAGCACTTATATAGTGGCAGTTAGTTATAGGTAGGGTAATAAGGGGTTCCTTAGGTTGGTATCCTGGGGAGTAGATAGAGGCGGCTAGGCCATATCCTAGGCAAGTCTCTCTACAGTATTTAGAGTTAAAGGTTACTTCTCTCTTTTTCTAGTTAATAGTAGGGTTGTGTTATTTAAGCTAGTTCATTCTAAGGATAATAGGGTAGTTAGCAAGTAGTGTAATATAGGCCCAGAGCTCTTCCTGGTGCCCGTTTATATCTAGGTAGAGTTGTGCCATATGGGTAATCTTCTATATGGTATAACTGCCGTTAGCGAGTTATAGGGCGCGGGCTTTGGTAAGGGGTAAAGTAGGTAGGTTGTAAGTACGCACAAATTAGGTATCTCTAAATTTATTAGTAGCTCCGCAATTAATTATAGAACGGCTTTTATATTATTTTTTGGCAGTAATTCCTATTATAGGTAAAACTATCTATTTCCGTCTATTTATCTTTACTAAGTTATCTATTAAGCAGGCCGATATATAGATCCCCTTATTATTAGGGTGTCCCAACCTACAACTTAGGGCTAGGACTTGGCGTTTTCTATTTCCGTATCTAACTCTACTACTGTTACTGCGTCTTCGTCTTATATGGTAGTAGCACGTAGCAACGTATTTAGTGTTTAAGGTACTAGGTTAGGTATTAAGCGGCGGCTGCTAAACCTAGCTATTAGGCAGTTTAGGCTATAGCTATAACAGCCTTCTTAACAGCATCTATAGCAACGCCTTAGCTTCCAGAGTAGCTTATATTCTCCATTTAGTAACTTCTACAGGAAGGTTAATATAGAGAGGTTAATATTAGGACCAGTAGTATTACTTAGGGTAGTAGGCGTCAGTAGTTTAGTAGGTCCGGAGGGCTTCTATAGGGAGGTCTTTGGTGGGGGTTTACAGTAGCAATCTGGTTTAGCCGTCGTTTAATCTTCCGTAGGGCTGCTACTATATTATAAACGTCGTTATAATTATAGCTAGCGGCTGCGTAACTAAGGCGATAAGTAACTTTTTTAAAAAGGTCTTCCTGGTCTTTAGCATTATCTTAGGTAAGAACTCCAGTATATTCCTAGAATTTAATATAGAACTTATTAAATAATTCAGTGGGACTTATCTTTAGGGCACGTAGTTTGGCTTAACTAGTGGCCACTAGGTTATAGTCACGGTATATTTAGTTAAGGTTATTAAGGACTTCTTAGTGGGACTGCCACTTCTAAGGACTGCTAGTCTCCCATTAAGCAAAGAGCCTATTAAACGGGATGCCCTTTGTTCGCCCAATAATATAGCCAATCTTAGCATCTTCTATAGGGAAAAGGCAGGCGCTCTAGGTTAGTTTTTTGCGGATTTATATCTTCTAGTGGCTGTATTCCTTGCGGTCACCCTTAAAGATTGGGGGATCAGGGTAGCGTGTATTAGACCCTACGGTGGCAGTTTAGGTTTGGTTGTTGTGGCTTTTATAACGGGAACCTGCTCGGCGCTGACCCTCCGTCAAGTGTCGAGTAGGTGAGGTTGCCGGGGGCGTAAAGACATAGGTGGCGTTGTATGTAGTAGAGGGGTATCTAGTATTGTTACAAATGTGCTTGTTAAGCTAAGATTGTAGGTATTTAATTGTACCCTCTCTTTTAGTAACCGTAGCAATAAGTATAATCTTAGCCTTCTTTAATTGTTGGACGTCGCGTTTAGACTCGCGGAGGTTGTCTTTGATCTCTTAGTGTATATTATTAGCGAGCGCCTTATAAGCTTATAGGTCTTGGATAATATTATAATCTTAGGCAGTACGCATCTCAGCTTATATAAGCTTTAGATAATAGTTCTATAGAAGGCGGTAGTATTTGTTAGGTTCTTATATTACCATTTTTATAAACATCTTGGCGTCTTGTATCTTAATTTTAATGGGTAGTAGCCCTTCAGCTTGTTTATCCGTAGTTATATAGTTAATAAAAGATAAGATATTATTAATGTCTACCTTATTAAGGTCGTTATAGTCTTTTAAGCTACTAGGCTTCCCTTTAGGGGTTAAGGTTAGGGCTAATAAATCGAATCCTCCTAGGATTGATTGGCGTCGTGGGTTTAATATAGGTATTGGATTATTCTTTAAGTTTGGCATAGTAGCTAGTAAGGAATTTCGTCTTACTATTGTTAGTTCTTTAAAGGTACAAAGTGGGAGACACGCTGCTTCTGGTAGCGCCTATAGTATCGTAAAGACGTAGAATTGGTTATAGGCTAAGCGTCGGTGATAAAAAAGGCGCAACGTAATGTTACGGGACGGGGGCAATGGCTACAGAGCGTATGTATTCGAGGAGTCTACAAGACGTTGCGCGATCGATCGTAAGGGTCGAGGGCGTAAGGAGGTGATATACCTACGCGTAGCTGACGTAAGCTGTACGCGAGGTGTACGCGGGAGCACGGGGCTCTCTCATGGAGGCCCCTGCGGTGGGGTTCCGTGACACATTACAACCACTAAATTATAGACACTTCCGTACCTGGAGTACCAAATTATAGACGCTCTATACCGTAAGCACTAGTATAAAGAGCCCTATATTAAGATCTAATCCAATTATAATATGCGTACTAGATTTAATAGTATTAGTAATAGATCCTAATAGCTCGAGATAGTAAAGGATATGTACTTATTGCTTATTTAGTGTTTGTCTAGAGGGCCCTATATAGTGTTATGTAATATGAGCTTCTATATAAATACTTTGTTAATTCCTAGCACTCTTTAGTAATAATAGGGATCTTAAGTACCCTACTTTTCCAACGCTTAAAGCGATATACGCCTTTTTAATTAGTAATCCTTTTTATTTAAGAATAAAATACTCAAATTTATTGCTGTTATTTAATATCTTTCAATATCTATTCCTTTCTGTTTGCTACTAGTAATATATAATTATACCCAGGTTTACTATAAGTATACTTATCTCCGCCATACTATAAGAGCTTAGTGTATAAAATACTAGGAGATATAAAAAAGATATCTGGTAAATATTGTTGCAATATAAGAGCAAACACTTAAGCCATTAATGCATAACTAATTTTCTGTTATAGTAAATATAGGCTTGATAAAAACTGCGATGCGCCTCTATAGGTCTATATAGAGGCCCAAGAAGCTTATATAAGAATTTCTTCTAGGTGATTGCAAATATACATTAAACTAAGAGGCTTACTTAAATATACATAAGAAGGTAAAGGAGGAAATGATTTAACGAACGTGAAGGGGGCTGCGTATTGCTGGTAAAAGGCGTATATAATTCTCTTCTTTGTAAATGTACTATAAATAAGCATTTAGGGTAGAGAAACCAAACTATCTCTAATAAAGTATTTGATGTGTTCCAAACCTAGTAATAAGTAATAGTCATTATGTATGTCCGGCCTAAATAAAACTTGCTTTAGAACGGCCCCTAGATAGTAAGACCTTAGATATAAGCTTGGTAAACCCTAGTATATATACTTATAATATTCTGCTAACCGCCCGTCTGTTAAATATATCTAATAGCTTTTAAATAGGATAGCGGTAAGTAGCTCTTTATACGCTATAAATGGCATATATACTAATATTTATAAAGAAACTAATTTATATAATAAATATATCCATAAAAATATCTCTACCTTACCCCTAACGTACTAAACGTTGATATCTATTAAAGAGAAAAGATGCCGACCTATAATACCGTTTATTTATATTGTATGAAGATCTCGCTGTGCAAGTTAGTGTTTTAGAGGAGATATTTGGGCTATTGCCCATAATATAAGTGGATGAAGCCGCCTTTATTAAGGCCGTTACCGGTTATATTCTCGCCCTTAAGTATTATATAGGAGCTAGACATTTTCGACCCCCAAAGATAAAAGGAAAGTAAGTTTGTCCTATTAAAGGTTATAATAGAAATTACTAGCGTCTAGATTTATATTATAAGCATATTAAAACTTTAGAGGGGGTTGGATATAAGATTCTAAAGTATTATCTTAACTAGGATATATGTCTGCTGTATAGCCACTAATTTAACTCTCTTGCTGGTCTTCTTTAATATAAGCGGAAAGTTTATAGTGTGGAAGCTTTACCGCGGACTTAAATATTTACACTATTTATAATGTATATTAAGAAGAGTACGTTGCAAGATTATATTATTTTAGAAATGCTTATAGAGATATAGACTTATAACCAGCGGAGGCTAGTAATTAAATAAAACAAATGGAAGACTTTACTATTTATATGCCTTATATAGACTCGCCAAAACCTAGCTTTAATAGCGGTGGCTAAGGAGAATCTATTTCTCCAAGCACTGAAATGGGCCCCTTAACTTCAAAAGCCGAAGACAGCACTTAGATGCCTATCCTAACGTCTTTTATAGGAGGAGATTTTAAATTCGCTATGGCACCAAGCACTGTGTTATATGCGATTAAACCGAAAGCACTAAAAGGTAAAAGGGTGTTTAAGTTCTCTATAGTACTAAGCGCTGCTAAAGAGGGCTTTGGATTTACTATAGATCTATAGACCAATTTTTCTGTTAGACCTAAAGCTAGAAGGGACTTTAAATTAGGGTTACTGAGTGCCGCTATAGGTAGGTTTAGTGGAAATGGTACTAAAAGGGATTTCGGATATATGGCTCTATATATAGAGTTTCTGGCAGGTAAACTGGGGGGTTATAGTAAGGGGATTTTTAAATTTAGGATGGAACCTTACGCTACTATATTTAGAGCGGGCTAAGGTTACTAGTTATAGCTTTAAGACTCTTGGTAAAGAGATTAGATAAAATATATCTTAAATAACGTAAACTAGTTGTGTCTTGCTACCTATTAAGTGGGCTTATTCCCATTCTATATATAATAAATCACCATTGCTTTCCCTTCTCTAATTGTAGGAGTTAGACTTAATTATTTTAGCTACCTATTGCAAATAATACTAATTTTAATAAGAGCTAGCTTAATTGGTAGGCGTGATTACTTATATATCCCCTCCGTATGCTTTAATAATGGACATTTTATTGGTCTCTTCCTTTTAAAGGGCTAGGTCGTACGGTATAATCCATCTCTAATTAGTGTCTCCTCTAAGATAATAGCAACTGATAGCGATAATATCGTTGTTATTAGCTAGCTGTTTCTAATCTAGTAATTATCTAATTATAAATAGGGCATATTGAGGGAAATCGTATTCTTTAACATATAAGACTTAGAAACTACTATCCTTAGCAGAACTAATAAGGGCATTTATAAACTTTAAAGGTATTAGTAAGTAGAGCTCTTTTTCCTTAAAGGAAAGAAAACCGGCATAACCTTATTCTTATTAATTTGCGGCCACTTTAGAATGGCATTAGTTGCACCTTTAAGGACTATAATGCCTTAATTTTATAGAAGCTGTAAGATAAGACTGGCAGAGTTCTTGTTAGATAGGTCTAGTAACTACTTTTCTTAGTGTCTATAGACTTTAAGGGCAAGAGAGCTTATATCTTTAACTTAGAGAAAATCTTAACCTTTGTATAACGTGATTTAAATTTAGGGCTAGTTGCCTTACTAATGCTAAGAGAACTAGAAAACTGAATACGTAAACAAGAGTAAAATTTGATTAAGAAATAACCTATACCCTAATAAAGCTTTTATTTATCTAATAATAAGGCGCTCCCTATATACTATATATTTAGCAATATACTCTTAGTTCTTGTCACTATATACTAGGTATATAACTACCTAGTATATTATATCTGACTGCTGGAAAACATTTGCGGTGGAGTTATTTATTACTGTTTAGAATAGCATTTTCTAGTAATTAGCTTAGTATTCTATAATTATCTAGCTATATGTATATTACTAACCTTGTTTTAGTTCCAGTATGTCTAGTTAATTTAGGGTATTAGTATAACAGAGGCTTAATAACTAAAAAGCACTAAATCTATTATTACGTCCACTCTGTATATATACACTTAAAATGCAAGTTAGCCTAATAGTGCACTCGAAGAGGTAGACAGCTCTTATATATATAAGGCAACTATTAATAGAACTTAGCCTTATACCTAACTTGTAAAAAGGGTTAAGCGGGACTTGTTATATACCGATATATTTAGAGGAATAGTCCCCGTTCCTAGGATTACTTACCTCTAACGTAAATTATCTCTTCTAAGTTAACTACTTAGGAGTAAGGCGGCGGCTTATTTTTATATAACCTTTCCAACTTAATAGTAGCTATCCAACCGTGTCTCTAACTGGTATCGATTAGTGTTTCTTAGATATTATAGAGTTTTATCCTAGGCGCTGGATTTAGTTATAACTTAGTATTACTTTAATACTTGCTTATAGATTTTGATTCTTGTTTATAATTACTGGCTTATTTAATCTTTAATTAAGGGATAACAACTATATTAAAGCTATAGATTTGGATTTAAATATACTCAGCTAAAAGAGGCGGTAATTACTATGTTGGCTATAAGTGGCGGCTCTAATTTTTAGCATATCTATAATTTAGTGGTTATGGTGCGAAGGTGTTTATAATTTGGTGGTTATAGTGCGGAGGCATCTATAATTTGGTGGTCGCGGTACACTACGTCTAGGATTTAGTGGTTACCGTATAAAACGCCTTTCCTAGCCCCCTAAAGTTAGCCTGTCCCGCCTGCCCCAATACATCTATAGTCTTATACTAACTTTGTTTACCTTAGGAGATGGTATATAACCCCCTAGAAAAGCATTTCTAATATTGTATTAGTTCTTCTATAAGTCGTAATAGGATATCTAAGGCCACTTCCTTATAAGTTCTAGTATCGCCAGTATAGATATAAGGGCGGTAGGTTGACTAGGGCGAAAATGTAGTTTCCTTCTCCCTTTACCGCTTTTAGTTGTTTTGGTTATAAAAATGCATAATTATTAGTTTGCCTATGCTACGTATTTCTATGCACAGTTCTTTTGTTGCTTTGTACTATTTTATATTATACTTTATTGGTACTATAAGCTAAGCCACTTCTAGGAGCATCTTTTGCTTTAGGTGCTCCTCCTTTTTATTTTTCCTAAACTTGTTATTGGGCTTCTTATTTAGCAGTGTAAGAAGCTCTAGAAAGTCTACCCGCCCTAAGACTTATTATAGCTAATAACTTAGTTACTAAAGTCTCTATTATTGCTTATATTGGTTATCTAGGTTTATAAGGCCACTATATTAAAGGAATCCACTAATAGGGAACTAGGTTATAAGTCTATAGAACTCTTGTAAGTAATACTGCTAAAGCCCCCGCTTGGCACGCTAGGTGCTTATTATTGCCATTTTATTCTCTTCCCTACTCTAGCCTTCTAGTATAGTGCTATTATTCTTAATATCGAGCCGACTTTTAGTACGCGTCTTAACAGCTTTAGGAAGTGTCTTAGTGTAAGTTTTATTTGCTGCAGCCTAACTCGTTATAAAATGGGAGTGGCGTATGCGTCTAGGCTGTAATGCATCTTCCTAGGTTATAGTAAAACAAATTTAGTCGGATAAAGCATTGCGGATAATTATACTTGGTGTAATTATTGGTTTTTTTCTAACTATAATAAGTTTAATTCTCCTTTTCTTGTCTTAGACGGATTATTACCTCTTAGTAAGTAAATAATCTGACCTCTAAAGAAATCCTCTAATATAAGGTAGTGGGTATACGTTATAGTGTTTATGGTAATATTTTTATCAGAATGTATAGGTTTTTAGAATTACAAATTGCAGGAAAGTAATAGGATTGGAGATAGAAACTCTAATACCTAAAGCCGTTTAAGTATCTGCTTCTTTACGCTAGTACTTGGGCTAGAGTGGTATTTATTATAGCGTTTGTGGCGTTTATGGCGATTAGTTAAGAGCATTTTATGTTAAAACTACACTTATCCCTTAACCGGTTAATTCGCGTTTAATAGTTATTGATAAGAACTAGCCAATTGATTAAGCTGAAATTTAACGCTTATGCTAAGGAATATAAAGCTTTTGATTTTATAGTAATTTAATATACACGCTTAATTTTGGGAGTTAAGTCGCTTGATATAAGGTAGCTAGCACTTATCCTTCTTAAAGAACCGTATTTTTTAATATAGCAGGTAATTAATTAGTGGAATCTATATAGGCATACGTTGTTTTAAAATTGGTGTTTATATATAGACCATTTACTTATTAGGCGCTTATGGGTTAAAGGATAAATTACAGTTATAAAGTTTAGGTGATAAGACCTTAGAATCTAATATAAACTACGTTCTATAAAATTACGAACCCTATAATATTTGCCACTATAATCTAAAAACTAAGACTATAGAAGTACGGTAGATAGAAGCTAAGAGTTATTCTATTTAACTTTACTCTTATATCCTTTTAACTTTAAATACCACTAATTGCTAGGAGTATATCCTTTATTAAGGATATGCCTAGTACGCTTGTGCTAAGCCTTATTATATACTGTCTCTAATTTCTGTAGTTACGCGTAGAAGCTATACTAATATTAGAATTGGCCGTTCTAGCCTATATAAGATAACTTAATATCCTTAGAAGGAACGGTACGCTTATGTGTTTAAAGGTGCTGCTTAAAGCATTGCGTGTTATAGCTTAGGTTTAGATATCGTTAACCAGTCGCTGTTTTTTGTGGGTATACCTACATTTCCATCTGGAAGTGTAGAGAATTATTATAACGGAACTAATCGTTCCTTAATTTGCTTTTATTTAAACACCTTAGATATACGCGCGCGTATTCTTAGGTCTGTTTTATAAAATAGTTAGTATCTTATCTTTGCTTAGGAGTGGAGTATAAACAAACAATTGGTTGATTAGAAGGTTCCTCTATAATCTTTACGCCCAAATTTTAAACTATAGTTATAGACACTGCGTCTAGATTCTCTATTAAGATAAAGTGGACTAGGTAAATAGCAATATTAATTTATTTATATTTAGAATAGGATATAACTGTGGGTAATGTAGTAGGAGACTACTTTATCTAAAGCTCTGAATTAGGTGAGAAGCTAGTATAGATATATCTGCAGTAGGTTTCCAACAATCCTAGGTGTGCGTATTGTCCTTACTAAGGATAACCGCTTATATATCCTAGCGTGGTCCAGAAGGATTAGTAATCGATATATTAAAGACTACGGCCTATATGTGTGCTAAAGGGATGCCTTATATAATAAAAGGTGTTATTAGTGCGGCGTAGGGGCTTCTTATTAGAGAAAATATGATTTTTAGGGGATTAATAGGCTTAAGAAGTGGCTTAGGGAACAAAAATACCTAATGGTTAAGATCGCTAAGTAGATTTGCCGGTTTCTATAGTATTGGTCTTAACACTAGGCATAGACTAATACTGATGTAAACGTTTTCTATCTGGCTCCTTACCTCCCCATTAACCCTTTAAAAGCCTAATCTCTTTAATAAAGTCTGGTATAAATAAGCCTCCTTAAGTAAAAAGACTTGGAAGCGGAGGCGCTGCTAGCGTTAATATATAAACCACTTAGAAAACTAAAACAACTTTTCTAAGCAATATCCCTTTATTAATTCCACTCTTATACCTTATAGGGCCTATAATACATAGATTACTTATCCTATATCTCTTATAGGGTTATATAGCTTAGTTAATACCTAGGGTCAATTAGTCGATTCGCTTACTTCTTTCCTAGACGCTGCATTTAATAAAGCTAAATATAAATTAGTATAAGTGTCCTAGCTGTAATATAATAAAACTAATAATAGGCTTTTCTAACGGCTTGTGCCATGCGCTAATTAAGGACTTTAGTGGCTACCTTAGGTATATTCTTAGCCGCTAGTAGGTTATTTAAATGCTCTAGAAGCTCCTTTTGTTTATCTATAGGAATCTTAAACTAAGTAGAGCGTATTAGATATAATAAGCGAAGTCGTTTAGCTTCCTTCTATATAAGTGTCTGCTAATCTTTATTATTAAAAGTTAAGGCTATACTTATATTCCTACTTACCAGAAACCGCTTCTATTAAGTTTTAAAATATCCGGCAATAGCCTATATATTACCAGCTTTAGACCTAGCGGTAAGACTTATTATACGTAATGGTATCAAAATAAGAAGTTTAGTGTCGCTGGGTAAGTGCCGCCTGCTAAGGCGGGGCTATTGACTCTATTAACTCCGTTAACCCTATTAACTGTATTAACTATGTTAACCTAATTAACTACTAGCAATATAAAACTAGCTAACGCTATTAGTCTCTGCTTCCGCCTTCTGTATAACGATACTATTTTAGTGCCTCTCTAAGTACCCTAACTCTATATTTGCCTCTAGTTGGTTTACTAGTTCTCTTTACGTTCTAAGGGGCTTATTCTAGCTTTATATCTCGCTTTTCGTTATAAGCCTATAATAATTACCCTGCTTTATTATAAGACTTACTATATTCCATTAAATTTAGTTAGCTATGTTAACTTGTTGATATTATAGACCTTTAATAGTAGTTATTTGTATCTAGCTTAGAGTTGAGATTTCGGCATGTAATTAAAATTGGTCCTCTAGTCTCTAAATAAATCTACTTGCACTATAGTGTAAATTTACATACATGCGCCTAAAATTCTTAAAATTGTAGCGCTTGTGCATTAAGGGGGAGCCGTGCCGGTGGCGTTATTATATTTATCAGCCGCCTAGTGCTCTATTAAATGGATATATTCCGCCAAATATCCTCCCAATTGCTGCCGACGCTCCTACTCTACTTTTTATAGCTTTGATATAAGATGCACTTCGATCAATTACTCTAGTAATGCGATCCATTACTATTACTTTTAAGGTTAATGAAATCTATTAATCCAAATAATGAAGTTTACTTTGTGGATATTCCTAATAAGTTAAGAAAAGCGACTAGTCTAGCGTCTAGTAAGGGTTTTACCAATAATAGTCAATCTAGAGCTACCAGTACCGATTACCCGCTTAATATTAATTAACTTAGCTCTCTAACTGTTAGTTTACACTATTAGCCTTTCCTTAGTAAGACTCTACTAACACTTTATAAAGTGTAACTCGACTAGCCCTTAGCATCTGCATATAAGTCTTAGTCAATTAAGCATAAATTTAAGTTAATAAACACGACTTTTAAAGATGGTGATGGTTGGGACAGTATTTTGTCTAAGCTTAACAGACCGCCATTAGGTTGTAAGCAGAAATATTATAGCCTTTTTCTTAATGCCAGAGTAAGTGGTAAATGGACAAATAAAGAGAAAGCCATTATATACTTTTTAAGGTAGGATAGGTTTCTGTTTATAAATATTACTAAATAGGTGCCGTATTTACCAGCTTAAATTTTAGAGATATACCTAAGCCTATATGTCTTATACCTTATTCTATTAAGGCTATATATTACTTATATTTGCTAGGTTAAATAATATATAAGATCTCTTACAACCCTATAACCTGGATATAGAGTTTTGGCGTATATTACCAGTTAGTTTCTTTTCTTAAATATAACTTCTAATAGCTTTGCTAACATTTTTAAAGATTATTATTGCAAATAAAGTCTTACAGGAGCCCTAGTCTTAAACTATATAGACACCCTATAAAGATCGAATCCTTACAGAGCTAGGTCACTAAGTGTTGCTTTTGGTTTTATTATAGGATAATATTGTAAAAGCCCTGTAGGGGAGAACACTAGGTATATATTAGCGCCATTATAGCAGAGCCGGTATGGATAGTTGAGGAAGAGGATCTCCTTATAGAATTGCATAATAAGGGATTTATGTTATGGAAAGATATTGGGATACATTTTTTAAATAGGTACTATTAGTTGGTTAAGGAATTCTATAAAAAGAGCGAGCTAGGTAATTAGGTGTAGCGTCCTCTAAATGCGCAGCTATAATATTAATAGATTTAGTGGCTGCGGCTTTAGTCCTGTAAGCTAGGAGGTTATAGAAGCTAGGGGCTTATAGGAGCTAGGGATTCTACGAGCTAGGTAATTATGTAAGTAAAGTAGTCTAACCTAGCGCCCTCTAATTAATGCCTAGTGTATAAATAGGATATTAATAGGTTTAATAACTTCGCGGCTTTAATCCTGTAAGCTAGGCAATTGTATAAATATAGTGCTTGTAGGAGCTGGGCAATCCTATAAGCTAGGTAATTGTGTAAGCTGGGCGATTATATAAACTAGGTAATTGTGCAAGGTGGATGCTCGTGGGAGCTAGCCGATTCTATAAGCTAGGTAATTATATAAGCTAGGTAACCGTGCGAGTATAGTGCTTGTAGAAGCTAGGCAATCCTATAAGCTAGGTAATTATGCGAGCTAGGTAATTGTGCAAACTGGGTAATTATGTGAGCTGGGTAATTGTATAAACTAGGTAATTATGCAAGCTGGGCGATTGTATAAGTAGAGTAATTATATAAGCAGGGTGATCTGACCTAGCGCCCTCTATTAACTCCTAGTATATAAATAGGAAGCAAATATTAGGAAAATACTAGAACTATAAAAAAAAGAAATATATAAGTCCCAGATCTAGAAATATTAAAGAAGTTTCTATATAAAGACCCCTTATATATACTTGGAGAAGTTCCCACGTAAACAGCCCTATAAGCGTAGCTATAAGTCTAAGCCCCCTTATATAACCTAACTACCCCTCCCTACTACACTAGAATAGATAAATAACCGCTATATACTATAAGTAAAGAAATAATTTAAACAAAAAGAAAACACTATAAAAAAATATGTTTATATCCTTAAGATATAAATCTATAAGTACCGTAGTCTTAAACATAACTAATAGTTACTAACGTAGTATACATCTTAGGTCTATAAGAAATTTAAAAAATCCTAGGTTATTAGTATAGATTTGCCTTCCATTATCGCTTTTAAGGTAGTAAATAAATTTATCCAAGTAAAAGTATAGATTATTGTAAATACTTTATAGCTCGCTATAAGTTAAGCAGGTAGAGACTCTGGTAGGAATAGTAAAATATTATTTTGTTTCGCGATTGGCTAAATAAAGAGAGGCTAAAGTTTTAACCCTTTCACTAGCTTTTATTAAAACTCTTCTTTATATTTTTATCCTTTACTTATAAATTTAAGACTATAAAGTCAAGGCCACTATATTTAACCATTACCCATATGGCCTTATTACTTAATACCTCTCTATTACTGTCTGCCCCTATTTCTTAATCTTTAGTACTAAAACCATTTTCTCCGCCGTATAATGTCTCTACGTTCTATTCTTGATCCTTATTACTAAATTCACTTTCGCAACTAGTCTACGCCTTTATGTCACTGTTATTATCTCTAAAGTTGGGTTCTCTATCTATAAATGCCTACTTAGTAGCTAGCAATTTAGGGATAGTATACTTATAGGTAGTTAAGGGTTGCGGGATACTACTTATGAAGTTATAGTTAATGCTGTTGGGATATAGAATATGTTTATAGACCTCTAAGTACCAGCTGCTTAGTGCCTTAAGTAAAAGATCTCCCCTAATGCAAGGTAGATTAATAGGAGTTAATTACCACCTATATAAGGCGGAGCGCTTATAAAGGGCTTAGCTATAATGCTAATTAAACCACCCTATAGGCACTAATAGCTCCTTTGCTATAGATGGGGGGTTAATATATAAGATTAACTAGCTAGGATAAGTATACTGCTTAGGCAATGTCTTGCCCTAGGAAGGATAGGTATTAGAAGTAGATTATATAATGCTATTCCTATTAAAAGAGGCGTTATTAGGGGTTATTATTAACTTCCGGTTTTAGTTTATAACTTTATATAAACGCCTCTAAACCCTACTGAGGTATACAGTATCTATTAGGAATTGTTAGCCATTTAAATTTAGTAACAGCTTAGCTAATGGCTACCCCCAATAATGCCTTACTTAATGCTTTACTTATAGATTACTTTAGGCGCCTATAGTCTCGGGCGCAGACAATATATAAGCTAAGAGTAATTATAGCCACTAAATATTGTACTATAGACACCATATAAAGTGGAAAAGGGCGGCTGGTATGCTCCGCCTTTCCCTTTTACCTTTTATTCTAATTCTGCCCTAGGAGAGAAATAGAATATAAATGTTATACTCCTAGTTTTTATATGCCATTAATTTAACTCATCTTTAAATTTAACCTCTTGACCATATATCCCTTACCATCTTTATAAGAATACTAGATATTATGTATATTACCTTAACCAAGCTTAGATACGTTACTAACATAACCTATAGGTCCTTAATTAGTACTTATAAAAACATTATAATATGCTATCGCCCTAAAGATAATATACCTATTCATCAACTTGCTAGAAACCTTAAATTATCCTAGAATCGCATTAACAACAAAGACATAGCATCTACTAGTAGGGAAAAGAAATAATTATAGCTTTCTAACCCTATGCAGAAACAGATACCTTATACGCCTACTTAAACACCTAATAAGGTCAACTCTTATAAAATTAATAATAATACGGAGGGTGATATATAAGAAGATATAGAAATATACGCTAATTACCTTAAGAGCCTAGAAGGCCACAGTGAAACCAAGACAGTCTTACCTAAGCTAATAGAGAGCTATGGCGAGGCTAAAACAGACTCACCTTAACCAAAAGAGGTTTATATTAAAGGTTTGCCAGTGCCTCTAGGTATGTTTATAAAACACCTATATTTATTTAGCAATACTAATAAGTAAGCAGGGAATAGCTTAGCTAATCTTATAACGTTTCTTAGAGTTGCATCTCCCCTATCTAAAATATTAACGATTTCCAATACTATAATTTCGCGTGGACAACTAAAGTATCTCGTCTTGTAGTTACCTTCTTGTTTTATAATAAAGGACTTAAAATATCTCTAAAGCCCTAGTTATAAATTATTTATATCTATATTTAGCCCTATCGCAGTAATATACTAGTATCCTACCTAGGTTTTAGCTATGGATATACCACCAAACAGACTTGCATTATACTATGCTAAGAATTTGTAAGGGCGCGAAGAGGCTTCAAGGAAGATTTAAAGGAACAATATAAATTCTATTTAAATCTAAGGGTATATAGCTCTTGCGGAGAACAAGACGTTGCATAAAGAAGAGAAAGGAATTACGGGAGAGCCCTGTAATTAAATAGTTAGGGGTCTTGGTGGTCGATACGTGCGCACGTGCGCGCGCGGTCTTTGACGGACTTCGGTAATTC
>Ga0307507_10006105_pt1 | contig 18899 bp, 25 predicted proteins | sample 7_EM_MG_FD_207223 | JGI IMG/M metagenome (GOLD analysis project Ga0307507, IMG submission 207223) | Populus trichocarpa ectomycorrhiza microbial communities from riparian zone in the Pacific Northwest, United States - 7_EM | ecosystem: Host-associated > Plants > Roots > Unclassified | place... | reverse complement strand
GAGAGATATTTCCGATTTCCTTTGCAGGAGTTACTGGTATTTAAGATGTATATTTTGCATTGAGCAAGAAACTTTGGCGAGAGAGGCTTGGGATTGACGGAATTGTACATATATATATATATATATATTGTGCTCGGATATAGTACACCCTGAGGGCAAGTGGAATTTAGTTTACGGTGTTATTTGGCGAAGGCTAGTAAGTGCTAGAGTAATACGGGTTACAGGTATATGAGATCAGTTATGAGAGGGGTTTAGCAGTATGAGAACGGGTCGCTGGTGATTCCCTCTATTCACATATTCACTATAGCAAGTTCCCTATAGAGTCATAAGGTAGTGAATCTAACAGCAGGAAATCTGAGAGTGGCTTCGAGGCACAAATTTAGAAGGGATCACTTGGCAGGAAGCGAATACTGTGCGATACGCGGCCGCAATGCGTGAGGAATCGAAGCTAGTGGTACACGCAATCCATACTCACTGTTCTACAAAGGGACGCCCTTCCTTTTAATCACCTGTGCGGTGCCTCCTGTTTGTCTTTCCCCCCTCTCCTCCGATACTCCAAACAAGTTATCAATAATTATCATTATCGTTCACTTCACGTTCAAGACCCCGAGTTATTCCTAAATCCTCAATGTTTATCTCACTCTTACCCCTAATTTACTCCCTCTTGGCTCTTGCAGCGGTCCCTCATCCACCTCTCGAGCATCCCCTACTCAAGAGGAATCCAGGACCTCGGGAAAATCCCAACGAAATTCAAGGACGATACCCACCGGGAAGATGCGTAACCCCCTGCATGAACGTTTATAACTACGCTGGTACCCTTCCCCCTCCCCTTCCTGCTGCTACTAAGGCCACCCTAGCTAACGTATCTAGCGTCTGGCCTTATAACCGAACCCCCTCAAGCCCCTACAACCTCCAGACCCTACGGTTTCGACAGTGACTATCTGTGCCACAATGACAGCTTCATGGAGGATACCCCACGCTGCATTGACTGCCTTTTCCGCACCAAGAACGAAGTAGACTGGCGTTCCACTCTGCTGAACTCGTATAGGGTGTGCGTGTACGATCTCGATGCATTGGCATGTCCTCGTAGCTGCGGGGATGTGGACAAGATGGTTGAGGAATGTCGACAGATAGACGCCGGGGAGATTACAGATCCGGAGCCGGTGGATCACACACTTGACCCGAGGACCCCGCCATGCGTTTGCCGGCCGAAGAATAGAAAGGCTGTCATGGATTGTTTTGAATGTATGGTTGGCTGGAACGCAGTACTTGCACAGGATTGGCTTAATTTTATTAAGCCTTGTAACGATTGGAACGACTTTCTTTGGATGGAATAGGTTTGTAATCTGGTTCTGTTTTGATGGTATAGTCGTAGTTACTGATGCACTTTTGTAGGACCTTGGGACCTAGCATATTGATATTGGCGTAGTGGGCGCCCAATGAGTTGCTAGGAGCGTTGTTTTAGGCAAACTTGTTAGAAGTTATCCACATGGAATCACTTTAGGATTTCAACCTTGCTTCTTAGCCTTTAGTTTATTGAATGCAGGCAAGGAACTACACTGGATTTTTGAAGGATGAAGTGTGAGGCTCTCAGGTGATACTAGATTGTGGCTCGGGTATGGTATTAGGCTGGCTAGGCTGCTGATCCAGAGCTGTAGCAAACAAAATTACTCAGTGGTTGGGCCAGTGATATTTCAGATAGAGCCTGCTCAGCGTACCCTCTGCAGGCCCAGCATCCCTAAGTGCCCCGCCCCTTTTTAAACCTCCTAATACCAAGTGAACATAATTTTCAATTTCAATATGTAACCCGTGAATGCGCCGGATAACGTTCTCTCCCAAAGAAAAGAAAAAAAAAACCATCCCTCCCAGCCCCCCTCTCGGCTTGACTTCCTAAGAAACCCTTCTAGAAAGACCCTCTCGAACGTGGCAAGGGTAGAAATTTTGAATTTTCACTTTTTTGATTTAATTAAACCCATTATTTCACAAGAAGGTTACTCCGCCGCCGCAACCGCACGAGCTATAATATCTGTTAGTACTAACTCCACAGATGCCAACAACTCTGCCCTCCCCCCCCCGAAGAGGTTCCTAGCTGGTAGGTAAAACTCACTGTAAATCGACAACTTTGAGTGGCCGACAACCTTCTTGATAACGCCCTTTTCCTCCAGATCCGCCAGCGCTTTCCTCGCTAGCGAACCGTTAATCTTCAAACGGTCGACAAGGACAGCGACGGTGATGAGACGGTAAGTTTGAACGTCCTTGTTGAGTCTGTCCTGAATGGTCTTGTCGGCGACGACGGCGTGTTGGGCCTTATCCTTGACTATATAGGTTCAACGTCTGATCCCCCCTTGCCTTGCCTTGGCCTAAAAAAAGCGAGAGAGCGAAAAATTTACCCTTTCCCTTTGACCACTTCTTCTTCTGCTTCTTTCCGCCTTGAGCTGCTGCGGGGGCCTGATTCCTTTTTGTTAGTTTTGCCTTGCCTTTCCCGGGAGGGAGGAGGAGTGATGGAGCCCGTGGGGGAGGGAGGGAGAGGTTAGTTTACCATGATTAGGTGTTTATCGATTCACAAGGTTGATGAAACGTTGAGGTATTGGCTTTTTGTCGTGTGGTGTTCCTGATTTCTCGACGGCGTCTTCGCTGCTGGCTCTTGCTTTGCTTTGCTTGCTTGCTTAACTTAATTATTTTGTTGTGGCGATGGGTTGTGGTTGATCGTGACTTGCACAATATGAGGGTTTTAGCCCTCTCTCCGTCAGTATGATATCCTCTTTAGGCACGATAATCGGCTTGATTGGATTAGATTAGATTAGATAACGGTAGATTGCCAAGGGGGCACCATCGTGATGATGGAGCTGGAACTTTTCGGATCAAGCTTCTGGGGCTTGTGCTGGTACGATATCGTTTTTGCCTAAACTAAACCTTTTATAGTGATAAAAAGGGAAACCCCTGCCTCGAAAGAACGTCATTCGTCATTATTTATTTATTTATTTATTTATTTACCAACAACCTAACCGTGACCATATTTCTTCACGTGGGTTATATTATATCCTATTACTACCGTGCACCACCCCCCCTCACACTCACAGACACACACTCTCTCCTCCTCCATCGCTCTCTCCTCTCGAGGCAAGCAAGCCCAAAATGGCAGAAGACACGATCCGCAACCGCAAAGCACCCCCAACAACAGCCCTCCCAGCCGCCCCTCCATCTCTGAGCACGGACGAAAGCGACGAGAACGACGCCAACATCTCCAAGGGCATCAGCGTCATCGATATCCTACGCGTACTCACAGGTGTACTCCTACTCAGCGTAATCTTCAGCTGGTTCGTGACGGACGGGGAGTCGATTACTTGGGGATACAAACCGAAATATCTTCGGTGGAATAATTTGAAGAATTTATTCGTAATTATCCCCCCTCTTTTATCTACCCTCTACAGAGCACCACCACTAATTAATAATACCGGCAGAAACCACCACTACTCCTAACAGACGAGCAACTCCTCCAATACTCCGGCGCGAACCCCAGCCTACCAATCTACATCGCCATCAATGGGAGCGTTTTCGACGTCTCGGCTTCCCCCCAGACGTATGGCCCCGGCGGCGCTTACGGGTTCTTCTCGGGCAGGGATGCGTCAAGGGCTTTTGTGTCCGGGTGCTTCAAGGAGGACCTTACTTGGGATTTGAGGGGGCTGGAGGAGATGTATATCACCGGGGACGTTAGGGAGCAGGATGATAAAGAGCTCAGCGAGATTTCGAGACTGGAAAGCTCGGGTGAGAATGATAGTCGGGTTAGGTATTTGAAGAAGCGCAGGGATAGGCGTAGGAAAGAGGCATGGGGACGGGTTGAGAAGGCCATCTCTCATTGGGAGAAGTTCTTCAACAACCATGAACAGTACTTTTATGTTGGGAAGGTTTTGCACCCTGATTTAAGTGGGACACCTGTTAGAGAGCTTTGCAAAGGTGATGGGAAGCCATAAGGTTGGAATACGGTAGTTTGGGTAGTAGTAGAGACTTTTTTTTTCTTTTTCTTTTTCCTATCATATTCATTTAATGTTTGTAATGTTTGTGTGTTCGGCCCGCGTATTCGAAATCATGAAAATTAATACAATTATCGTACGGGGACAAAAAAGATTCGTCCGATGCCCCCCATTTTTATAACCAAAAATGGGACATTTTTTAAAAACAAACAATTCTCAACACTGCTTATATAAAAACACTTTGAAATCTTTTCCATCAGCTAGGGAATGACTAGCTATCTATCTATCTATTCAAACCTCTACAAGTATATAGAAGTGTAAGGAATCAAAGCTGTCTTCATTGTTCATGTTTGGGTCAACTACTGTAGTGTGAAAGTGACTTAGATTTTTGTATGGGGCTCCATACAAAAAAAGTACATGGCGACCGGTACAGTACCAGATACCCGCAGAAACTTGAATAATTGAACTGTGTGCTAGGTCGTCGGACTTTCCTCTCTCAGTAAGGTCAAGATTTTTTTTCTTTTTTTCCGTCCAAGCAGGGGGAAGGGGTTGTGTGTTTTTTGCTCTTATTCTAGAGAAGGGAATTTTGGACTTCATAGCACATGGTTTAATTATTCGAGTTTTTACGGTACTTAAACGACCTTTTCTCCATTACTTGGTAATATTTAAGGATTTTGTAAATTATCTTCATATTATATGTTATAATATGTTATCTACAGGTTTGCTAATGCAAAGACAAATTTTCGCTGATTCTCATAGACATTGTGCAATGAGAGAGGGTGGTGAAGATGGGTATCACATTTGAATTTCTGAAATGCGGATACGAAGACAATTAGCTAACATAATGACATTCCCCATAAGCGTAATCTTCGTTGCAATTAGAATAATTTGCGCCACAAACACCTTTTCTCCCTATGAGCCATAGGCGAAGAAAACTGCATAATCTAACCAGAGCACATCATACACTCCTCCTTGTTCTCAATACTGCAGCTGAGAACGGCATCTGCATAGATGTCCTCCTCGCGCTCCTTGCTGAGGCCCTGACTGTCTTCATCCTGAGGTTTCTTCTTTTCTAATTCCTCAATCTCGTCGGCCACGGCGGGAGGTTCAGTGACAAGTAGCTTGGGAGAAGGTTCAGACTTAACACGAGGTGCAACAACTGGCGTGACAATGCCGCTAGACGCTGATTTTAGAGTACTTGGACTCGGTGAAGAATCAGGAGAAGTGGAAGCCCCTAACGGACGAGGGATAGCAGCTGTGGAAGAGTAGCCGGTGTTCGGGAGACGCTTCTTGTTAGGAAGGGCGCGTGCCACATTCGTATCAGCAACCTTAAGAGCTTCCTGATCGACGGTAAATTGCTAGGAACGAAAGTTAGCGTAATATCCCATGTAGTGCTTGGTAGAGCGATATCGAAACGAAACGGAAACGAGACGAAAACGGGCAGAACCGCGCCTAATGTAAGAAGGAAATGAATGGTAGGGGACATGAAAGGTAGGGAACGTGTAATCCACCCAACAAGAAAAAACAGTTGAAGAAAAAAGTCAAGCATCAATCCATCGGCATGAATCCCCCGACAGCCATATTATGTACATTGGATTATTAGTGCAGCAGGTCTCAATCCACCACAAAAACACAAACCAATGATATATCTACCCTTTCATTTACGGGCGGGCTTTGACCATCCATAGGGAGCTAAGGAACTACTCACAATTGCAGCCGCAGCCGCCTGAGTGCGGAGGTAGTACATTCCAGTCTTCAATCCCAGTCTCCAACCGTAAAAGTGCATAGAAGTCAGTTTTCCCATAGTGGGGTTTTGAATATGGATATTGAGAGATTGCGATTGATCGATAAAGGCGCCACCTATAAAATCAGTTGATTAGCGTCTTCCGAGTAGCAGCCTCGTGGCGTTAACATACGGTCGGCAGCCATCTATAAAACTAGTCAGTGAAAACCCGTTATGCTGGTACCCGGGGCCTGAAACATACCTCAAGAACCTTCTTCTGTGAGATTTCCCAAACGGTCTTGTAAAGAGCTTTGATATCATCCGGGATATTTGGGATATTCTGGATGCTACCATTGTCGGCAATGATACGATTTTTCATGTTATCGCTCCACAACCCCATATCAACAAGATCCTTCAACAACCAAGGATTGACAATTTGGAACTCGCCAGCTAGAACACGACGGGAATAAATGTTTGAGGTATAAGGCTCAAAACACTCGTTGAATCCTAAGATCTGGGAGGTCGAAGCGGTGGGCATAGGGGCCACAAGAAGAGAGTTACGGAGACCATGCTTTTTCACCTTCTCTTTCAATTCATCCCAATCCCACAATTCAGTGGGAGTGACACCCCAGAGGTCGTATTGAAGCTGGCCCTTCGAAGCCGGAGAACCTTCATAGGTGGAGTAGGAGCCCTGTTTCTCGGCCAACTCGGTAGAAGCTTCAACAGCAGCATGATAAATAGTCTCGAAAATCTGAATGTTGAGTTGCTTCGCCTGAGGTGACTCGAATGGCATACGGAGAGCCAAGAAAGCATCAGCAAGGCCTACATTTATCAAGTCAGTGGTTGCCATAGAGGGAAATAGTGACAGAGAGCAAACCTTGAACACCAACACCAACGGGTCTATGTCTCATATTACTATTTTTAGCCTCAGGGACGGGATAATAGTTGACGTCGATGATCTTGTTGAGGTTTTTGATGACAACCTTGGTCACCTCGTGCAACTTGGCGAAGTCATACTCGCCCCTCTGAACATCAACATATGTAGGCAAGGCCAATGAAGCCAAATTACAAACTGCGACCTCATCAGGCGCACTATACTCCACAATCTCTGTGCAGAGATTGGACGATCTAATGGTTCCCAAGTTTTGCTGGTTGGATTTGCGGTTACATGCGTCCTTGTAGAGCATGAAAGGGTTGCCAGTCTCAGTCTGGGATTCGAGAATATGATACCAGAGTTTTTGCGCCTTGATGGTCTTGCGTGCAAGGTCTTTGGTATTCTCATATTTGTTGTAGAGAGCCTCAAACTCCTCACCCCAAACATCGGCCAAACCTGGGGCTTCGTTAGGACAAAAGAGGCTCCATTCGCCATTTGCTTCAACCCTCTTCATGAATAGATCAGGGATCCAAAGAGCGTAGAACAAATCCCTTGCACGAACCTATAGAGAAATTAGTAACTTCCTGCGACATGCTCTAACCTACTGAATATCTAATTACCTCTTCCTTGCCATGATTCTTTCTCAAGTCAATGAAGTCGAATATATCCGCGTGCCATGGCTCCATATAGATGGCAAAGGCCCCGGGCCTCTTGTTGCCTCCTTGGTCAACATACCTGGCGGTGTGATTAAACACTCTTAACATTGGTACAATACCATTAGAGCTACCATTAGTACCAGCAATGTAGGAACCAGTAGCACGAATGCAGTGAATGTTGAGCCCAATGCCACCGGCAGTTTTTGAAATCATGGCACAGGTCTTGAGGGTGTCGTAAATGCCGTCAATCGAGTCCCCTTTCATACTAACCAAGAAACAGGAAGAAAGTTGAGGCGATGGTGTGCCTGCATTGAAGAGAGTAGGCGAAGCGTGGGTAAAATACTTTGAAGACGTGAGGTTATATGTCTCGATAACCTTGTCGACATCCTCTCCATGAATTCCGACAGCCACACGCATAAGCATATGCTGAGGACGCTCAGCAACTTTCCCATTGATACGAAGAAGGTATGAACGCTCCAAAGTTTTGAAGCCGAAGTAATTGTAGTTAAAGTCCTTATCGTAGATAATGGCAGAATCCAATTCGGACGCATGGCGCATGACAGTCTCGTAAGTTTCAGTCGAAATCATTGAGGCAGGACGGCCGTTTTTCTTAAAAACATCAGTCTAAGTTGACAACTTAATCAAAATTGAGAGGAAATGGAACCCACCGGGTTGACGTAGTGATACAAATCGCTAATGACCTGAGAAAACTGCTTCTTCGTCTGCTTATGAAGATTGCTAACAGCAATTCTAGCTGCAAGAATGGCATAGTCCGGATGGGTGACAGTCATATATGCAGCGGTTTCCGCTGCCTAGAAACTTGTTAGAGACAATCCAAAACTAGAAATCAGAAAGCTTAACTCACCAAATTGTCCAGCTCGATAGTTGTAACGCCCTGGTAAACTCCGGAAATGACCTTCTGGGTAATAGTAGCTGCATCTACATGATCACTGTCAAGGCCGTAGCAGAGACGAGAAACACGAGCAGTAATCTTGTCAAATTGGACACGCTCCTTACGGTTGTCTACGTTATTTTTGTGAATTGTTAGCGAAGCTCTAAGCAATGAGGTTGAAAATTGCGAAGAAAAGGTTTAGGAGGCCTTAAAAATAATACGGTGAATGAGAGAAATATATTACCTCGTTTCACAACATACATCTCGAAGTTTGAGTAAAATGAATGCTAGTAGAGAAAGGTTTAGTGCGGGGTATCAAAGTAGCTAACAGTGGTGAGGAATTTGCAACGCGGAAAAAGAATTGGAGAAGGAGGGGAAGGCGAGGAGAGTTGCGATGTGGAGGAGGAGGGGTGAAAAGGGAAGAGAAATAGGGATCATAGCACGTTGCCTCTTAGTTTTCCATACAACGCGCCAGGCGGGGTTAGGGTTGCCCACTTTACGCGAGGTTTTGTCAGGCAAGCATTAGAAACATATGAAATCACGTGGAGACGCGACGCTATCCTCCTCATACAGCCACACCATGCGTCTTCATGCATAACATTTCCTAAACAAAAAATAGACTGTATGCAGGAACGGTATGAGCTACCTATATTCACACTTCCTAGGCTTGCCCCTTGGTTTTTTCAAACTACCAATCTCAGCTACCAACTGGAATCAAACACAGGTTAACACACAGCTATCTAGGTATTAGGACCTCTGCTGCGTGATACGTTTTTTATTCTACGACAGACATCATCCAAGAAGCTATCGAAGGTCTTCATGAAGGTACCCGAGCACACCAAGCCCGTAGAAGATGTCGGTCTGTTTCGATACCAGCTATCCCAAGACAAGTCATAATCTTTCGCAGATATTAAATAATAGTTTTTGCCAGGGCGGCGAATCGATCTGTCTATTTGGGAATTAGGATACCAATTTTTAGCGATCCCTCACGTAAATCCAGTAAATTCCGGTTTCTTAAATAACACACTCTGGTCCAGCGTAACTAGCCACAAAAGTATACCAGAATCCAAATCACTGTTATTTCTAAGGAAGGGTAGAATTGAGCTAAGGGTTCCCCTCACCGAGTCCCTCTACAAGTCCCTCCAGCTCCCCAACTTCACCTAACCCTTTCCTCGCAACATTTTCCTCAAAACCGCCACCAACAACCTCGCCCTTGGCGTTCAGCCGTAATCCCCTAGAGGATTCCATATGTCTCCTAGTCATCTTTTCGATATACTTCTTCCTCTCCTCCTCGGGAGTGCCCTTCTCCTCCTTCCCTTCAATTTCCTCGTCAACATCCATCTTATCGCCTAAGGCCTCTTCCTGCTCTTTCTGTCGCTGTCGCTGTAGCTCGGCATATTTCGGTTTCAATTGCGCTATGAGAGAGCGTATGAGCCCAATTTGAGAGACAGCAAATGAGGCAGTATCCTTAAGCTCTTTCGTAGACATTGAAGACGAGTTAATGAACGAGAATGGGTTTTTATTATCTGAGGAGTTGGCAAGGGCACGCAGCTGCATGAGGGTTCGCTCGTTGGAGCTTACTTCTGACTGCAGGGTTTGGTTCAGGGCGTGCGAGGCTAGAAGTGTTTGACGGAGGGTGCGAAGTCGAGATTGGGCTTCGTGGGCTGGTGGGAGTGCGGGCGTATTTGCAGTTGGTTCAGATGAACTGGGATCTGTGGGTGCTGAAGGGGTTACAGATGTGAAGTCAAGGTTCTGGAGCTGTTAGTACCCCTTGGGTGCATGATACGATCCAGAGGAGAGAACAGTTCAATAAGCTGACCTTATGGTGTGCGAGTCTCACCCATCCCACGAGATCCTGCGGAACAACCAAAATATTTCTCAGCACATACAGTTCAAATGCATCGAACCTCTTATCCACGCCATTCTCAAGTAGGGTTTCCAGTTGATGTATTCCTTTATTTATTTCCTCTTGCTCCTTCTCAGAATAGATTACGTTTCCATCGCCATCGGTGTCCGGAATTGTGCCAGATGGCGGAGTGAACCCCAGTAACCCAGGCGGGGACGAGAGGAGAAAAGTTTCGACGGCGGATACAGATTGGTAGAGCAAGGCGTTCACAGTATTTATTATGTCATCTATGAGAGACTTGCCGGTTTTAGTTTGACATAGACTTCCATAGGATATCGGGACAAACTTACAAGGGGTGTCCAGCGGAGATGCTCTGTCAGGAGAGAAGTAGAGGCTGGATTCATGGCGGTACCGTGAATTTGGTATTAGAATGTGAGAATTTTATGGTACGCTTCGCAGCAGCGTTCACTGGGAGTTGGCTTGCCTCGAGATCAAAGATGTATAGTACGGTAACAGTGCAGTCGGTCGGGTTTGTCACAGCAGAGGTTGTCGGCGCGTCGGCTGCCGGAGACAGCCGCGATGACTTTGAGATTTGAGATTGTCGAGATCAGATCGGGAATCGTCCAATGCCAGGACCAGGTTGTCATGTCAACCGAATGCGCCCAGCGACCCCAACCTTAAGTTAAAATTCCTGTCATCGCGGCTGTTCTCGGCACGAAAATTTATGATTCAGCGTCAACCTCCCCTCGGGCGCCGATTCTCTCAATATGTTATGCATCGTGCATAAAACTGTTTCAGCATTGGGAGATTATTGTCGGGCTTGTAGATAAGGTAAGGAGGGTTCCGAGGGGTTGATTTCAAGAATGGGGCTTTCACATGCTTCCTATATGGTACACCCAGTGTACGGCGCTCGTATCATGCGGTGCACAATACTAGCATAAGCCCCTCAAGGCCTCGAAGCCTTGTTCATGCCTGCATTAGCCATGGCTCTGATACGACATACGCCTTGATAGTATTCACGATATGTACCGGTAATGGGTTAGCAGACACACGGCTGTGGGAGGATGCGTATTTCCGATCCATGCCGGAACGCCAGTTAGAATAGCGTATGTGAAGTGAGGTCTTCCAAACATATGAAGGGACAAGGACGACGCCTGTGGTCAATCCGAGGAAGGAGCGAGGTCCGAGGGGTCGATATATGTTTTAGCTTCACCTCCCATTTGCAACGGCCGCCCCCAGCCTTGGTCTTTGGGTCCTTTTATGTACTAGTACCGGTACCAGTGCCGTACACGTACAATGCATTGGATAAGATGCCGTAAAAACTCAATAGAAGAAAAATGCGCCAAGACTTTATAGTCGTCTTTCCTATTAATGCGCTGTGCATACCGGTATTCCTTTTATTTTGTCCCCACGACGAGTTTCAATACCGGTAGGTTTTATTCACTATCAATGAGCGAGGGATCACCGTGAATACAGGCTTACAGATCCCAAGGCATTACGGTACGTTCAGAGGGGCAAGCCAACCCACGATTCAAACCCAGCGTGACCACAGTACTAGTACACCTGAGGGCGAGTTTGCAGTGAGTTACGGCAGATTTCGCAAACTTGTAAATTTTGAGCCTCTGATGATGCAGGCCGCAGGCGTAAGGTTTGAGAAGACACTTCCTTATCAATGCTTTAGCCTCGTATGATGCTGGCGTATACACATAATTCATCACTGGCAGTGTGAGGCAAAGAAAGAAGAGGGGGGGCCGTGATCAGCTTAGTAAGTCGTGTGGAAAATTTTTCAAGGGTGCCAATATCAGTCGAGTTTTTGTTTTGCATCTCATAACGGTAGATATCAACATCGCTTACGGCAAGTTACCTGGGTGATAGCATCGCACAGCACGACCCATTTGGACTGGAATGGTTTCTGTGCGACAATCTCATGTCACACTCCTCATAAGTTGCAAGTACTTGCTGTGAGAGGGGACAAAGAAAAAAAAAGAAAAAGAAAAAGAAAAAATGAGGAAATAGACATCTGCCGACGGCTCTTTTTGCTAGTCCACACAAAGGCGCAAGCAAGGCCCGTCAGTTTGGTCATCCCGCCATCCCCGTCTCAAACTATCGCTGACGGTGAGGAAAAACTTCTCGACTCGTCCCAAGGGATAACAACACGAAACGAAGTATCTGGTCTTTCCCTGAAAGCTGGAATTTGACGCAACACTACTACGTACGGCCGCTGATAGCCCCAAACCAGTACCACTCACCACAAACGAGCATCTACATACCACTTCCACCACCACCAACCATAACCACACCGGCTGAGTGAGGTGCAAGGCTGGGATTGAGCCATTTACAGTTGCAACCACGGCTCGTTGATTCGCAGTAGCCATACCTCGGAAGATACACAGTATCAAATTTGTGAGTAAACGATTCCTGAGATAAGGAAGAAGGGGCCTATTGGAGTGAGAGGAGCGAGGACACCCTTGCCGGAGGGAGGCTAGGCAAAGGAATAGGAGGGATTGAGGGGCGCATATCATACCAGGGACAACAAGGAGAAAGGTTAGAGTGAGGGTGGAATAGAGAGACATTCAAGGGATACCTTTGCCTCTCTGTCACACCGTCCCCGTCCTTTTCGTCCCAGAGAGTTATTGAAAGGTCTGAGATAAACATGGTAATATGGACTTTCATCGCTGTAACACCCCTTTGATGAAATCCCCTTCCGCCCCCCCTTGGGCAGTTTGCTCTTGGGCTTGAGCAGGCCCAATCCCGGCACCTTAATTGATAGTTTCTTCTCGCATGATATTTACGGTTGTTTCGGTTTTTTATTTTTTTATATTTTTACCCTTTCACTCGTGCATCCTCTTTTTTCCCTTCCACCAATGCATCGGGCTCATCTTCTCTGTGAGCCGTCCATCTGTCTGTCTCTGTCTCTGGTGCTGGGTACTGGTCGGAAGGGGATTGCTATACAAAGCAGAGCTGCCTCATCCTAACGTCCGCCTCGGGATATGCCACCACTGGCCCGCAGGGCTACGAGTCAGGCACCAAACTTCCCCGTCCGAGCTAGAGTAGCTGCACCCAATTTTGCAGCCTCATTGGAATCTAAACCAAGGGTCCGGGTTACTGCGGACGCCAACGCTGTGGTTTGGGTCGGTTGTTGGCCTTCCTCACCGCTCTGCTCCACCCCCACTGCGTCTGGCTGCATAATTGTCCCCTCTTCTCTTTGGAGTACAGAGGGAAAAAAAAAAAGGAAAAAAAAAGGAAAAAGAGGAAAAAGTTTCAGCAATTGCCCCGCTTCAGAAGCAAACCCCTTGATCTGGATTCATCTCGAGGTCCGTCATATGCCTTTCAGTATCCTTTTCGTCGTCGCACTTGCCACTGGTATCGTGCTTCACCCCCAGGATTAAGGGCCAGACAGAGACATTGACATTTTCCTTGCTGCCCTCTATTATTTCGCTAAACCCTTTACCCGGGCATTGGGTTGCAAACTGTCCATATGCCGTTCTCTTCAAGCTCTTCCTCTTCAGAACAATTTTCCTACTGTCCTCCGCCCACCCCACCTTATCATCCTATCCCAATTAATTCGAAGATGGATTGCTCAACCTCTTCACAATCGACCAAAAAGAACTCTTACTCACTAGAACGCTTTTTACAGGAACCTACCTCTCCTTCTCCGCGCACCTCACATAAGTCAGCTTACCGTCCTCATAGCTCTATGTCACGTTCACAGGCATTACAGAGCCCAACCTCTAGCGTGGGCACATATCCCGGGGTGGGCCAAGCAAGCGGCAGGAGGCCTAGGTTGCTTTTGATGGGGCAGCGGAGGTTTGTTTACTCAGTTTTCCTTTCAATCGACTGTATTGCCGATTGGAGTCTAGAAATGGGTGGATTCATGGATTGGCTTACATTTTCCATATAGGAGCGGTAAATCATCAATCAGCTCGGTGGTATTCCACAAAATGCCACCTACTGAGACTTTGTTTCTTGAGTCCACAACTCGAATCCAAAAAGACCCGATCCAGTTGGTCCCAATATATTCTCTATAACGGGGCTTCGTTACTGAAATTTGCCTTTTTGTACAGTTCTTTTATGGATTTCCAAGTTTGGGATTTCCCTGGCCAACTCAATTTCCTGGACCCAACCTTCGACTTCGATCACATTTTTGGCGAACTCGGCGCTTTGATCTGGGTTATTGATGCTCAAGATGAGTATCTGGAACCCCTTTCCAAATTGCACTCGACAATCATAGCCATCCAGCGTTTCTACCCGGCGATCAATATTGAGGTCTTTGTTCATAAGGTTGATGGACTATCAGATGAATACAAACTTGATACTCAACGTGATATCATGCAGCGAACTCAGGACGAGCTTTCTGACAATGGACTTGATAATGTGCAAGTTTCCTATTATCTGACTTCGATATATGATCACTCAATTTTCGAGGCATTCTCCAAGGTTATTCAGAAGCTGATTCCACAACTGGGAACCTTGGAGAATTTGTTGAACATCCTATGCTCGAATTCTGGAATTGAAAAGGCATTTTTGTTTGATATCCTGAGCAAGATATATATCGCGACGGACAGCAGCCCCGTCGATATGCAAAGCTATGAGATCTGTAGCGATTATATAGACGTGATTGTTGATGTATCTGAAATTTACGGGTATGCAGTAGACCCATTAATCACACCGGGCGAGCCGGTTGCTAACCTCTAATCATTAGTTACGACCGCAAGCCTCAAGGCCAAATCTCTTCACCAACCTCGGAGGCCCCGAGCGAAGCGCAGCAAGAGGAAGAAGAGGCACCGCTGGAAGCGAGCAGCATAATTAGGCTGCAGAATGGGATGGTTCTTTATCTTCGGGAAATCAATAAGTCATTGTCCTTGTTCCTCTATCTCCTTTATTCCACCTAGATGAATTTGCATGATACCTGTCCTCCAGACTTCCCTACCAGTTAGCCACAGCTGCAGTTCATTGGCTAATACGGTCTTCTGGTTGAATAGGTACCTCGCCCTGATCTGTCTCATGCGTAAGGACAGCATTGAGAAACAGGGATTAGTCGATTTCAATGTTCAGGTGTTCCAAAATGCCTTACAACGGGTATTCGAAGTTGGAAGGTAGTCTGATTCTTATATACAACTGATTAATTCTTTGCCTATTTATTTCTTGCTTTCTCTAAAGTTCTCGCCCCTCATTTCTACGTTTTTATATCTCATCATCGCATCCGGTTTCGCTTTTATTTTCGCCTCTCTTCTCCCCCTTTGTTATTCATTTTTTGATGATGACGATGTAGGCGCTAGGCGATAGATGGACGTTCCTTCGTTTTAAATTCTATTTTTATCCTCGATTTTAGTATATCTAAAACTGTCCCACTGCCTTCTCATCCTCTTGTCTGAATTTCAAATTATTTACCGCGTGTATAATCTTGCATGCGAGGTGTTTGTTACTGTCCGGATGTTTTCTTCTGCTGCAGTATTGGTTTGTACTTCTCGCCATGGTAATGGTAATGGTGTTGAATTGTGGAAGAGAAGAGTATTACACATCTCGCCGTCACTATCACTAACTTATAAACTATCTAATACCGTGCTTAAAGCCTACAATAATATATGTCTGCTTGTGGCATGACAAAATATACAGTGCGATCTTGCGGGAGGAGAATTTAAATTAATCAATAAACCTGCTTAACCGAGAGCACGTGGCTATGTAACATAATCTATGCAAGGGCGTTTTTTAATTTTAATTTTTAAACATGGAGCATGGTATAATAATAATAATATAATATGCGTCTGCAGGTAAAACTGGGTATTATATTAACGGGCTCCATCAAGATCGATAAGCTCGTGGGGGGTTGTCGTGGGGTTCCATAAACCGGCCATCAGTTAAGACAGTTCCCATATTTCCATGAGTATGAGAGGGGGGGGTTTGTAATTATGTCCTTTCTTCGTTCGCGCTACATGTCATACATAGTCTAGTAGCCCGCTAGCTAGCTAGCTTGTTCGATGATAAGTATATAAGTTATAGACGGACGGGGCGGGGGGGGGGGGGGGTGATTTTAAGGGCGAATGAAAAAAATCAAGGGATTAATTAATCGTAGAAGAAGGTGTAGAGAACGGGGTGGGAATGGTGAGGGGAAATTTCCAGCGTATATTGCGATTAAGTTAGTCCTATGGTATAGTACGCCTTTGCTTGCTTTGCTTTCTAGTCGTTCATATAATATAATACGTAGACATCGTTCACCTGCGAGTGATGACTCATGACGGTGGGAGGGAGGGAATGGCTGGAGGGGGCAGGTACGGTAGTTTGCTCTCGTACTTTGGCAAGGTCTGGAGGTTTGGTGTGTTTTTTTTTGCTTGTTCTGAGGATTGCGCTGGCGTGGCTGGCTGGTGTACTACTACAGTGCTGGAGTAGTATTATAAGTTTGGAGGTGGGGGGGGGGGGGATTTTTGTGAGCGGGTGCTAGGTTGAGTTGGCTAGCTAGCTGGACAGGAACTGCTAAGAGGATGCGGAGAACTTATTAAGCCTTTATGCGGGGCTCTTTTGTACTGTATGCGCACGGGATTTGCTTATTTTCTTTTTGGCTCGGGCTGGGTTGGGTTCCTCGGTCGGTCCAGATGCCGCGGTTGGGTAGAGTTAGTTAGGGTCTTGTTTATTTATTTGTTTATTTGTCTATCTCTGATGGTGATTTCGGATGTATAGTAGCGATTTTCTATTTTGGTGGCGTCTTTGTGGTTTTTCTCGTGCCCGGTGTGGGGCACCCAGGCACGTTTGCCTATTATAATCGGATCGACGTATCAAACTTTCCTCTAGGCACGCTAGCATCTCCGCCACTAGTGTTTCCCACCTTACGATCCAGCTTTGGCCTATTTGTTGAGAGAGACAGTATCGTGGGTTTGTATATATGCCTTAAACCCGACATTGTGCTTATGTACGATCACTCGTTTACCCTCAAGGTCATTCTGTATCCAAGGGGTGTTGAAAAATCTCGTCGTTGATTCACCTGAGCTGCGAGGTTTTTTTTTTGGAATGTCCAGCGCTGGGAAAAATAGGTATTTTTTTGGAGGTTGGGGGGGGGGGGGGGGGGTGAAAAAAAAGGGCCAAGTCTTCTCTGATGTCGGCAGTTTCAAAAGATAAAAAAGACTTGGTAGATGGTAAACTGTCCTATCGTAGTCCAGGCCGGTTCGTTAACGATGGGTCGTTCTCCCACTGTAGTGCGGATTAAAGAGTATGTAGGAAAACTGGCACATGGTGAGGAGGTTTGAGGGTATGTGGAGATATTTCGGTAGCCGGGTCGGGATGGGGAGGAAAGCTCTTCGGTGGGGGACTGGTGGAATGTCGGTAAGGGTGAAATGGAAGGGCAGGGAACTGAAGAAGATTTGAGAGCAAAAGGCTGGACATGACGGGTGGAGGATTTGTGGCCCTCTGGTGGAATTGCTGAAGTATCTGATTAGTAAATGGATGCTTTCATGGCATGGAACCTATTTGAGTGGAGTCGGAACTCAGCCTATTTTGGGGCTTTAGAAGGATGGCGGCGAGAGCTAGTGTGCGGGGATAGCTAAGGTTAAGTGCTGTACCAGAACTTACTGTCGTCCTAGGGGTAGTACCGCATTATCTGGGGAGATTCGCCTGTGGCCAGTACGTTGAAAGAAGAGCTTTCTCTCCGTTTCGTCTCATATTCGTGACGAAGTGATTTTACTTACTAAGCCCTTTATGGCCAAAACAGGGCCTATTTTCAACTCCTGCCCCGACACTATTGGATGTTTTGCTTCAGCACCTACGGTACTATACCTCTTTTTAACTTACCTGTACTAGTGGTAGGCGGATCTTCTAGATAATGATATGTGGTATTCGACTAGTTGACCTCCTGTCGTTGATGGCATTTTAATGGTTTCCTCACGGAAACTGTAGTCCCCTACCGTCGTCATTTTGGGCGTCAGTGAAGGACGCTCTTGTGTCGTATAATAGCATGAGACATCCTGCCCGGGACAGCTAGGTTTATGGAGGGGGACAAGTCTCAAACTGCAGCGCCAACAACCCTCATTTTGCTTAGTAATACTTGTTAACTTATGTTTCAACGTGGTTAGCCACAGACTAATTTTAGACTTCTTGGCATATTAACTGTATCTATTGGCAGTTTAGCAGCAAATCACTGGGATGAGATGCTTGGTTACCCCCCCACCTAATCTTTAAATCCACGGCTCTCCCAACAGTTAATATATTTAAAACCTTAAATGTAAAAGTTGTTGAGGAACCTCAGCAGTTTAGAAGGGAGAGAGAGGGAATGACAAGGATAAGGACTCGGAAGGGCTTGTCCTCCTCCCCGGGGCCAAGACTACCTTGGCATCATCTCATCTACAAGTATGACCGCTAGTATCGTAGGACTAGGCTGGCGGCAGTGCCGTCGGACGGGCCGTTGAAGGCTGCCAGGCAGGCAGGACAACTGAAAGTCTGAAAGCACTAGCAAGAAGTACTGATCCGCAAAAAACAGGGATTCGTAAAATATGGCAAGAATTGGTTGCGTATCTCAGCCCCGATGCAGATCCACGGCCTCGGGTTCGGGTACTCGAGTACGACACTGCACCGTCGCAATTCCCGCGATTCGCCATCTCCGTCCGCCCAGGATAGGTTTAGTTTGATTTGGCAAGTTCGATAGTGATAGAACTGCGTGCACCGTATACCAGTGAATAGGATCCAACATGTTCCTGAAAAGCTGATCTTATGCCGGTAAAAGTACCCAGGGAAATGGTTTTCTACTTGTACAAGATAGGGGGTTATTTTGCTAGCTAGCTGCCTGTCTTGTACTCAAGTACCTCGGGCTCAAGGGTAAGTCGGGCGCGGTACCATGAAATGTCTGGGTTTATTTCCTAATCTGGGGGTGCGCCCGACTTTTGTCGCCCTTACAAAAAAATGCCACAAAACGGGTTTGTATGGTGGAAAGCCAGGGTTACCGTATATGGGGTG
>Ga0307507_10006104_pt1 | contig 18900 bp, 9 predicted proteins | sample 7_EM_MG_FD_207223 | JGI IMG/M metagenome (GOLD analysis project Ga0307507, IMG submission 207223) | Populus trichocarpa ectomycorrhiza microbial communities from riparian zone in the Pacific Northwest, United States - 7_EM | ecosystem: Host-associated > Plants > Roots > Unclassified | place... | reverse complement strand
TTAATGTATTAGTTGTGTGTGTCATGTATGTATGTATGTATGTATGTATATTGCTTATGTTTCTTTATTTATGAATTCTATATAATTAAGTTTCTATAAGTCTCATATAATAAAATCGTATTTTGTTCAAATTTTATTATTCATGTATCTCATTTATGTTTATGAGTTTAATGTAATTAACAAGATCATGAATATGAAGATCTTAATTAAAGATATATGTTCGGACAACACCAGAATTTTCTCTGTTGTAAAACTAATTAATTCAGTTCCTATTATTATCAATTTTCAAAATCTTATAAGAGATTTTTAAATTAATTAATCCTTAAAATTATGGCCCTCGAAGAAAGGTGTAGTTTTAGATAGAGGTATGAGAAGATTTTCCAAAATTAATATCTTCATTGTTAGACCTTAATATTTTCCAAAATTAATATCTTCATTCCAAAAAATATATAAATCAAATAAATTAATACCTTCTAGTTTTCATGACTTTTGCATTGTATTTGTGTTCATTGCATTATATTTAGACCATATATGACTATTAATTAATTAAGTTGCCTACTCATTGATCCTTCTTCTTCCTCTCCCCCCCCCCCTCTCTCTCTCTGTTTTTTTTTTTTTTAATATATATATCATGATGTAACAGAGATAACAGGCAGGACAGTTTCCATAGTACTGATCCTACAGATCAGTAAAAGAGGTTCATTAATTTGGACATATACATAAATATTTTTCTTCCAAATTCCTTCTCTCAATGTTTTTCTAGTTACTGAGTTGTATAACAGTGCTGTTTGTCTATTGCCCTAGATCAATTATTTTTTTGTGTTTTCACATTAATTATATAATTAGATCCTATAAATCTGCATAATCAGTTTGGCTAAAAATAAAATAATTAGGCCTTATAAAATCCTTAGTTTATATTATATCTGGTGAGAAATCATTTGTTTCAAATGGGAAAATGCAGTGTTAAATCTTATTAAATTTGTCTGCATGTTCATACTCCCTGCTTTAATTAGAATATGTAGAGTGATAATATTGTTGTAAGAAAATGTTTTGATTTGATTATATATTCCATCATGTCAACCAATCATAATATTTGATTCAAGAATTGATAATGGATGACACGATATATAATATTTGAAATTAAATCAGAGAAAAGATAGAAACAAGCAATCGAAATACCATGAACATATTATAATTCATGTAGATTTGGTAGACAAGAAATTTATTCATAAGTAAAATACTGTAATGAAACTGTGTCCAAACAATAGATAAAAAAGCTCAGGAAATTAAAGACAATTCATAATTAAGAAAGCAAATTAATTAACCATTTCAAGGGAAAAATGAATTGGTCCAAAGTCCATTCTGGCTGTTATCCCCAGAAGGCAGCACCATGTCTTCCCCGCCAAACCCCATATGCTCTTGAGGGGTCATCAAGTCCATGAACCATTCCTGCCTCTGCATGGCACCCACATTAACCTCAAAATCATTAGTAACCATCTGAGATGACTCCGGCGCTTGCTCTCTAGCACTGCTAGGTCCAGCCCCAGTGGTTGCAGCTGCTTCCAATTGAGAGGTATGGCTAGTGCCACTGCCACTCCCATTGTTTAGGGTCATGTCGATGTCCCTCAAGCTATGGTCAATCATCCATCCAAGGTCATTCAAGTCCATCATATGCAGGTTACCCAAGCTAACATTTCCACCCAGGCAGTGGAACATAGCATGGGTGACCTCCTTCTCACGGTTGTCCTTCCGCTGTTTCTTGATGTGATCACAGGATTTGGTGATCCTTTGTCTCAAGAAACTCTCTTGATTCACCATTTTCTTACCTTGCTCGATTTCTGGCATGGTTTTGAACTTAGTAACCACTCTTTGGACCCCTAGAGGAGAGGGCCAAACCTCAGGTTGAGAGTCATAAGGGCTATAAACGATAGCACAAGCATCAATACCACAAAGGGTGCTTAACTCGCTCACCTTCTTCATTAGGCCCTTCTTCCTTTTCTTGAAGGTGGCTTTCCTTGCAGAATCATTACAGATATATGCAAGCTTCACCTTCTTTCTAGTCATGGCTAGGTTGGGGGGCAAGATTCTTGGTCTGGGTATATCTTTCCTCAAACACTCTACCCTCTATATATAGGTTGGAGAGATGCTCATGCGTAACCCCACAGCAAGATTACGGTGCATTTTGTCAAATTCCTTCGCTGGACATTTTGATTTATTTGGCAAGTACTATCAAGGTTGCATACCTATATTGGCATTAAGAATATATATTTAGATACACAAATAATTTAAAAAATCTGTGGCATCGTGTGGAGAGTTGGTAGGAGTGTATATCATGGGCAATGCCTTATCTTTGATTAATGGGTAAAATACATGAATTATGCTGTTTTTTTTAGATTTGCTTATCTGTTCCCTTATTCAGACATTTAAGTGTTGTAAAAGCTGTGTGCTATTTTTGCTAATTATGGTTGTATATTCTTGTAGTGTAGCCCCGGTGATAAGTCCTAATGTATATCCAAGGTTCATCATCTTGCAATTATAATTAATATTTATTTATTTATGGGTAATTAACCATAATCTTACAAGTGATTAATTATTTTATGTATGTAGTATTTTTTTTTTCATAATATACTATAAATATATTGGGTATTTAAATTTATTAACCCATCACTTGAAAAATTGGCACACACAGCCATCATTTAATATGCCAATATATCCCTTGAAAAGATAAGATTTACTCTATACCAATAAAAGGAAATCAAGTAAATTCTAGATATTGTTTTGCATGGTGATGATGTATATGACAAAAAAAAACGGTATAATTCAGTACTATACCACAGATAAGCACAAATTTTATCCTTCTCTGTTATCCGAATATTGTTCCCTTATCCTTGCATAAGCAATATATAGATATATTGACAAGATTATATATAAATTAATTATTCCAACGTATGTTAATTAATATATAGTTGTTAGGTTCTCGTTTGGCATTTAAATTCAAGCTAATATACACGAAAGCACCTTGAATATATATTTAAACTTCATGAAAAGTTGTTTATTTATTCATTATTTTTTAAAATATAAACTCACTCTAAATTCTTTTACACAATCATCAAATTTAATTATAGTAATTGTTTTAAATATATTATAATAAAATAGATGACAATATTAAAGAAATTCTTAATCAAGCCTAATTAAAAAGTGTTCCTGCAGGAAAAGAAAAATCTAGACTCTAGTGTACGTGATATAATTTTTTGAAAAAAATAATAATATTTTTGCTATGTTTTTTTTTTTAGATTTCATTATTATGATTCCATATAAATATTTGTAAGTATGATGTAGTGGAATCTTTTATTTTATTTTTTTGTTCAAATATCATTATTTATGGATATCATATAAGTGTTTGTAAGCTTGATCGATAAAAAAAATAAAATTTTAAATAATTATATGAGATAATTTTAATTTAATATATCCATTGTACAATTTACATGTTTTGTTTAGATTTCCTATATATGAACTCTATATAAGTGTTTATAAATCCGATATAATGGAATTATCTTTTGTTTAAATCTCATTATTTATGGATCTTATTTAAGTTTTAATAACTTCAATATATCGGGAGATGAACGGTTTAATGAGCGGTTTGAGATAACTATAAATTAATATGTTTTTTTGTTCACATTCATTAATTACTAGCTCTTTGACTCGTGCTATGTTCTCGTTCTAGATCAAATCTTTTTTTTTTAAGTGTAATAAATATAAAGATGCTAAGAAGCCTAAAATATGATGCATGCTAGATTATACGCTTTTCAAATACTAAGATTATGACATACAGGATAACATTAAAAGAAAATTAAGATGATAATATATTAAATCGATCTGGATCAACCCGCAATTTAAGTCATAAGATCGTGATAACCTCATAAAACGTAAATTTATATAAATTAGGAAGCCCAAGTATTTCATTCAATCAAATATTAACGGATAAAAATTAAAAAAAAATCCAATTTGAAAAAATAACTTGAGTAAACCTAGAAAAAAAAAATCAAACATGTGACTCAAGTCATGAAAACAGGATCCTCCCATACAAAATAAATAGATAAAAATATACAAAGGCAATTTTTTAACCAGCCCATTGTCGAAATATAAAATTATAAAAAATTAATTATAAAAAAATAAAAAAAAATCAAGTCAATCCGGGTTAACGTACAAAATTCTCAACTTACATTATGAGACCGAGATAACTTCATTAAAAATCTACACTTTAAAAAAAAATTAAGCAAAATTAATATTTATCCCGCCATAATCTAAAAAACAATTATTTATGTATGAATTTTTTAAAAAAATAAATTTTTTAGTTTAGGTTTTATGAAAATGACGTTAAAAAAAATAAAGTAAAGCCCTTTAAAAACAAGTCCAAAAGTCTGAACATAATGGACTAGTTCCTAGGGCCTAAGCAAGGGCAGGTGTGCCTAGGCCTGCAAGGGTAGATTTTATTAATTAATTCAAATTTCATTATTTATGGGTCCTACGCAAGTTTTTGTAATTTTTATGTAAAGGGAGATAAAAAAAAATTTAGACAATGATGTAAGATATATTTAAATTAATATATTCATTTTATTTTTTTTTTTCATATAAGTATTTCATTCAGATTTTATTATTATTTAAGGATCTCGTTAAAGTTTTTGTAAGTTTGATGCAAAAGGAGATAAAGATTTTTATGTAGTGATATGAGATAACTATAAATTAATTTATGAGTTGTAGATACATTTTTATTTAGATTTTATTATTTATGAATTCTATATATGTTTTTGTAAATCCGATGTAATGGAATTGTATTTTTATCAAAATTAATTATTTTTGGATCTTATTAAATTAAGATATTGAGATGTTCAGGCAATGGTTAAAATTAATTTGGTTCCTATTATTATGAATTTTTCAAGATTTTATAAAAACTATGAAATTAATCCTTAGAAGATGTCCCCCTCGAAAAAAGGTATAATTTTAGATTGTGGTATGAGAAAATTTTCCAAAATTAATTTCTTCATTGTTAGACCTCAAGATTTTGCATTTATGGATTCCTTATAAAAGCTTGTTTCTATATATAGATCAAATAAATATCTTTTAGTATTCATGACTTTTGCAATATTGTGTATAAAAATTGTCAAGCGGCTCACGCATTTGCGTGGGTTTTATTTATTTATTTTTTTAATGATTTCATTATTTTTTAATTTAAATGTATTTTATTTTCAAGCTTAAAAAACTTGAAAAGAAAAATCTTACTTCGTGTACATAATTTCAGAAAAATGTGGAGAGGGGAATAGGACAAAGAGCATAAGGGAAGAAAGATGTGGGAGAAGAAGTATTTAATTTTTTCTGATTAATGAGTTCAGAAAAATAAACCATAATATTATTTAAAAAAATAAAAAATATTTTAATTATAGTTACATTAATCTCATACTTTTAAACTCTCGCATTGAAATTTTTTAACACCTTAAAAATTGCATACTTTAATAATTACAGTTTTAGTTGGTTTTGGGTTTTGGTACTAATTCTTATATAATTGAGAGAAAACATGTTAGAATCCACTATTTTTATTTAATAATCACAATTACCCAAAACAAATCTTAGATGCAATAAATTGTAAATTCTACTATGAGTAAATTGTAATTCAGTCTTGTGCTTTGATGGTTTTGGAAGTTAGTCCCTCTATTTTTTAAAATTATACGTTAGTCTCCCGATTAAAGTTGACTATGAATTTTCAATTTTGTTTTTGAAAACTTGAAATTACTCTTGTAATTTTGTGTGTAGAAGATAAAATTAGAATATTTGATTACAGACAAGGGATTTTTAGGGGGGGGAAATAATTTAAATTTGATGAAAAACTAAAAAAAAATCCTAAGTTGCATTTACAAGACAATCTTAGTTGTAATAATTGTAAAATCTATATAACCTTATTACAGAAATATTAATGAGTAAATTATAATTTAGTCCCTGTGTTTTTTATGATTTTATAAGTTAGTCCCTTTATTCTTGAAAATCATAAGTTAGTCTCCTAACCAAAGTAAGCTGTTATTTTTATTTTATGTTTTTGAAAATTTTAATTTTTCCTTTTTAAATAAACATTTAATTCCGTCTGTAGTAGATAAGAAATTGAGAATCTTGATTATAAATGAAGGATTTTTTAATTGTGGTAAAAAAACTAACAAAAATACCAAATTACAATCAAATATGAGAATATAGGGACTCAATATTAAATTAGAAAAACAAAACAGAGATTAACTAATTATTTCATTAAAAAAATTGGAATTAAATAATAATTTTTCCTTTAAAATCAATTGCAATTAATATTGTCAAACAAATGACATTGCAATAAATTTTACATGTATATATATAGCTTAAATATGTGACTTTTGAAAAGAGACAGAAAGCCCACATAATTATTATAGCCCACAAGCCCAATTGTTTGAGATTAAAGAAACACAAACAGGCCACAATTAGGCTGCAAAAAATCATCAAAAACTCAAACTTTTTTTGCCATTGATTCACAAGTTATTGTCAATCATCATGTTTTTCTTTTCTTGATATAAAATCTACCTGCTAGTTCCTGCTGCAAGAAAAATTATGGCGGGTTTTCTTAGATTCTAGTCTTTAGTATTTGAAAAATATTGGATACATAGTAGATAATACATGATTAATTTCCATGAATCTTCTTTATTTTAATCTTTAATTTCTTTTTTTTAATCTTACTAAAAATTTTCATGTATAATTGTTACGGTTATTGGATTTTCAACAATTATTTTTTTAATAAATTGGAAGTAATTTGAAATGCTTTATTTATACTTTTTTTTGGAAAAATTAGATATGACTCATTGTACAAAAATAATAAAATTTAATTAATTTCAATACATATTGCATCTAAGGTATTACCATATGTTGGTTACTTTTAAAATTTTCTAGCATAGGCTATTTTCCAATTTTTTATTATTATTGATATATATACATTCATATAATTTTCTTTAAAAAAACAAAATAATGTTACATAAATTATGATTCAATATTAATGATGTTTCAAAATATAATATGCTCCTGAATGAGATTATTTAATATTTTAGATAGTAGTTAATCACACACTTAGATCAATATTCTCTTTTCTAAAGCTTGGAAAGTAGATGATTGATGGTAGAAAGCTCAATAACTACAAAATAGTCCCTTTTGTTAGGATTTAGGGAGCCTTATATGATGAAGTCAATGATTTTTTTAATAAGAAATTGTAATAAATGAAAGAATAAACTTTAAATTCCAAAATAAAAATATTTGTTCTTGTTTTATATAATAAATACTCTGAGAATTAAAGTATGAATACTTAGATGAGAGAAATTGTTAACCTTTTATCTGGGTGGTTCATAGGGCAGTTAAAATTTCTTAATCTTGTCGTTTTAATAGAGTAGAGGGGTTAGAGAGTCATTTTCTCATAATATAATTAATGAGGGATAAATATACATTACACAACATTAATGAGAGAAAAATATCTCATACACAATATTAATAAGGGACAAATATCTCTTACACTTTAATTAATGAGATGGAAATATAATAGGCTATTGGGAAAGTTTTTATATACCTATAAATGTAGGGAAACAAATATCGTTGACATGAAGATTTCATGTTGAAAGTATTAAGAATAAATAAACAGAGTCTTATGGCCCTAAAATGGGCCTATAACAACTTCTAGACTAATTGGGCTTGGCATGCACCTAAGTCCAGGAGACGTGGATTTAGCAACTAGTCAGACCCGTATCTATTTAGACGCAGCACGTGGATTATCCAAGGATGTTGAGCCTGAAAACTCATCAGACCTACGTTTGTTTGGACTCGGCCCATGGTTGACTTAAGAATGTTAGGTCAGACAACTCGTCAATCTCATGTCCGCTTGGGCTTAGCACGTGATTGAACTCAAGTATGTTGGGCCTAGAAGTGAGCAGACATGTGTCATATGAGCTTGATATTCTACCAAGCCTAGGGATATTGGGTATGGATGCAAGCCTCGCCCACAAGTCAATGGATTAACACTATATTATTTGATCTTTTTAGACAGGGAATTAGGCTATTTCAAAAAACATCAAAAATATTAGTTCTTCAAATATTGATCAAAAATATTAGTTTTTCAAATATTGATTATGATTGCAATTAATTGAAAAAATTTATCATCTTATGTATTAGTAAGTGTATATAATGTAGAGAGAGCTAGAGGATTATAAAAAATGAGACTTTTTGACCTTTTGAACAACGAAAATTAAAATAAACTAAAAACAAGTGAACAACTAAGTAATATATATAATGAAAAATTAGAATATTAAGAAGAAAAGAAAGATGCAAGAATTATAATCCATGATCATCCTAATTAATCACTCATGAAAGCTTCTCGGGAGATATTATAACACAAAGCTCAAATAATATAATTCTCAATTTCTCAATATCTTCCGACATATATTATTTAGGCAACGAGAGAGTTTGAATTGCCGTTTGATATTAAATAGTTTCTAGCATTAGTAGAATGGGATTTTGTTAGAGTTAATGTATACAAAATTATTGTTAGAATATCATAAGAAGATTTAAAAAAAATTGAATTGAAAGTTTTAGAGACTAATTTTTCTAATTAAATAAATAATAATAATCTAAATACAAAACCCAAATATTTAAACTTAAAAGTTTAAGATTTTTTTTTATTTGAAAGTAGACACCTTACATGTAGCCTTTTTTAAAGGAATTTATTTAATTTCTTTTATAAGATTAAAATTTCAATTCAATGACTGAGAGGAGCAAATGCATATCTATTCAAGCAACTTTTAGATGCTACTCAACAATATCACATTGCTGAAACAAATCATCAAGTGCTTAACTTATATGTAGAAACTTTGAGAGCCGAGATATGTGTTGTGAAAACAGCCTTAAGATCTCAAATCAATTGACATGTAAAGAAATATAAAAGAATAAATTCAATTAATCACACAAGAGCGCACAAGGAATTTATTTAATTCGACAACTTAGGCTTACTCCACTCGCAAGATGATAAAAGAAATTCACTATGAGAAAATAGAAGATTACAAAGTATTACACAAAATTGATTTAATCTAAAATTCAAAATTAATCAAAAACTCACTTTTTTCTCTCCTTTCTCTAACCATCTAAGTGTAGAGAATTGAAGCACTTACAAATAAGCTTTAAACCTAAAATATGATAATTTTAGGTTTTTATACATGGATTAATTACATTACATGTGTATTTCTTTTCTTACTTGGATCTACAATTTAAGACAAACACAATAATATGCTTATTAATGGGACAAAAAGCAGGACTTTTATATGAAAATAAAGTGAAAAAAATAAATTGTAAAGGAAGAAAGAAAATAAATAATTATATAAAAAGACTTTCAGTCCAAGTGGACTAAATTTAGTTTAAATTGGTTCAAATCAACTCCTCTGGCTACTACTAATTATAGGTAATTGGAGAATCATTTTCCATAGGATGATGGGTTAAAATCACCTTCATCTAAAAGTAAATTAAGGGTTAATTTTTATTTAATTTAAAATATATAGAGGTGATGAAGTCTTTAAAATTGGATCTAGATTTTCATAGTTGTATGATAGGCTGATGACTAACCTGCAAAATAAGTTTTTTGACAAAATAGAAGACCCTTCGGTACTTAAGTTAGTAAATGTAGAAGAGATAAAATATGTATGTGAAGAAAGGATGTGTGGTAATGAGAACAATGTTATATATGGAACAAGAGAGTAATTAAATCAAATGAGTTTGTTTGAGCTTTTTACCTAATGACATGTGGTATTTAATGATATGTCACGCTTGTCATTGAGGGATTAGGGTTGGTGTTGGAGAGTAAGTCATTGGTAAAAAGGTGGTTAAGCCATGAGAGGTGGTGCAAAGTTAGGTTTAGAGATAGCCATTGATGAAAAGGGTGGACAAGCTAAAAGAATTGGTGTATCGTCAGCTTAGGAATAGTCATCGGAGAAAAAGTTGGTCTTAGACAATTTAAAAGAGATAGTTATTGGTGAGAAAAGACTTTTTTGGAGTGAAAATTATAGTTAAATTTGACTCCAAATTGATTCATGTTAGAGAATAATATAAATCATATCCTGAAACCTCACCTAACAGCTTAAGCTATTGGGTTGAGATGGTTCTTTGACATGGTATCAGAGCATTGATGACCAAGCGGTCACGAGTTCGAATCTCACCATCTCCATTTATTTGATAAAAAAAATTAAACACAAGGTAATGTGGGCCTGTGCAAGTTTCAAGTCCAAATGGCTTTCACTTGAGGGGGTGTGTTAGAGAATAATATAAATCATATCCTGAAACCTCACCTAACAGCTTAAATTATTGGGTTGAGTTGGTTCCTTGACAATTCATAAATCATCTATTAGGTTATGGTGATTTCACGATCTCTTTATCCTTGTGGCTTGGTTTTCTTTATACTTGGGTTGGGTTTTATGTTTTTTTCTCGTACCTTGCCTTGAAGCAAATCACATGACTAATGGCTGTAAAGTAAGTGTTCTCTAGAAATTATGATTTTAGAGCATTGCTTTGATCTTTGATCTTTTCAGGACGTTTTTCTATTGGAAATAATTGATCCAATGATACAGCCAGTTAAAGCTATTATTACTATTTTTAATAATGCAACCAATAAGGAGTCCCTGGAATTGAAGAAGCAAATACATGGTTTTTTTTATTGTGTTTTATTTGTATTCTTGTGTTTTTATGGTCATATACAAGTTCAGTTTGGTTTTTTTATTTTTATTTTCATATCCTTGTCCTTGAAGATTCTTTTTGGCTTTTTATACGTCTTATCTAGGTGTTTTCATGCATTTTTATGTTTATGAAATAAAAAAATATTGGCCATTATAGGTTAGGAGTGCTGTTAGCATAGAAGTCAATATTAGTATAGTCTTGGTCTGAGATGGTTTATTGGCAAGAAAAGGTGGTCATTGAAGGCTAGGTACAGGGTTTGGGCTAAGATTGGATTGACCTTTTCTCCCCTTTTCCTTCTCTTCTCTCCACCTTTGGTTTGGTTTAGGATAAGAGTCGGCTAAACCAAGGTCGAAGATGGTTTTATTGGTCTAGCTAGGAAGGAAAGAGCTCAATCGTGCTAGGCTTAGAGAGGGTTCGGTTGGGCTACCCATTTCTTCTCCTCCTTCCCTCTTTTCTCTCCCTCTCTTCTTGTCTTCGCGAGCAGCCTCGGGTGGGCGGCCCTATTGTCTTTGGACATATATTTTATTTTCTTCGCACCATCTAGAGGGATTGATTTGACCAATATAAGAAGTGCAGGGGCCTTGTTAGATTTTAAATTGTCATAATTAGCTGTTCAAAATGGACGTTGAATGTTAGATAGACTCGACATCATTGTTGTTGTTTTTTATTACTGAAAGAACATAAGGTCGCGTAGACATGTTTTGAAAAGGAGGAATTCATTGAGATTAAATTTTCCAGCTTTAATAATTTAAATTACTTGGAAGGAAAAGGACATACTGAATTGTTGAAAGACGAGTAAGACAAAGGGTACTGGGGGGGAGGGCTATGAATTGATAAATGAATTATATTCCTAATTATTTTTCATGGCTTCCTGTCGGCAAGGTTGTCCCGTGTTAATGTTCTGTTCTTGTCTTTATTTTATTTTATTTTGTTAAGAAAATTGAAACCAAGATTTCTTATAAGAAGGGAAAATACTTTGTATCAGTTAAGCTATAAAACATTAACTTTTAACACTTAAATGTTATGAATAACTGTAGGCGCTCAGTTTAAAGTTCAAAAATCAAACTTTTTAGGATTAACAATGAGTTGCCGACAATATTATTAACAAAGGTTTGGTTTCAATGTCTTGAAACCATAAGAGAATGTCAATCTTTGGCGGAACAAGATGCTCCCATAAAATATCAATCTAGAGAGTAGCTGTCTATGTTTGTGTATCGTTTATTCTAATATTTCTATAAAATATATACCTGGCAAAAAGCAACGATCTTTTGTAACAAGGCTGGCTAAAGATTTCTTGTAAGAATTAAGAATTCGGAGACCATATATATCTTAAGGCAATATTTTGTTGGTGTCGGTGTGAAATCAAGAGATGGATTAACCTGAGGGTTCCGTCATGCATGTGTCTATTTCAGTACTATTCAATGATAGTGAAGCCGGGAAGACCGACATGCTGTTAATTTGTCAGTAGTGTGCGATTCTTGGATATATTCAACGTTTACAAGGGACAAAAAAAAAATAGAATAATGTTGTAAGATTTCCCATTCCTGTATTTGGGACTACCTTAATTTTCCTTTGATTTCATGATCAGCCAAGTTAATAATTTCCGTCTCAAGTTTTGACAACCACAATTCCCTGGTTGAACTAACAAATGGCAAGAGCCTCGACCTTCTAGATGAGAAATTAACACTTCTGTGATGAGCTCATCAATCATGGCTAAATGTAACCGTACGTAGTTGGGTTGTGGTGGGGTAGCCTGAGCTGGCTTGGGAGGGGATAGCTTCATGGCTAAGACAAATTAATTGGTCTCTGTCAAGAGCGAGCAATCGTCTTCTTGCGCAAGTAAGCACGAGCTGCAGCAAAGGTGGTTTCTTGGGATGAGATTCAAGATGATGCATCTTCCTTCCTTGTTTTGTCCTTTCTTTTTTGTTCTAGCCAGCTGCCACTACGTGCGTTTTATCGGATAGGAGACTGTATCTATGGTTAATTAGGTTTCGGGAATACAAGTTTCTAATTAAGAAGACATATAATTATAGTTAATTTTTTCTATTCAATGTTTTCTAAGATCAAGTGTTTAGGATAAAATATGATTTTAACCTCGCCGCATGATAACACTCATGAACGTACGTAATCATATCATAATGATTAATTAAGCTGTTTCATAAATAGGTAACCAGCACTAATTGAAGGAAAATCAGAGGAACAGTCACCAAATAGTCAATGATTGCATCCACAAACAATTAGGTAGGCAATTCCATTAACTAATTAAAACAAATTCGGATGTTCACAACAAATTAAGACAGGGAGATTAAGAACGAAAGAGACTTGCTTATTAACCAGACCATGCACGCATGATAAGGCACTCAGCAATAAGGGCTGCTAACCTCCTTTACAAAATATCAATTAATACATTAAAAAGAAAAAACAATTATGAAAAGGGAGTGTGTATAATCATCCAACTCCATACAAAATCAGGAGCTCTTCATTGAATCAGACGACCAGGAACTTTTTTATTGGATCAAACGGTACTGCGTCTCTCCACCTGTTTTTTTAAAGACAACAACAAATATGTTAAAAAATTGAAGGGACCGGCCCCATGAATTAAATATATATACACATGCAACTTCAATAAACACATAAATCAATCATCTGTTGTGATCCTCCACTATTTATTAATATTATATATATAAATCTTCTTCTAAATTAAAACATATTTAATTTTCTCATAAAAAAGAAAGAGCACCTTTCAATATCAGAGCGCAGTATCAGTGTTTTTTTACTAAATTTCAAGAACACAGCTTCAAACTTATATAGACAGTGGAAATAAAAGGGAGAGAAACTAATTAAGGAGGCGGATGAGAGAGCTTACAACAAGAGATCATGAAGAAGAGGGTGATATCGATCACTTGGTAATGATATAGACGGCATAAATGATTCCAGGGATGTACCCTAAAATGGTAAGCAGCAAGCAGATCCAAAACTCCGCCTGACATATTTACAAGAACAAAGGATTGAGATATACAGACACTTGCAAGTTCTATACGTACTAGCTAGCTAGGAATCGATCGAGAAACAAATGATCAGTGCTGCTAATTGCTTACCCCGCAACCAAACTTGAGGAAGACACCGAGAGGAGGCAAGATGATGGCCAGCAAGATGTCTATGAAGTTAGTACTTGACATCTTCTTGACTAATTAATTAATTAACTAACTGCTAATTAATTAACTTTAACAGGCTAGCGAATTGCTCTTCAGGATCAGCTGCTTCCTTCTCTGTTGGCGTAGTAATTCTCTCAAGGGCTGTTGTTGCTGGTTATATATAGAGAACCAAAGCCACTCCCCCGACAATAACTTCCACGTCGTCTACACGCGTACTCCTAATTACGTCTAGATATCCACGGCCTTCTTTTTCATGTACGACGTCGAGGCAAAAGAATTAATAGATAAAGTAAGAATAAAAACAACATGCTTTTATATATATATATATATAATTTTTGTTTTGAAGATGCAAAAAACAGATTTATTTTATCTGAATATTTATCTCTTATTCCTTAAAAAAGAAGTTTAATAGTGGCCAAACAAGCATAATCTAACATTTGTAACATGACTATGATATCTTGTTTTTTGCTTCACCGATATTTTTGGATTGATTTGTATATAATTAAATTGAGATTGATTTTAATTTTATATATAAAATTTCACAAATCTATTTTTTAATACAAAAAATGATTTAAATTTATTAAGACCTCTTGTTGTTGAGTTTGAGGTACAATTCATAATTATCATAATTATTAATGATTTGTTGTTAAGTTTGATGAATTAATTATGATTTGTTTTCGTGGAAAGATTAAATCAGAAAGCTTAAGATTAGAAGATGCCACGCTTTTGGGTTGTAAGAATCGTATTTGTACGGCTTACAGCCATGTTATCTTGCTTTCCTCCCGGGCCAAGAAGTTGAGTTGTGTGGAGAGATCTTTTTTTTTATTATTATTATTATTATTATTATTTTATCTAAGAGAGTAAATTCAGAGGGCCGCTCCTAGGTTGACATGTCGTCGAGGAGGAGCAACAGCGGCGATGGAGGCTGGAAACCGTGCAACGGGGACAGAAACCGATATGAATGTACGTAATTGTCATCAAGACGGACGTTACTGCCTACATAGAGCAGTCGCAGGCCCACGGGTGGCGGCTATCTTGGTCCCCCCTGACGAATTATTATTTTTGTTTGGAACTGAATTTTAATTTGTTTTTTTTATTTTAAAAAGAAATTATATTAAATTATTTTTTAATCATTTTAATTTGTTTATAACAATTATAGATTTTAACAAATAAAAAACAATCACTCAAAATCTTATTTATGAAGGCGCTATATTTGTCCATTGCAGGCCAACATTATCAATTTTGCTTCTACTACTTGAAAGGATCAATTTAATTGCAAGCTTTCATGTCGACAATCCCAAATTAATTCACCCCCTTGCCTCTGTGGGGCTGTCATGCATCAACCGACATCTATTTAACCTCACGCATGCATCACCACCACCACCATTATCATCATCTTGTTTCTTACACAATAGAATATAAATACAGCATCACTCCTCTATTTTGAAAAATAATCAAATAACAAAGAAGATCTCTTGCTATTATATCTTAGTGATGAAGAATTCAAGATCACCAATTATTAGTATCGATCAATCTAGCTAAAAAGAATCAGCAAGTCCTTATTTAAGAGGGAAAGAACCCCTCCCTTGACACGCAGGATCATCTAAGATAATCTAGATTTGTAAATAAGATAGATAATCTAATAATGTTTTTTCGTGCCAAAATGCATGTTAATAATATTTTTTTATTTTTAAAAAATTATTTTTAACATCAACACATCAAAACGATCCAAAACATATTAAATTTTAAAAAAAATTAAATTTAAATTTTTAAAAAACATGATTTGTATCGCATTTCTAAATAGTTTTTAAAATTACCTACGAATTAAAAAAAAAAAAAAGTTGTGGGCCATGAAGATATCATAAACGACAACTGGACAGCTGGTTCACAGGTCTAGACTTCAAGATATTTTTAGAGATAGAAAAGAAGGGGGAGGCGAGTACACCATGTGCCAATGCTTAGGCCTTAAGATCCCAAGGGGGAGCCGACACCCCTTTTTTTCTTTTTTTCTTCTTCTTTCTTTTTTTATTTAAAACATTATTAATATTCTAAATTGACGTGGCCATGAATCTGATCCCCAATGCTTTTATTAAGAAGATCATCTCCTATGCACTTAATTTGTTTTATCGATCTTCTTCTCTTTATTAAGAGGAATATAATTGGTCCCCCGGTAACTACACCACAACAAGCCATACATACAGTGATGAAGTATCTCATTAATCTTATCCCTTTGTGATCTTATCTTAAATCAAACATACAGCTGGCTGCTTGAAACCGATGGCTGTCTTGAAAGGGCATCCATCTCCCCCACCTGAACACGCTAGCAACAATGGGCTGGCTACCTTTGTCAATCATCTACCTTTAACCTTTATTCGTCGTCTTCATGCTCATGATGGGAACCACATCTTGTACGGGACCGCGGGAGGAACTGCTTAATTGTGATACAGGATGGTGTCTGCATGCTGATAATCAAAGCATGGCTTAAATTTACATGTAGAAAGGTTCACTGACAACTCTTTTGTCCGTGAACAATTGGAAGTGTGGCACATTGAGACATGTATCTTTTGTCCGTCAATCATCTACCTTTAACCTTAAATTTACTATCAAACTGGCCACTTTTATCTTTGAAAATATCGTGTTCTTGATAAATGCTGCCCGTATCTTTGCTGATAAAACAACTCTTCAGAGTTTAAAACATTTCTTAATAGTTTAATCATATAAGATTTGATAAATAGAGACTTCAACACTACTAGTTAAGGGCCTAAAGGTTGTCATTAAACCCATAGACATGAGCTACATGACCCCAAACAATATTTTGCAATCGAGGGAGAGATGTTTTTGAGTGGATAATAATCGAATAGGAGACATGCATCTAATTCGGATTTTCACTCCACTCCATAAAAATAGTCTTCAATTAGCATCCCCCCAACAAGCTAGATCAAGACGGGCTGCTGTTGGCGAACCTGAAATATCACAGTAATTTGTAGCAAAAGGCAATCATCCCAACCTCTCAATCTTCATCAAACAAGACAAGATAACATAAAATTGACGCGTGACTTGCTTTAAAACTCAGGTTGTGGGTAGGTCGAGACAATTCAATAGTAAAAATGTTGTTTAAAAAAAAAAAAAAAATGTTTCAACAACAGACCTAGCTCGTGCAAGCTCTGAATTGGGTTGACCCGTCAGATCCAGCGGAGCAAGGTTCCTTTACTATGAAAAGATGTATGCATCCTGTCTTAATTCCTGAAAACATAGTATAGGTTACTTAAACTACTTTTGTGCAATATTATGAAAGTCTACTTACCTCCTGAATCCCATGCAAATTTAGCAACTACTTCAGATTTCATTACAAATCTTACCACCACCATACTCTACCCCTATCCACATCCTAAACACCAAACAAAACAAAACAACAAAAGCAGAATCTTTAAACAAATACACAACCAAATCTCGGTCAACAACTTCACTTCCACTCCAGTTCTTCATCAACCTCCTTAATTTGCACTCTAAATGCGGTCACATTAACCAAACCCGGCGACATGGTCACTATTTCGAGAGATCGAGAATCGAAATGTAGTTAGTTGGACAGCCATTATTGCAGCTTGCCAGCAACATGGTCATGCGAGTCGACCCATTGTACTATTTGAGGAAATGCTGGGAGAGAGTGAAACCTTATCACATTACATTTGTTTGTTTGCGTTATTTACAAGCAAGGCATGCATGTTGAAAGGGGGCATGATTACTTAAATTCCATGAAAAAGGTGCGCATGGTATGAGAGCTGATGTGTATAGGAGTGTTATCGCAGTTCTGCAAATATTACAATAATGCAGGGGGTCAAAGTTTTTCTTTCCAGAGAGCTGTTTAATCCTGGGGTTAAGATTTGTCAGAACAAATCTGTTTTTGCAGGCCTCAGCCATCAACCTATGATGGCTAGTAGAAACCATCAACTTCTTCTATGTTTAGTCCTGAACACCATATCATGAATTTAGTACTTTTTTTTTTTTGTTACAATGGCTATTTAAAATCTTAGTTGGGCTTCAAGCAGTCTCTTGGTACATAGATAAGGAAGTTTGGACAAGGTTTCATCAATGGTGGATCCTCTTAAAAGAGAGAGGGGGCGGGTAGCAGCAGGTTTCATCAATTTAGATTTTCCTTTGATTCAACGGTATTATGATGTATGAATTCAAAAGACTCAACTTAGTCTGTATTAGCAATTGGATCTATAATTTTTCTTCTGAAATTCGGAACTAAACTCACTGTCTGTGTGTAATGTTTCATGAACAAGAACATGCGGCACTTTGAAGACAGAGAGATTTCATTTGCATAGAAATCACTTAAAAGAGTTAGATAGTGGATGAAAAGCAGTCAGGAAGATCCAGGACTATTTACAAGCAGATGAGAAAAACTAGATCCAGAACCCTACACACAAGATTCATCTATGATAAACTCTGATGCAAATAGAGAGATAGATCTAGTAGAAGCAGGTGAAGTAAGCAAACCAAGCATACTTGTAAAGAGAGAGGAGCAGAGGTGAGGTGATGAGGAGAGGGAGGAATGATCGGAAACCTATGGGATGGGTGGAGTTGGGAAAATAACAAACAGAGCTTAGTTATCTTCCCCACTCACCCATCCAGTAACCTTCCGAAAACCCTACTCCCTCTCCATTTCCTCCCATCCAACATCAACTTCAAGGCGGCTGTCTGCCGAAGCAGTTGCGAACCCTTACCTACCCCTTGCCTTCCAGCCCTTATATACTGTGTCAACTTCAACCTAACTTAGTTGGTTACGGGCATCTGTCTGTTCTGTTGAGTGGACGAGAATGATCCTGGCCGTTCATTCCAACATTTCAGTCGGTTAATGGAACATCGACGACCTTCGCTAGGCAGTGCCGTATCAGGATCGCTATTCCAGGATGGACTATGGATGCTATCGGTCAAGTGAGCAAAAGGCCCTTTATGGGCTAATCTTTGTGACTCGTTT
>Ga0307507_10006103_pt1 | contig 18901 bp, 6 predicted proteins | sample 7_EM_MG_FD_207223 | JGI IMG/M metagenome (GOLD analysis project Ga0307507, IMG submission 207223) | Populus trichocarpa ectomycorrhiza microbial communities from riparian zone in the Pacific Northwest, United States - 7_EM | ecosystem: Host-associated > Plants > Roots > Unclassified | place... | reverse complement strand
TTTACGCGTTCGGTGCACCAACCACCCGCTTACGCGTCTGGTGCACCCCTGAAGCACTGACTAATTAGGGGGGAGGTGCGTCAGTATATAGACCACGTAGTCTACCTTAATAGAATCGACAGTCACCACTATCCCAAAGAGTATACAATACTATACGTATTTCGTGCCCCGGGATACGACTCACTCGTGCTATTAAGTTAGTACGAACACTGATTAGTGAGCGCGCACAGATCAGCAATTACTCGACACCTCCCACCGAGCGATATATACGACAGCGACCACCTGTTTAGACTCCTAGTACGACCTACTAGAAGGTTGGAAGTCAGGGATTACGGACTATTACTAACTCTGTATACTTATTCAAGTCTTAGTACGGTTTACCGGAAGTTATAGACGCGAATACAGACCTTTACGGAACCCCCTATCCTCAACCCTCTTTAAACCTCAAACCCCTATTCCTACTACACCCTCCCTTAATACCCCCAACCTCTTTTTGGACCCCTTATGGAGACCCCTACCCTTCTACGAACCGTTACGGACCCGTTAATCACCTTTATGGACCACTACAAGACCCCTTGAACTGTTACGGACCCGCTAATCGATTTTACGGACTGTTACAAGACCTCCCCTACCCGCTATAAGCTACTACGACCTGCCACAGCTTATATAGATATACAACGCTATATAATATGGCAGATATAAGTAAGCAAATTAGCGAAGGTTAAAAGAAGTAGAGCTAAGGAGTCGACCTTATGTCTACAGACGACGTCAACGACTACATCAATTTTAAAATCCTTAAATACGGACACTATAAGCTTCTGAACGACGACCTATGGGAGCAATATAAGGAAGACTTTACGGACTTTACGGAAGCTATTCTTAAGGCTTGTAACCCTACTACTATCTATAACCTACGAACCCTTTTACGTTACTAAGGTGTATGGGTTGAAAAGGATAAACGAGTTACTGTTACACGGTCCTTATATAACACAATACAGGAGGAGGACCAAACGGAATAGACTAAAGAGAAAATCCTAGACTAGGTTAAAGCTATAAATAATCTCTCTGCTTCTCCCAAACTTAATGGCATCGCTGGCCTTATATCTGACCTACTTAACCAAATTCGTCCTATAAACCTAAGCGATTTCAGAATTGATTTTACGGGCTAAAGCACACCCAGTACCCAAGTTACGGACCGTAATACCCCTGTAAACCAAAATATGGACTAAAACCCTTCCGTTAACAAAGCTATAGATCTGCAACCTGCCCAAGTTATAGATCTGCAAGCTATATATCCACAAACCATATATCCGTAAGCTATATATCCGCAAGCCATAGATCCGCAAGTTATAGATCCGTAACGCACCTAAGTAAAGACCTATGGTAAGGAGCTAGCTAACCTAGCTAAGCTCTATACCAACGAATCCAAGTATAGCGGTGAAAATGACAACTTTGACTTTAAACTAACCATTTTTATGGACCTCTGTCAGAAGGCTGATATTCCTAAATAGGAGTTCAGCCAAGCCTACTCTACTATGCTGCGCGGCCTAGCACTTAACCACTACTACACCAACCTTAAGAGTAACCCCCTTAGTGTTCCCTTTGATAAGCTATGCGAAGCTACCCGTAACTACTTTGAAGGACTAGAATATAAGCGTGATATCCTTACCTAATGGAATGCAACTAAGCTACGGACCGTAATCAACAAGAACACTGAAAAATCGACTATAGAGTGCCTGTAAATTCTTATTAAAGACCTTTGGCACCTATAGCACGGCCTTAACGCTAAGCTTTGAATAGATAACTTCTTGCACAATAAACTTATTACGGCCTGCCAGGAAGTAGAGCCCTGTAAGTACGCCTACTATAAGCCTGCAGATACCTTAGCTGGCCTTATTAATGATCTACGCTCCTCTATTATAATGTACGAAGTCTCAAACCCACTAGGCAGCACGTAAGCCTTTATTACGGATATTTAATATCTATAAACAGACTCAGACGTCTACTTTACGGACTGCTGCTACCGCTAGCAGCACCCATACTGACCAAGTCCTACCCGTAACCCCCGTAGCAACCCCCGTACGAAAATATACCCCCGCAGACAAACCAGCCAGAAGTGCTTCGTGTGCGGTAAGGAAGGATATTGGTCTATAAGGCATACCCAGGAAGAACGTAATAAGTCTAGGAAGAGACTTAATAGCCGTATTAGCCAGTTTATTTTGGAATACGAAGGAGAGGAAGCAGAAGAGCCCCCTAATAAGTTAATAGAAGCCCTTATAATTAACTTTAACTTAGACGCTTAGGAATAAGAGACCTTAGAGATATTCCTAACCACTTTTAGACCTTTTACGGACAGCCAAGCCTTTAATATCACAACCGTATTAGCTAACCGTTCCTTTATACACTCAGTTGCGCCCGAAAACCATTCCGCAAGCACCCCTGTTATGGATGTTATAGATTATGAGCAGGACCCATTTGTATATATTACCATAGAACGCTATACCCCCAAGGAATTCTACGGTGTTATGATTGACACAGGCGCCTCTAAGAAGTCTACTGTAGGTTACGGATAATACCTTGCATATAGGACCACCGCAAATGATAATACGGACATTGACACTATGTAAACTGGGGCCGTAAACGTCTAATTCGGTATTGGCTCAACTGCATTAATTGGATTAGTTGCAGTTAAGACCCTAATTGGCCTAGTTAACTTTTATATAGTAAAAGCAGACACCCCTTTCTTACTTTACCTTGCGGACATAGATAGGTTATAGGTTTACTATAACAATATTACGGACACCTTGATCGGCCCCGCAACTGCCCTAGGAAGCAAGCATGTTACCCTGCCAATTATACGACAATTTGGACACCCGTTCCTTATATGGGGAGAGACTTTACGGACCTATATTTAGGAATCTTTTGACTATAACCCGTGCTACCTTACCAGTACGGAGATCCACTGTTTGTATCGTCGTTTTGGCCACCCGTCAGCCGAAAAGCTATATAGAGTCCTTGAACGCTCTGGACACAACGACGTTAATAGGAAGGCAGTTGATTACCTAACTAAATACTGCTCCTACTGCCAGAAATACGGACGTTCCCTAGGCCGATTTAAGTTCACCCTTTATAAGGATCTTGACTTCAACCATTTAGTGTACGTAGACATTATGTACATCAACGGCAGCCTAGTATTATACATAATTAACGAGGCAACCCGCTATCAAGCCGCCCATTGGTTGCAAAATATATCCGTAAAGCACACTTGGGATATTTTACGGACCTGCTGGATTGACACGTACGTTGGACCTCCTGAGTATATCACCTATGACGCCGGTAGGAACTTTATCAGCAAGGAATTCCAGCAGTATGCTACGGCCATGGCTATATTAACAAAAGCCGTTCTAGTTGAGGCGCATTGGTCCGTCGGGCTTGTTGAGCGAGCTTACCCAGCCCTACGGAGAGCTTACCAGATCATTACGGACGAGTGCAAGGACATCTAAAAGGAACTGGCTCTACAGATGGCCGTAAAAGCCGTTAACGACACTGCTGACCTGGATGGACTAGTACCTACCCTCTTGGTTTACAGAGCCTACCCAAGGATAAGCAACCTAGACCCTCCTACCCCACCTATTACGGATTAAGCAGCTACAATACGGAAGGCAATGGCTGAAATGGTTAAGCTATAGGTCACTAAACGGGTAGAGAGAACGGGAGACAAGATGGTACAAGTTCGGTTAATCAGGGCACGTTTGTTTACGGCCTATCAGAAGGCCGTATGGTTCATTTACGGCCCGTTTGAAGGCCGTACGGTCCATCTATAGTCTGTCGGAAGGCTTTATGGTTCATTTATGGCCCGTCGGAAGGCCGTACAGTTCATTTTACGGACCGTAAGCAGGACTTACGGCCAGCTTAAAGCACCGTTCAGAAGACAACCAAAAAGGCACTTTGAGAGGGATTTCCTATGTATTTTCTTATGTGTTTTATGGTTCTATTAAGGCAATTACGGAGGCTATACACAAGTGGTTTCATTTTCCAAGTACCGCCAGTGTATAATTATAGCACCTGTCGTACCAACCGCGTGCCTACGCGTTCGGTACGCCGAGTACGCGTTTACGCGTTCGGTGCACCAACCACCCGCTTACGCGTCTGGTGCACCCCTGAAGCACTGACTAATTAGGGGGGAGGTGCGTCAGTATATAGACCACGTAGTCTACCTCAATAGAATCGACAGTCACCACCATCCCAAAGAGCATACAATACTATACGTATTTCGTGCCCCGGGATACGACTCACTCGTGCTATTAAGTTAGTACGAACAGATAGGATTCACCTTCCTTATTATAAGAATTTGTTATAAGCTAATCTAAGGGTTGTCCTATACAACGTATTAACTAGCTACTATCCCCATTTACCTAAAATAGGTCTTAATAATAACGTCTTAATATTAATTTCTTTTAGTTTATAAGCTGTTATCTCTTATATATCTTTCTATTAATAACACCATTCGTCTTGCCTTTTAGCAGACTGTTTTTTATTATATCTTAGCTTTTAGCTTTTGCATCTCTAGCTATTCTTTCTTCCACTACTCTGTTCTCTTCTTACGACGCATCTATAGGTAATAGGATCCCTATTTTATTTCCTTAATAATACTAACTTCCTATAGTGTTCTCTCGCAATGGCTTATAATCGTGCTGCGCGTCCCTAGACTAGCGGCGGCGTTGTCCCTACTTTATTAGCATTATAGACCACTTCTATTACTCCTACAGTGGTTTCTCTAAAGTGCTACCGTCGTTGTGTTTACGCGCTTACGTTAGACCTATCCCACGCCTATAAGATACCGCGCTCTAGCGAGAACAGATCTAAGTGTTCCCACTATTATAGCTAGAAAAAGACCTATGTTCTAGTATTTCCCATTCTATCCTATTCTGGACTTTACTAACTATATTAGATCCCCGCTGTTTATATATATAAGGCTCGCCGGCTCTAATGCGCTATTAGGGATTTCTGTCTATATTAGAACAGTAATAGATGGGGATAAAAAGTATCTTCTATTACTTGCAGCCTTTTTAATTTAATAAGGGTTTCTACTACTGTGGAGACATAGCGATCTCGGACACATAGTGTCCAGGAGCGTATATATAAGCAGCTTGTTTTTATAAATGACAATATTTATACTCTTACATAGGCCTTTCTGGCTAGGTAAGTCTCTTTAGTAACACGTTTAGGAACTATACTAACTCTTTAGTTATTAACTTTCTAATCCTAGCCTAGATGCCGATTTGGAGCCTAGGGATGACACTAAGGATAGTAATAAAGATAAACGTTCTCCCCGCCAGTCCCCTAGTCGTGGTGGTCCATCTAGTTCTTACCACTCTAAAAAGAATGTTAGCAAGAATGCTAATGCTTCTAGAAATAGGAGTGTTAATAATACTGCCAACAATAACGTTAAGATAGAGGAGGAGGCTCCTATTGCTACTTCTAGTATTTAAGTTGTTATCTTGTTCTTTCTTTCTTCTTATAGGATAGCTTTATAGGGTGCCTCTCTGGTGCCTCTAGGATGCCCTAGTACTGGGAATTAACTTTATACTTTAGGGATGCCTCTATTCTTATTTTTGGTGACAGTCTATGTAAAAGTAGCATACCGCCATAATCTCCGTATATAATGAACGGGTGGTATTCTTATAGGTGCTTTATAATTTCTTAAAATTTCTAAATCTTTACTCTGTGTCTTTTTAGTTCTCTTTATATTATTAACTCTACTACGTATCTCTAGTGTTAGACTAAATACTCTCCTTTTATCCCTAGGGAATCCTTCTAAGTCCCTAGGGCCCCTTCTTCTGGTGCTACTACTTATTCTTAAATAGCGTCTTCTTTGGATAGCATCCCTAGTAGTTCTTATATAGATCCCTATGGCTTTCTCTTATAGGATTCTAGGATCCCTATTATAATAGTAAAACGTTCCCGTTTTTAATGCCTATACTCAACCTTATGGTTTTAATTTGTAGGGTCTTCCCTATTATCTCACCTGTAGCATATCTAGAACCGTTGCTAAATCCTAATTTATAGTCTTTAGGAAAGTTTTAATTACCATATTATATCCTAGCTAAAGGTGCTCCTTAGGTTCCTAACTGTTATACACCTAGGAGTATTCTTCCTAATAAACCAAAAATTCGCGTTTTTTCTAACGCCATCTTTAATTAAGAATATTTTCTACATTCCATTCTAGTTCCCCATTAATTTCGCTAGGTGGGAATGGTTCCACACCGTCTCTTCTCCAGTATAACTCCAATAAGGAAACATGAAATGTGGGATATATTAAATATAATTTTAGCAATTTTAATTTATAGGCTTAATTTCCTTTAGTTTTCCTAACTACCTTAAAGGGTCCGAGCTACCTATAGTCCAGCTTCTTCTTAATACATTTCGTCCGGATATTTTTTATAGATAGTAAGACTTTATCTCCTATTTCAAATTCTTTAGGTATATGTCCCTTATTATAGTACCTTTTTTATATAGCCTGGGTGTCTAGTAAGTGCTTTTTAAGTTCTTCTCTACAAATTCTTATTTGCTTAATTCTCTTAGACGCTGCCAGTGCCTCTCTTTTAGGAACAATGTCCTTAATATTCTAGGGGTTATTTGCTTTTACCCCAAACAGTGCTTTATAAGGGGTTATTTTTATGCTGCTATGGATGCTTATATTATACATATGTTGCGCTAGAGCTAACCACAATAGCCAATTATCCTGTTAATAATTAATATAGTAGTGGAGGTAGTGTTCTAATAACGTATTTAGACGCTCTGTTTGCCTATCTGTTTATAGGTAGAAGGCAGTGCTTATCCTTTACCGTATCTTTAATAAGAGACAGAATGAAGACCAAAATGCGCTGTTAAATACGGTACCTCTGTTAGACATAATTCCCCTTAGTGTGCCAAATAGGAGCTACTGCTCTAAAAATAGGTCTACCAGTTCTGCTGCTGTGATTGTTATTAAAATAGTAAAGTACCCTAAAAACTTTGTATATCTATTAATGATTACTAGGATAGCGTTAGCAACCTCTCTAATTCTTATTTTAGTAGGGGGTAAGCCTATTATAAAATCTATTATTAATTCTAACATGGGTCCCTGCGGAATAGGAAGCACTAATAACTTGCTATATAGGTAATACCTAGGTATCTATACCCTTTAGCACGTATTATATCTTAATACATAGTCCTTAACTTCTTCAGATATTCCATCCTAAAAGTATTTCCTTTAAACGGCCTTAAGGGTCCTATTAGCACTATAGTGACCCCTAAGAGGGTTGTTGTAGAAGACCTTTAGAATTTTATCTTAAACTGTTTAGTCCTTTAGGATATATACAGCACCCTTAAAGCGTAACAGACCCTTTTAGTCTTGTTGCCATAGCTTCTTAGTAACTCCAGCTAAGTCGGTCTCTACTATATCTTTTTACCTCTCCCTAGAAATAAAGGCGTCCCTTTATTATACTTAAAGAAGAAGATCTAGAAAGGTTTTATATAGATTGCTTATTTCCATTTCGCCTACTACCATTGCGGACTCTAGGCGTGGCACGAGACGTTTCAAACCATTAGTGCCAGTAGATTCTCCTACCGTTATATAGTGTGCTATGCTGCGGATAGGCATCTTGCCTATCCCCTCTGGATCCGGAAACTCGCAGCTAGTACGCTATTAAGTTAAAGGTGCTGTAACACCCCTAGCATATCCTATAGAATTCTTGCTAATTCTGGGGTACGCCAACTTTGTAATATCTACTTAGTCTATAACCTAGTCCGTAACTATATCCTGCGGCTCCATTATTATGGTGCTTTATAGCTGTATCGCCAGGACCTCTACCCTACTGCGGAATTTTATAGTTCTAGGGAAAGACTCTTCTTTCTTCCTAAGCAAATTTTGTAATATGGGAATTATTTCCCCTATGCTGTCCTAGATTCTCCTAGTTTTATAATCCAGATGTCTTAATAACCTATTAGCGGGATTTATCTTTCCTAGGCGGTATATAATTTTAAAGTCGTACTATAATAGTGCCTCCGCCTATCTGGCTTGTTAACCGCTTAACACCTTTATAGTCATAAAGTATTCTAGGTTGTTATAGTCTATAAGGACTTTAATGGGATAATTGCTTCCCATATAATAATATCACTAGTGCTTTATTGCTATAACTATCACGAGCAGCTCCTAGTTGTGCGTTATATAACGCTGCTCTATAGGGGTTATTTTCCTTAACTAAAATGCTATAGGATACTATTCTCCGTCTTTTAATTAAGATATAATTGCCCCTAGGGCGAAGCCGGATGCATTTGTTTTAAGGTATATATATAGCTCCTAGTAAAAGTGTATTAGGATAGGCGCTAACATAAACAAATCCTTTAACCGGTCTATAGCCTATTTAGCAGCTTTCCTAAATATAAAGGGTCTTAACTTCTTGCTATCCTTAAATCCCTTTAGCAGATTAGTAATTAGAAGCATTACTTATAAGTAATAAACAATAAACCTTTAGTAGAAGTTCGCCGTGCCTATAAAAACCTATACTTCCCTAAACGTTATAGGGTATGGCTATTCCCTAATAGCGTCTACCCGGCTTTTCTCTATTAACACTCTATTAATGCTGATGATAAAGCCCAGAAAATTAATGCTGGTAATATAGAACAAGCATTTTTTTAAGTTTATATAGAGCTTATATTCCCGCAGTCTTTCTAGTACTATTTGTATATAGTGCGTATATGCTTTATAGTTATTAGAGTAGACTATATATATTATATCTAATAGGCCCGATAATGCCTTATTAATATAGGCCTGAAATGTTGCTGGTGCGTTAGTAAGCCCAAATAGCATCACTAGGTACTTAAAGTGGCCATACCGTGTTTAGAACGCTGTTTTCTATTTATCGCCGGCTTTAATCTGGATTTAATAGTATACATCTTTTAGATCCAATTTCGTGAATATCTTTATGCCCAACAGCCTGTTAATAAGCTCCCCTATTAAGGGTAGTGGGTAGCAATTCTTTATAGTAATCTTATTTAGCGCCTAATAGTTAATATAGAGGCAAAGGGTCTTGTCCTTCTTTAGTATAAATATAATCGGTACCCCTACCTGGCTTATAGAAGGCCAAATCCATCCTCTCTAAAGATTGTCTACTATATACTAATATAATACTGCTAGCTTATTTTCTAACAGGTTGTATAGTGGTCTAAAAAAAGGTTCCTTGTCTCCTATATCTATCTTATGCTCCACCAACATAGGGTTAAGTAAGGTGTACGCAGCTTCCTTATTGGCAACATTCTTTAGGTCTATATATTCCTGTAGAATCTCTAGTTTCTTAACTACGCATAGCCAGATATCCGAAAATGAATACTCCGCGTCCCCATTCTTAGTATTAAGAGTGGTATATATAGCATACGCCCACCCTTCCTCTTATATATAGTTTAAGAAAGTCTTTTAATTTTTAACTACAATGCGCGGTTAAGACTTCCGGTGTTAATATAAGGCTAAAGGCCAATTAATATCTAGATTAACCTATTAAAGCCATAGGTATCCTAAAATAAGGTTATACCCCTTAATTTCTGCGGCGCAGAAGTATATCTCCTACGTATTCTATAGACTATTGCGGTCCTAGCTGGCCATGGAAAAGGTTTATTCCCTATAGCACGGAATCCAGTAGCCTCTAATACTTTAAATAGTGCGTACCTATAAGCCACTAAGGTCTAAATCCAATTCCTTTACTAGTAATTAAGAAATGAACCCTATAGTCGCGCCGCTGTCTATAAGGCAGTCTCGCGTTACCTATTTATTATTAACTTAAATGGAGACAGGAACAACTATACGGCAGCTTACTCCCTCCTTCTCTTACTAGCCTAGTGTAAGGGAGTAAAGATCTACTAGGCTCTCTCTTTTCCCAATTAAGCATCCTCTTGCTTCTTCTGTCGGCAGAAGCGCTGTATATAGCCTTTCTTGCCATAGTTATAATAGCTACGTGACTCTTGGTTCCACGGTTTCTGCCTATTATTATTCTGGGGTTGACTAGCGTTGCTCTAAGGTTGCAAAGCCTACTCGCGTTGTCCTTCTATAGAGTGGTTAGGTTAAGATCTGCCCCTTTTATTAAAGCTAGGTCTAGTTCTACGCTCTTTATTATTAGTGTCTCATTCCTTTCGCTTCCCTAAATAGTCTCTTTTAGCGTTCTCAATCTGAGTAGCTTTAGAGATAAGCTTTTCTTAAGAGGTAGGAATTTCCCCCTTCTTCTATATAGCCTGTTAAATCTTAGGTCATAACTTAGTAAGTAGCTGATAAAGTCATATAGCGTCGTCCTATAAGTCCAAGTAGGGTATATTGTCTTCTAGCTCTTCTAAGTAGTTTATAAACTAGACTACACTCTAGCCTTCTTGCTATTTTATATTATGGTATTGCTAGTTATAATCCATCCCTTAATTAGTAGGGTCTTGGACCTAATCAACCAACCAGGACTTAAGTTTGCTGAATTTAAGGGATATAGTAAGTTTCTTCTTATAGCGTGTCCATAAACTCTTAACGGTGCTATATAGGAAGGTAGAAGCAATCAGTGTCTAATTATACTCATTAGAGTAATGTTTCGGATCTAGCCAAAACTTAGTTTTGTATTAACGGATAAAACAATTATAGTTCCTAAGACTATTACTATTATACTTATTAGGTTCCTTTATACGGAATTTAGGTTTATCTAATATTATAGTATAGTATGGCGTTGCCCCTCTAAGTCCGCTTTATATCTAGGGTGTCTATACTTCTCCTAATTGTTCTTATAATTGTCCTTAGTAGTCTTAATATACTTATCTTAATTGTATCTCTAACTTCTTTGTCTTTTATAGGGTCTTGCGTAGCAACCACTCTAATAACTTCCCAGCGGTAATCGTTCCTAAGGGTCTTGGAAGGTTAGATAGACTAGCCATAGCTTCCTAGTCTACTCCTTTATAAGTAAAGGGAATGCGCTCCTCTGGAGAGACTCTCTGAGCCTCTTAAGGTGAGGGCGTTGCTTTGTAGGGTAAAGGAGTATGGCCTATTATTATTAATTAATAGCCATACGTTCCTAACGGATTGTAAGCGATTAGAATTATAAGAGGCTAGCCTAACTAGAATATATAATTATCTAATTAACAGTGTCACAAGTAAGTAGAAGGTGAGTTAAAGGTAAATTAAAGGTAGAATAAGTTTTACATATTAAAGGACAAATGCTTCTAACCACTTCTATTTAGAGACTAATTACTGGTTCTTCTCTAGAGGAGAACCAGCTTTCTATATAAACCTTCTAAGACACTAGTAAAACCTTTTACCCCTATCTATCTAACTATGTCTCTTCTGGAACATATATAGGACGTAGGCAGGACATTAATAAAACCTCCTACTGTCTTATCTAATATGTACCTCCTAGGGGATTCCGTTACACTATAACTGTTTATAACTATTTATAATTGTCTATAATTGTCCGCTATAATCTACTATTTTCCACTAGCGCTATAATATTACCCCTCCCTCCAAAAAAGCCTACCCTTAGGCTTTATACATCTATAGGGTATTCTTATCTTTGCTATACTAGTACCTTATTTACTTATTAAGGTACTTTAGGGGTCCGGGCTTATTAGGGTATTAGTTATAGAATTCTTTAAGCTTATAGGGACTACTTATAAAGTTCTATATAGGGTACTAAGTGGGGTTTAGGTTATATCCTTTCCAACTAATATAATACTTTAGCATTCCCCTTATAGGTTTATAGGCTAGTATTTCTTTAATTTCCTATTTATTATTACTATTAACTTAAATTAGTAGAGGCGGTTTATTCTTTTATCTAGGTAATAGGTTATTTATAGCCTTTTATAGCTTATCCGGCAAGAATTTAGGGTGGACCTTAATTAAATCTAGGAGCTTAATTTTTATATAAGTTGCCTCTCTTCTTAAGGAACTTATATGGTCCCACTATCTAATAGTCTAGCTTATAGCTAGGCCTTTCTATCTTTTAGTTCTTTATTATAACCTAGACCTTATTACCTACGGCAAAGTTAGGCTTAGGCTTATACTTATTTACCTATTATTCTATTAACTTCTAGGCCTCTTCTAAGCGTTTAGTATAATACCGTGCTTTCTTATAGAATAGTTTTTCGTATATAGTTTATAGCTCTTTTAGTCTTTCCTAGTTAAAGCTTATATAGGGTAAATACCCTATTTCTAGCTAGATAGGTATAAATTCTATAGAGTTATAGGGTAGGGTAACCTAGGCGTAATCTATTAAAAATAGCAGTTTAGCCTAATTATCCTAAAAGTAGTTAATAAAGGGTTAGAGTCTCTAGTCTAAATACTAGTTTATAATCTTTATCTAGCTATTTATTTAGGGGTAGTATACTATAAAAAGCTTTAGCTTAATGCCTAGAATTTAGGTAAACTTATTCTAGAAAGTCGATATAAACTATAGCCTATAATTAGATATAATAGTATCTAGTAGTCTGTGAATTTGGTAGATATAGTAGATATATAGTTAGGCCGCCTTTTTTATATTAATATTTTTATAATAAGGGATTAAGAATAGGCGCTTACTAAAGCGGTTAACTATAACTATAGCCATATTATATCCATTATGGTCTATAGATAGCTTATAGAAATCTATAAAGATATACTACTGTGGTGGGGTAAAATGTCCCATGCTTAGTGTCTTGGCATTTTCCTGTATTTATTGAGCTTTGGCTTTCCTCCTTCTTTCCTCCTTATCTTAGATACAATTACGAACCTACTAAAATACATTCTTTTCTTTCTTTATTACCGACAGAGAGATAGATAGACTGACTGACTAACTGACTGACTGATAGATAGATAGTACCGTGACTTTCCTATCTAAGAGACACCGTACCCTTCCATATATTATTTGGCATTCCACGTAGGGACGATGGCAAGCTCTTTGGATTAGAAGTCTAGTGCTACATATATAGAAGACACGCAGGAATATACTACAACTACCGAAGAACCGCTAGCTATAGAAGAATAACCAACTGCAGAAGAACTAATAGATAAGACGGCAGAACTAGAGAACTAGAGAACTAGGTAGTATCAAACAGTAAGGGAAACCAAGCAGACCCTAAACAGAAAGACAGCGGAAAAGACAGACAGCCAGACTTAACGCACAGGCTAAAGAGTGGCAATAGGAAGCAAAATAGTGTAGGTTAAAAAGTCTTGGGAGTTGGGTTTAGTGCCTATACTTAGAAATTTGGCGTTAAGCGAACCAGCGAGCTAATTAGACAACTACCAGCGGTCGAAATCTCACCACCCGCGCGCGCACGAGCATGGCCAGAATGTTATTGAAGATGCAGAGATAACAAGCTAAGGGCTAATTAGTTAGATGGAAACAAGATCTAAAATATCTGGCAACAAAGGAAGCTAGCGCTGCCCTTTAAGAACAGAGACAATACCAAGCAAGGCCGCAAGCACACGAGATTAAATCTACCTTTAAAAACTTCCTATTTTGGCTTAGCTTTATCCTCTTTTAAGTTATCTGGATTATATCAGCAGCGGCCCTAGAGGCACTCCGTAAGGACCTACCGCACAGAACGATAGTAGGCCAAAACAGATAGACGTATCGAGACCCGGCAGTGGTAGAAGATGAAGATTCTATACTCTCCTAGGAAGACCTCCCCTTAAGCATTAAAAAGTAGGCGCCTTCTATTAGAGACATAGCTGTATAAGTAGACCAGCCAAAGCATGCACCTATTAATGTCCCACTAGGACAGTTATCTGGGACATCCTCTATTAAGACTACGGCTATGCAAATAGACTTACTATAGCGTTTACCTATAACACCTAGGACTAATAACCCTTAGCAGATAAAGGATAAAAGCCGTAAGGATTACCTGCAAGCTTTTAAGGAAGCTCTAGATGCACCTAATAACCAGTAGTTAACGGCTTAAGACAAGGTCTATATTATAGTCCAGCCTATACCAGCCCTAGGAACTACTGGGACTCCTTACTTTATAGGGTAGAACGTGTCACAGTTTATTAAACGGTATAAGCGGCTATACACCCAATATCGTGTAACGAGTATGGAGAAGCACCAGGGCCTTCCAGAGTACTATAATTACTAGATAGGGATATGGATCTAAAGCTTGCCTAAATTCATAGCTAGCAATTAGATAGAGCTTATAAGAAAGCTTAGGGTAGAATACTAAGCAAACGACTACTATTAACGCATGGAGACAAGAGACTTTGTAGAAGCTTTTATTTAAAAATCTGCGGAATAGCTAGGCGAATTACGTCACTATATATAGGACTTTACTACTATCTTAGCTAAAGTGGTAGCCGCAGGAAACCTTACTAAGTAAGAGAAGGGGTGGTTGTTTATACAAGGACTTCCTATTAAATACTATAGGCACACAATAAAACAAACAGGAGCCGTAGCAGATAAGCCTAGCACCCTTATATTTAAAAGACTAAAGGAGGCCGTAGAGTTAAGGATAGTGGCTATAGAGGGCGCCAAGTAAATAGATGTCCTTCCGGAAGAAGACGCCCTAAATGTCCAGCTTATATAGAAGCTACGGCAGCAAAGGGATGAGCTTGACTGTAGGAGAGAAGGAAGGCTTCTAAACTTAAGTATACATAGAGGAGCCCTAACGCAGTAGTAGTTACCCTCTACTGTAGACCAAGAAATGGATAAAATGCTAAGCTAACTAAGGAGTCTGAAACTGACCAAGATAGAGCTTACGGCAACTGCATGGTTAATGCTATTCCTTAACCAAATCTAGATAGACCCAAGGAAGTTCATAACACTGCTAGATTAGGCCGCAGTTCAAGGCTTAGCACAAGGATATAAAGACTGGCAGAAAAGTAGCCAAGCTCCCTTTATCCTATAAGGCTGTTAATCTCCGCAAGACTTTCAACCTTTGCAAGACTTTTAATATCTGCACGATTTTTAATATCCGCAAGATTCCACCGCCTTTGGACGGCCGCAGCAGAACGTACGAGGTTAGTAAGGTACGCAAGGACAAGGCCTATAGACCTATTTTAGATGCGGAGGAGGTCACCGTTTTACCTAATATAAATGCTAAGGGTTTAAGGATCTTGTTTAGCAAGGATTTATACATCTATCTAATTAAGAAAGACTAGTAGCTGGGACACGCGAACGACCTAGACCAGTACTTCCGTGGCTCGGCAATAAAGGACGGCTAAAAGGTATTAAGAACTGGCTCTATATATACTAGGGAACAGACCTAGGCAGGCCAAAAAAAGAACGGACGTAGTAGTAGGCCCCTATATTACGAACTAATTTTACTGCTTTCCATAATAGAGTAGTGCTAAAGAATAGTAACAAAATGCGTATAAACTGGGAGGACTACTATTAAGTACGGCCTATAGACTTAGCAGTAACGCCCAGCCAGCAACGTCCGCAGACTCGCCCGACCCCTAGAGACAGCTATATAACTAGGACAACTGTCGAGCCGCAAGCTCTACCGTAGGAGAAAAATATATAACTAGGAGAATGCATCCAGATTATGTCACGGCCTATAAATAAAACGGTAGAGGCTAGGAAGAAGAATAAATCTTCTAATCCTTAGAGACAGTCTTGGAGACAGATGCTTAACTAGGCCAGCCATTAACCCGTAGGCTCTATAGTAGGTGTAGGGTGTTCGACTAGGGGATAGTCAAGTTTTAAGGTAGGGGAGAGGACATAGGTAACGTATAAAAGATTTCTATTTATCTGCTTAATTACTATATTTCCTAAAGCTCCTTTTTTATTTACTTTCTTAATCGCAATAAGACGCGTTAGTCGCGACAACCTACTATAAAGATATTAGTTTAGCTCACCGCCTATTAATAAGCTAATAGCGATTTTCTATCCCAGGGACGGAAAATCCTAATTGGTCCATTTAGCAATAGAGCTAGCAGAACTCTACACCGCCCCTAGAATTTAATAATATGCCAGCTATAGAATAAGAACGGCACTAGGAGCCTCAGTTAATTATATAGATATAGAGCTAATTATACAATGCAGAGCTAGATGCAGAGCTATACATAAAGCCTTAATTAAACGACTGCGCGGAAGCTATAGTTAGTTAAAGAACCAAATCAAGCCAGAGCCTTAATATCAGTATATTACCGTCACTAAATCAAGTCAATTAAATGTTATTAGATTAGAGCCTTTAACCAGGCTAACCTTATTCCTTATTTAAACAACGACTAATTACAGCATAACTATTACTGCCATTTAAGTTCAGTACTGCGCTAGCTGCACGATAAGAACGGACACTGCGGCAAGGAAGGGATCTGTATAAAAGCAATAACATAATATTAGTGATCAAGTACCGCGGAAACGGCAAAGCAGTATACAAAGAGGCAGTAATAAAGATGCTCTATAAGAGATCGCATATAGGACGCAGCTAACTATAATAAGCCTAAACCATCCTTATATGACCGAAGACAGGACCAAGCCATATTAGGATAAACTAGTAAAGGATCTTATTAAGGATTACAAGGAGAACAGGATTTGGATATACAGGAGCTAGCGCTTTTCCTTAAGAGGTTATCTTAACAAAGGACTACATTATAGACACAAGGGCAAGGGATATGTAATAGAGGCAGTTACAACAACCAAGAAGCTAATACCAGATAATATTAAGGACGACTTAGGCGAAACGTAGAGCTAGTAGGACAGTAATTAAGAGACTAAAAGTAGAAGACAATCCTAAGAAGGCTCTTAAGCTGGAAGAAGATTAAGGATACGCAAGCGTACTGCCAACAGCTAGGGTAAAGAAGTAGTCGTAAAAGCCTAAGGATGCGCCGAAGAAGCTAAGAGCAAAGACGGTTCTAAAAGGAAAGAAAGCAGCTATTAAGGACGTCTTATAAGGGCACTAGGCCTGTGGTAATGGTTTAGAGGAAGCTGCCGTTAGTGCTCGCAAAGGAGGAAGTCTTAGGACAGGTCTCTAGATTGGATATCTAGTGGACACTAAGAGCCTCAATCGACTATAGATGCAGAGCTTTGACCGAACGGCTATATAGCCAAAGTCTTAATTGACTGTCCACAGGTACAGAGCCTACAGATATAGAGCCTTAATGGAACGTCAACGGATTTAAAAGCTTTGATTAAGTATGCGATAATATAGAGCCTAGGTCGTACGTATAACAGAAGACGCCTTAAGTCAAGCCAGAGCCTTAGTCAAATCTTAATCAGTTAGACGCCGCCTCTATAGTTAAGTTGGATTAGCTAGAGCTTTCAGTCGGGCCGACCTAATACCCTATTTAAACGTTAGTTGATTATACGTTATCACGGTTAAATCGAATCAGTCACCGTCGCCATTAGACATCTTCAATCAGCAGTCAAAGGTCCTATAATGGCAGATAGACAGCCTCTGTAGGAACCTCTCCCTTTGACCCTCCTTTATCGATCAATTGCCGCCTGTCTTAACGCCCACGGACTGGTTAACCAGAACGGTCTTTCCTATAGACGCAGATATGGATCTCTACACGGAGTCTTACACGGAGTCGTACATAGAGTCTATAAATACGGAGCATATAGGTGCAGAGCCTTGATTGGACAATAGTACGGCAGCTTGACTGGACGCCTATATATGCGAAGCCTTAATTAAACGGCAGATGCGGAGCCTTAACCGATCGCACGCCTACACAGAGATCTTAATCGATTGTCTACGGATACAGAACCTTGGTTGTATATGCAGCCGAAAACACCTTAAGTTAAGCCAGGGCCTTATCAAATCTTAATCAGCTAAACGCCGTCTCCGCATTTAAATCAGGACAGTTAGAACCTTTAACTAGGCCGACTTTCTACCTTAATCAAACAACCAAACAATCAGTTACAGCACGTCGTCACCAACCAATTAGACAGTCTTTGGCCAGTAGTTAAAGCACGTACGCAGACACGGACGCAGACACAGACGCAGAATATGCAATGCAGAGCTACTAATGCACAGCCAGATGCACAGCCAGATGCAGAGCTAGATGCAGAGTCTTGATATCAAACAACCAGCTAAACGACCAAATTAAGCCAGAGTCTCTGCTATTTTGATCAACTGCCCTACCGCCGCCGCCGCCATTCCGTCCGACTGCTTTATCCCTACTGTCTTAACCGACTACTCTGTCTCTACTATTCTAGATCTGTACCATTGCTAGATCTAATTACTGCCGGATCTACTGGATCTATTATGCAGTTCCGCCCAACTATTCCGACCAACCTGTTCCGTTCTACTGTTTCCACTAACTGCTACTCCAACTGACCGCCGCCGACCGATTGTTCTACTGCTACTGCTACTGCTACTGCTACTGCTACTGCTACTACTGTTCCAACCAGCTATTCTACTGCTGCTATTCAGCCGTTCTGTTCCGTTGTTCCAATTATTCTGCCGCTACTGCCTTAACCAACTGCTACTAACCGTTCCGCTTCTACTAAGTGTTCTGCTATTAAAAGTTCTGCTGTTAGATGTCCTGCTGCTTACTAACTGTTACCGAGTTCTTCTACCAAGTGTTCTACCGCTGATTGTTCTGTTTTATTTTACTGCGCTAAATGTCTACTTTTACTACTGCTTCTACCACCGTTACTGTTACTGCTATTACCACCGCCGTTATTATTTCTGGTTTACTGTTCTAGTTACTAGTAGGAAGATTGGATCTTAGCTATAGATAACGGAAGGATATTATGGAATAGTTTTGCAAGGCTATAAAGACGGCTGCAGAATTACGCTTTTGACTAGTACCGCTAGTAGGTGTAGTATATAGGCGATTAGGGCGGCTAGTGCGTGCATTTATGCTTTCAACCAGTGACGCTGGTGGGTATGGTGCATAGGCAACTAGTACGGCTAATAGGTGTATTTATTTCAGTGCGTGTCTAATAGGTATCTTACTAGGAGGAAGAGATTTCCTGCGTTC
>Ga0307507_10006102_pt1 | contig 18905 bp, 15 predicted proteins | sample 7_EM_MG_FD_207223 | JGI IMG/M metagenome (GOLD analysis project Ga0307507, IMG submission 207223) | Populus trichocarpa ectomycorrhiza microbial communities from riparian zone in the Pacific Northwest, United States - 7_EM | ecosystem: Host-associated > Plants > Roots > Unclassified | place... | reverse complement strand
CAGGTACAGTACTAGAAACTCTTATCTCGGAGCAGGAAATCTGGATCTTGATTCTTTCGTGTTAGTATCTAAATCCTGGATAATATTATCAATAATATTGTAGTGGGAGAAAAGACTTAAATTTGAAGATGAGGCTGGAGAAAATCCCAGCTAAGAGTAATCCACTAGAAGTAGTACTCAAGTAGAAAGGTCGTTGAAATAATAATAGCACTGTGAGATCCTTCTTTTGTTCTCATACCTGTACTGTACAGTACTCGTATTTTTTCACAAATAACGAACGAGGTCGGGGCTCAGCGTGCATGAAAACTATGAGATTTGAGTGGTTGATTAGAGGAATTCAGCCTCGGGGTTGAAAAACGGTAGTGCAGGCGTTTCGAGTCGGAAAACTTTAGTGTGTACCCGAGTCGAACGGTTTGTTGCATAGTGCCGGAGAAGCCAAAACTGCACCAGCTCCACTGCTAAGATGCAACCGATCAATCAGCCAAGACAATGAATGACTCTTTATGACTATCCCTTGAACTGCTGAGACTTTCCAGTCCAAATTAATATCTGGAATACTAAGCCTATTCTAGTAATCGTGACCACATCTACTGCAGCCGCCCGACATTAAGTCATTTCCATCATAGCTATGATGAGCAGTATGCGTTTTGCGGCGTTCTGAGCACTGCCACAATCCCAAACCATAGAGTTTTTCTTATCCAGGTTACTGTAATAGGCTAGTATTCCAGATTTTAATTTGGGCTGGAAAGTCTCAGCAGTTCAAGGGATGGATTTTTGGTCCAATTATTACCGCCTTGCTGTCGCATAGTTTAATGTCTATCCCATAAGCTGTCGAGACATTCCGGTCCTGTTTAAAATCTGTAACACTAGCCTATTTGAGTAATCGTGATAGGAAAAACCATCTTGTTAGAAAAAAGTGTAGTGCTCAGAATACCGCAAAATCTGCACTGCTCAGCACGGCCATGAGAGAAATGACAGGTGCCGCGTAGATTTACTCCGAGTTGCCTAAATAAGTTAGTGTTACAGATTTTAAACAGGACTAGAATGTCTCGACAGCTTATGGGATAGGGGAAAAAACACCATTTTTAACTTTCACAATCACCTTTATTTAGTGACTAACTGGCAAGCTTCCTGCATGCTGTAGTGGTTTTTTTGCCTTTATCTAGCATGCAATAACTTGCCAATAAGGCTGGTTTTGAAGAACCAAGAGTATCTCTTGGGCGGTGTGAAACAGCAAAATTCGGTTCCAGCACACTAAGGCCCGATTGGGCAACCGCTAGCTGTCCTTGGCGAGGTAATAAGATTTTCAGTCTTTTTAATGCCCAAACGACTCAGCACTTGAGGTCAGCTTCAATTCTCTCCATACTAATATGGTTCCACAACCGGCTTAGCGTGCTGGAACCGAATTTTACTGTTTCACCCCGCCCAAGGGATAGAAATTCCAGTTCACGTTGTATTTTCCAGGCACAATACTGTACAAAACTAGCCGATCTACTGGGGACTTGGCACTCGAAAAAACAATATTTCAGCCCCGGGGCTGAATGCAGCTATTTCAACGGTTCGGTGCAACCAGGTTGCACCAAGACACACCGATGGGGTTCTCGAGGGGCCAAGCACCACTCATGCACACCGAGCACCGTTTGTTATACCGGTATGCGATAGCCGGGGTAACTCCAGAGTCCGGCCCGACGGTTAGCAGGGCCCCCACGATTTGCCACGGTCGGTTTTTTTGACAGGTCTGACCCAGACTTTTTAAAACCACCGCCGGACTGGCCGCTTGGGGTCACTGAATACCGTAAAAATTCGACTATAAGGCCGGTGTGCTATGTCGTTAAAATTCCCCTTCTGGGATAGAGGTACGCGAGTCATAGCAAACTCACTCCCTAGCTGAGGCGAAGAAAAAGAAAGATACAAAGCGCCTTACTCCCAGAGCCAATTGCAACGACATAGCACAACGGCCTTATATTCGAGTTTTTACGCTAAGTTTTTTACCATCTTTTGGGCCATGTTCCTGGGAAGAGACGTCCAGGTCGCTAGTTCCAAGAGATTAACAGATTAATGATACTTGCAAAAAGTCACTATTTTCTCCTCTAGGAACTGGTCCGTGCCCTATAACAACATTTTTTTAGTGGGGGGAAGGTTTTCCCTTCACCGATGTTAATTTTATTTTTGTCGTAATTTTCTGACATTTGTAAAAAACGACGGGGTCCGCATGCACCTACATTTAGTAGATAGGCAAATAGCATCAGTAGTAGCAAGCTATAAGAAAGAAAAATACGACTCCGCCAGTGCAGTTCATATTAAGTCAACCAAGTCATCGGAGAACTGTGCCAGAGCACCGCTATTTACAAAAGTGTAAGCCATGCTTGATACACCGATTATGTTGTGAGGTGAGATAGACTCCCTTTATGCCAGTTCCTCGTAGAATTTATCAAAGAGTTGTATGGTGAGTGGTCGTGATTAGGCATGCTTGGGAATGATTTGCAGTATTAGCTGTCGAGTAGGTCGATTATACTATGAGGATATTGCTCTATCATGTCGTGATCAAAGGAGCTTCTTGTTGAGGTGATTGGGCATGATCTAGTCGAGCATAATTTTAGCATAATCTGATGTTCAGCACTAGTGCCTCGTCTCACCATAGCGCCAAGTGACAACTTTCCCTCATGACTGAGTTCAGCCCTACGGGATTGTCTTGGTTGGAATTTTAGGTTTAATGTCGTTACCCCTTGCCTTTTGATTTTGTTTGCTTTTATTTACTTGTCTCCAAGCTCCCTATTCGACATGTTCCTTTATCTCTGCCCATCGGATCTTTGTTATGCATGTCTCGGGCTCTTCCGCTACTATATTGTAGTACTCTGTGCAGATGCACTGCAGAAATAAAATCCGTGAACACTGGAGTAGTGATTGGCAACAAGCTCGATAACCAAATATTCGAGCTTAGCAAATTAACACCTTGGAAGATCAAAAATGACCAATTATTGTCGTTAAAGCGTTCCCGGAATTTCCTCTTTTAACATATATATCACTACATGTGCATATGGCCTATAAACCTCAAACACCCCCCCTCCAAAATCCTACCCACAGACTAACCCTGGTACCCGGGTATTTTGTCCTTAACCTTATAACATATCCCTTGTGACGATAATAAGAGTCCTCAAAACAACTAGTACAATTCTCACTTCCCGAAATTTTAATGGGACCTGCTGTGTTCTTGCAAACTCTCCTCCTAAACCTAGAAATGACAATTATGTAGTCAATCTTCGGTGTAGTCAACAAGGAGAAGTTCAGATTCCTTAGGGAAACGGGTTGGAAGGACACCCGTGTTTTCAGCCGGACATACGACTGAACTTGAGTGAGCGCCTCCCTATCCTCCTTTGGGGATCGATTCACCTTATTTTTCTTCCTTTTTCTGATAGGAAAGTAAGCAATTGGCAGGCTATTATACCCTTTACCTTGGTGGCTACTATAAAATTCTAATTTAAGAGACCATAAATTTTGTAATGCGCCAAAGTGGGGATACCCAGTTGGGGAGGTAGGCTATCTGTCTTATTTCGAGCTTCAATCAGTATTCGTATGCATACAGACTGGTTGAAGTTGCTTGTTTCCCTGTGGCTTCCTCACATGCTGTGAGATTATTTGGCCCATAGTGCAGGGCGGTGCTAATGGCGTCAATATTACTAAGGCACTTCACAACATCGATGTTCCCCTCCAATGAATGGAAATTATAGTTTCACTAGCAATATCAAATCCTGCCTGCTCGCTCTGATCTCAAGTATAAAACGACCCCCCTCCCTCCTCCTCCGTCCCTCTTCATCCCCATCACTAGCTTCTCTCACTATCCATTAACCGCTTTAAAATCCAATCCCTCGACCTATTTGAATCTTCAACCACCCAATTATTCAAAATGCAGGCTAAGGTTTTCCTCTCGTGCCTTTTGGCCACTATTCGGGCTGTCGGTGTCATTGCTACTCCCGTCAATATCGAAGGTGCCTCCACAACTGATGTTAACACTGTCTTCGAAAACGCGGAAAATTTTGCCTCCTTTGTAGGAGCCCCGGACCCCCGCCCTATTGAGCCTATTCTCACTCCTAAAGAAGGAGACGTTCCCGCTCCTTCCAATACCAGTGTGGTGGCTGGAGACCAGGTAAGTATAAAACCATCTTCTATCAATTCGGTCCGGCGGACAGGGACTAACTCCAATAATAGGGGAGCCTGAAAAAGAGATCCCTAACACCCCCTCCTGGGTGTGTTTTCATGACTACTGCCACGTAAGCGATACTTTACTCTGTATTTCCCTTTCCCTTTAAACCTAACCAGGCTACTCTAGTAATTTCGGTGGTCCATTTGCACACCCCTGCAGTCTCCCAAATGGCCGTTGTTTCAACTTACGCCTTTTCTGGAGACGGAACACCAGCTCATTCCGCCCCGACCCATGTATTATCACCCTATTCCAGAATTCCTCTGATGAACACTACTGATATCTTCTCTCATAAGATACCTTTTGCAAAATTTTCACTGAGCCAAACTGTTCAGGCATTGGGTCTGTTATGTTTGGTTCCCCTGGGTATGGGAATCTCGGGATATGGGATAACAACATGGGATCAATCGAGTGCTGGTATTAGTGGATAGATGCAAGTTTTCGTGACTAGCTGAGAAGGCCTATGCCGGCATTTGTGCACATGTTGGTAGTATACCTTTGATTCCTGGTTTGTCTGGTTTGGGGCGAGGGGTTGCTTTCCTAAGTAGTTAGATTATGTTTTTCCTAAAATTAATATGGTTGGCCACTAGTATTAAATTATCTAGTTGTGATACCGAATGCACGTGATAACCTTCATTGATGTAATGAGCGCTTTGAAATCTTTTGCTTCGTTTTCTTGGGTAAATTTGCATGAGTTGTCCGTTCCAAAGGGTTAACATATTATTAAGGACACCTATAAGGAATGCCTTTTTACCTCTGCAAGAGCCAGTGGGTCTTGTATGACAGCTGTTTTTTCTTTTTCCTCGACTCCTTCACCAATGCTCATTCCAGTTTTCAGAATTAGGCTTTGTAGCCAATGTCAGGGGACTGCGAGTGACGACCGGTGACGGTGGGTAACCAAATTCCTTATGAAGGAACGCCAGAGATGGCAGATGACGGTAGGAGATAGTGGGGGATTGCAAGGAAGGACGAGAGACCGTAGGAGAGAGTGGGGGACTGTTGGTGAATTCTGGCTAGTTCGCGGACATGTTGGATAATAAGGGACGGACACCGCTCTCGTCTGCCGCTGAGAGCAGACATGAGAAAGTGGTGAAAGCAATACTCGAGCGAGAGGAGGTCAAACCCGGCAAGCCAGATAATAACGGACGAACACCGCTCTCGTATGCCACTTGGCTCGGACGTGAAGGAATAGTGAACCTACTACTCTGGCGGGAAGAGGTCAAACCCGACATGTCAGATAACGACGGCAGAACCCCGCTGTCATATGCCGTTTGGAGTAAACATGAGGGAATAGTGAAACTACTACTCTGGCGGGAAGAGGTCAACCCCGACTGGCCAGATGATAACGGACAAACCCCGCTCTCCCTTGCCGCTAAGAAAGGGTATGATGAAGTGATACAGATACTACTGGGGCCGGAAGAGGTCAAACCCGACAAGCCGGATAATAACGGACGAACACCGCTCTCGTATGCCGCTGAGAGTGAGTGTGAGGGAGCGGTCAAAATACTACTTAGGCGGGAAGAGGTCAACCCCGACCAGCCAGATAATGATGGCAAAACACCTCTCATGTGGGCGCCATGTTCGTGGTATCAGAATATGGGGGCCTTGCTACAATGTCACAAATCCGTAACCCACAGCGCGCGTGGAGACCTGGGAGACACCACCTCACGGAAATCGCCGCCAATCCTCCTCTTTCCGGCCGTACTGTTCATGGGACCAGTGCTTGTGTATCTTGTTTTGTAGGCGAATGATATCCCATGAGATAGGAATGCATGATGTAATCGTACTCCGCTCCGATTCTCTAACTTGACCGAGTGAGGATTTATGAGTTTCTCTTTACAAAGTATAAGTCGATTGTGGTCGGTGGGTGAAATAGTTTCATTATTGTGAGAAGGTTCAGTGTATAACTTGCGGCCTTTCTCGCTCCTATTGTATTTAACTTTCCTTTCTATGTAAATCCTTGCTAGTGCAATTTATCTTTTCACCTTGTATCGTTTTTATCTTCTTTCATACACATCCTCTACCCCCCAACCTCTTTCATACATGATCAATTATATATAGAGTCCTTTTTAGATAGATAAAAAGCGGTGTACGACAGCATAAAGATTCTTGAGGCGCTTACGAACAACTACCCAAAGAGCGTATATAGGATAATAAACTAGCTATCGTGAATGATGGGCGTAACGAATCATGCGACGACATACGTAGCGGATCCCTAATAGAGACTCAGCGCTGAGCATCAGTATGGAGACAGGACAAGGAAGCAGGCCAACAAATAAATAAGGCTTTCATAACCCTCACCTCTCCATTTCTCTCATGTTCTCTTCGTGGGCAGGGAAGATAACCGTCGAGAAACCACTAAAAAATCTTATCCAGGGTTTTAGAGATTGCAAGATTCTCCCTGTAAAAAAGAGAAGCTGGGCGAATGCCGCCGGCTAGCGACCGTAACGCGGTAGTAGGCAATGGGCGATTGGCGGCAAAGAGCGTCCAAGGCCGGTACGCCGGAAGTCTCCACGGGAATGGCAGAGCTGTTTCCTAATTCTCGTAAGAATGTAATACGGAAATGCAAGAGGGAGTCTTGCAAGTCCTGTATTGGCTGCTCTTATACTGGCTGGGGGAGAGGAGCCAAAGAACCCACTACGCGGTAACTTAGGACTCTATTTACTGGAGGGGTTTGAAGCAGAGCTCAACAGGGGGGTGGTGGAGTTTCTTTTTATTTCTCTCTTCTTTTTTGTTTATGATATGATCATTTACGATTATAGAATTAGTGGACTTGAATTTGTGCGGTAATGTGATATTCTATTATAGACTACGGTGTTAAGACTGAGCATACAGTAGTTGAGTCACTCGAAATCCTGCAGATATCTGCAGTCCGGCCAGGCCCGGCCAGATAGCCCTGAAAGCCGGCCGCAAAAATAGCCCAGGCTGGCCGCTTGCGAACCCTGCCCCGCTCCGGCTCCCGGTCTGATTTGATTGAGTGAGGATTTACGAGTTTCTATCTACGAAGTATAAAGTTAGCCGTGTACGTTCGGTGGGGTGGTATAGTTTTATTTTTCAGAAGGTTCAGTGCACAGCTTGCAGTTTTTCCTCCTATTGTACTTATTTTTCCTGGCTTGCACTACTTTTTTTCTTCTTCCTGTACACTTAGTTTTTCCTGTCAACATTTTCTTTCCTCCCCAGCCGCTTCCCTACCTGATAAATCAACCGTATGCGGAGTATCCCTCCAGACACATGAAAACTGGCGTATGATATCATGGAGATTCTCCAGGCGGTTGCGAAAAACCACTGAAAGAGAGTATCTAGGATAGGAGACTAGCTATCGTGAATGATTGGCTTAGGGAAAAATGTGACAACATACGTAGCGGATACCCACTAGAGACCCGGCGGTCGGCATAATTACGGGGACAGGCCAGGGAAGCAAGCCTAACAAATAAGCATTTCGTATCTCTCCTCATCTCTATTTGTCTGCCGTTCTTTTCGATAAAAGGAAACATACCAGTCGGGAAACCACTAAGAAATCCTATCTAAGTTTTCAGAGATTACAAGACCCTCTCTGTAGAAGCTGGGCTAATGCCGCCGCCGGCTAGCAACTACAAGAATAGCCATTGGGAGATCGGCGGTAAAAAATATCTGAGAGCGGTTCGCGGGAAGTCTCCGCAGCAATAGCATAGTTATTCCTAACTGCTATAAGAATGCAATACGGATGAGCAAGAGGGAATCTGTCTAGTCCTCTATTAGATACCCTTATACTAGCTGGGGGAAGAGGAACTAAAGAGCCCACCCAGTGTTCGCAAGCGGCCAGTCCGGCTTCTGAAGCTCATCTGATCGGGCCTGGCTGGACTGCAGATATCTGCAGGCTTTCCAGCGATAAGTGGTGATTATCACAAGATCTAAGGAGAAACATGGGAGGGGGTCAAGGAAAATGGGGGCTTAGCGAACAGCCTAGACAGGATTAGTGATGGATACGATCAAGCTCGATCATAAAGTTTTGGTCTGCTCGAGAACGGTTTATGCTTGAGCATGGGCTAAATTTCTGCTCGAGCATGATCGTGCCTATCACTAGACAAAATCGCCGCTGGAATTAACGGTTGGTGTTGGTAGGCTATGACGCTGCTTGAAACGCGCAACCTATGGTCAGCCTATCTCTTTATCGTTCAGAGAAAGCTTTCGGATATGTGCTTGGGATCAAACCAGGGTCGGAAGGAATAGGGAGGCTATAGAAAGCGGAAGGTGTTTGTAATGTTTGTCTCTTTTGTGTTAGCATGGGAATCTGTGGAAGAGAAAGGGGACGTTCGTGAACTTGAAAGAGAATGGACAGGTGGCGCGATCTCTGAAAGGATCGGAGGATAACTTGTGGTTTATCTATACTCCGATCTCAAGCGTTAGCTAGTTTAGTTTAGTTTGGTATTATGAGTCGTGAGCATGAAAGCAAGTATCGGAAGGAGAAGTTGCCCCCTCTTACGTTGTGTGCGATGGCGATTGAACTCATGAGTACTGCTTTTCTGTTCGCGTTTACTTTCCTTTCGCATGCGTCGTTTCGCTGTTGCGCAGCCTTTGTTGACTACCTACTAAGTCACTTCTAGCAGTCACGAATCGAGTGATAAGGGAACGAGAAGATACCCGATCGCGTCAATTATTTTCGGGCATCATGAGGTATCTTCAGGTATCTTCCGGCTGCAGCTATCTTTAGATATCTGCCGGTATCTTTAGATACCTGTAGATGTGAGCTACCCCTGACTAAAATAATAACATGTTATAAGGAATATATCGAAAGCTTACCGGCGCCGCCAGGCCCCATGAAGCCGGCTGGCTTCTACAAAGCCTGGCCTGGCCGGACTGAAAGCCTGCGAGCGCTGAGCCCACCACGGCGTAGAACTCTGTTTACTAGTGGATTGGAAGGGAAGAGGGGCGCGGTGGATTTACGTTTTATTCCTCGCTTTCTCTTTTTTTCTGGATAATTTTAATCTAATATTACGATTATAGAATTAGTGAAGTTCAAATTACTGCGGGAATGTGATATTGTATGCTAAACTTGGGTGCAATTTGAGTTAAATATTATTAGCGTGCATGGCTACAGTGCTAGTACAAGGGTCTACCATGAATTGATGGTACAGAGCAGGGGTGGTCATTCTCCGTTGCAAAGGAATTTTTGGAACACAGAAAAACTCAAGTGTTCCGACCTAGGGTCAGGTGCCCCAAGGGCTGAATACTCATTTGTAGATAAGAAACGGTGTTGACTATTCTCGCTTAAACCAACACGAGCAAAGTGTAGGTTTAGCGAGTAAACCAACATGAAAAGAAAGTGTAGGTTTAGAGAGTAAAGTGACGATACTTACATTTATGAGATCGCAGAGGAGAATCGTGAGAGTAATTGTCTTAATTATCCGAAAAATACCGTTAAAAATAAACAGATGGTGTAGTAGTAAAAGTGCTCGAGTGATATATCATGAATGCGTGTAGGAGATATTAACATAAATAGGAGCTATGAGAACGCTGACGGCGTGCCACATACACCTCGCCTTCCTGATTTAGCTCTTATCCAAGTTCTCCAAGTTCTCCAAGTTCTACAATGCCTTCTCACTCCACCAACCAAAGCGAGCCCAACATTCCAGTCCCCGAGAGTGCAAGTGCATTGCGCACCTGGCTCTTCGACACTGAAACCTCCGATGACAATGATTCCCATATATCCTTTCTTAATAGACCTTCGACCACCACTACCACGTCTACCAAGCCTGACTCTGTGTCTGAGTATCTTATTGATACTGATTCTGAGCCGGGTGCAGTAGTCCTTCTCCTTGCCGTATCGCTAATTCCAGAGGCCAGAGAGAAGTTGAAAGGGCAAATGAAGAAGCAGCTTCTGACTCGGAATCCAATCCTCCAAACACTCCACGTTTTGCAACGCCAGTTTCAGACCTAGGTCCTGAACCCAGACTAGGAACCTCCGAAGTCAACATCCAATCTCTCCGTAATGAAGTCAACATAGCCCTTTGCCATAAAATCCGTGCCCTCAAGCACTATGCTCACTGGTCTTATTGGCAAATTTTGGCTGCAACCGGAGTTGCCCTCTCTACCGTATATCGTATTGCACACCCTCCCCTCACCCATATCCATAGCAAGAGGAGAGGCCGATATGCTATTCTCCGCACCCCACACCACGAGAAGCTCATCAACTTAGCAACTTCTTCAGCGGGGAATCGTCGCAAACCTTATCTCGAGATTGCCCGAATGGCAGGTCTTACTGCCTGCGACCGGACCCTACCTCGAACTATGGCATCTGCAGGATACAATCGGCGTGTAGCTCGATAGAAGCCTTATCTTTCAAATAAAACTTGACAAGTATGTATGCCCTCTCCTTCCGCTCCCTTTCTTTAATCTCACGCAGCATCTATCCCTTGGACGGATAAGACTCTCAAACTTGTTGCAAGACTTGTGAGACCTTACTTTTCTTACTGATAGGAAATCATTCGCAAGAATTTCTAATCACGAACTAGCTGTCCTCCAATCAACGCTCTGTGCAAGCTGTGCGTAAGCCATGTCACAGATTTGAGAGTCTTATTTGTCCAACAGCCGGGGGTACAGGGAGGTGATGAGGTGGATGGGAGGGGCAAGCTGTTAAGGCTTCACTCTCTTCCCATTTGTATACGAGAAACTCTGGGTAAACTCGACCGGCCGTCATACTTCTTAAGGCAGCCACTATACCTCTTGAAGTTTAGTCCCGTGGCGAATTCGCTCTTCTGGGGATAGTAACTACCATACCCGGAATGGTGGCCGGTCGAGTTTACCCAGAATCTACAGTAGCTGCCAAATCTTTCCCTTTTTCTCTCGATAAGGTCGTACTGAGGGCTGTGTCGGCCTGTGAGTTATGTCGGGAATACAGATACGTTAGGGAAGGATACATTTATACTCAGTAAAGACTCGAATATTCTAAGTGAGGTCCAATGCTAATTCTTTTCCTACAGACACTATGTATCTTTCTTCCCGACATTACACACAAGCCGACATAGTCTCGCCACAACTCTATTATCTAGCCCTCAGCCTAGTATTCAATATCCCCCACCTGTCTTATTAGTTATGTATGCACTAGTTGAAGGTAAGAAGTGACCCAAAATACGGGTTCAGAAAATATATGGCAAGCTATCTGTACATATCACGAACCCAGTACTCATATTATCGGTCACTTCTTGCTAGTAACAAGTACCTAACTCAGAGTAAAAGGGACAACCCCTACATCCTAGCATATGGCCTGTTTATCTGATAGAACACTCTTCTTCTTCTTGCTTGAAGAATACTAACTGAGTATTATTCTATAGGCACGCTACTCCTGGGCCGACACCTGAAAAGTATGGAGCATACAAGACTGGTCTAAGGTCATCTGGAGGGATGAATGTGCCTTCAATGTTGGAGCGGCACCTGGCCGGGTGTGGGTTACTCGAAAAATAGGCCAAGAGTTTGAACAATCTTGCCTTGTCCCAAAGTTTAAAAAGCTGGAAGCAATTGTGGTTTAGGGTTGCTTCGTTGGCCGCCGCAACGGTCCACTCATCATATGGGACAAAGCCGCCTAGGGTAAGACTATAACTGCCAAAAGGTACCAAACTCATATTCTGCCTCATCTAGATCGATTCTGGCAAAAGGAGTCTGCTCAGACTGAGGAATACGTTTACATTCAACATGATAATGCCTCCCCTCATCCAGCGCGTACTACAGTTGCTGACCTGCAAGACCGTGGGCTCTACAACTATCTCCTTCCTTCAACCCCATTGAAGTTATCTGCAGATTGATGAAGTCTCGCATCGGCAAGCTTCAACCCAGGCCTCAGAACAACAAAGACATGATCGCCGCAGTTAAGACTCAGTGGAATGAACTTACAGACTACGAATTTGGTCAGATTATTGATACTATGACCGATCATGTTGATACCGTTCTTAGTGCCAACGGTGGCCACACTAAATACTAGTTCTCTCTCTCTTCCACTCTACTATACTTCTCACTTACGCTCTCTCAAGTCCTTGCTCTTACTTGCTTCTCTTACTCTCTTACCTGCTGTCTAACTTTATCACTCACTTACTCTTCCGGATATTTGCTCCCCCACAGTCTCTTTCCGGCAGTCCCTTCTGCCAGTCCCTCCTCCCCACTCTTCCTGCCCTCTCTCCTTTACACTCTCTTCATCACCCTACCTTCCTCCTCCTCACTCGCTCACACTTACACACACACTCTTTTTTAGTCTCTCCCTCTCTCCCTCTCCCCCTTTCACTTATTCTCTATCTCGCTCTCTTGCTTCTTCTTTCTCCTTCTCACTTTCTCTCTCTCTCTCATATCCATTGTTACTGCGAGCTAGTCACCTAGCACGGAATGTCCGACAACCAACTCAACATCTGAAGCTGCCCAAACCTTGTCCGCAATATCAAGATCTTGGCCCACCAGATCAGAATCCTACACTCGGTCCTCCGCCGCGACATCCACACCTTGGTGACCTGTGCTACAGACGAGAATCTCAAGTTCTGGAAGTTATTTGAGAAGTGCCCTGGTTCTTTGGGTCGTGCTAGGGTGCGGTCAAATATTATTGAAAAAGGGAATAAGATGGCGAAGCAGATCACTATTTGGTAGATTGGGATTAGGAATATGGAGAAAGGGAAGAGGGAAGGAACCGGTGAAGAGGAAGAGGGAAAAGTCACCTACCTTAGAGATGGATGATGGATGAATCTTTTCCCCTCCCTGTCACTTATTCTAATTTTTTTCTCCTTTAGCGGGACTTTCCCGCTGCTCTTTTACATGTTTTGCTCAAGTGTCAATGATCCCTGTGCGAGTTTTGGTTTTCTGAACCTTTTCTAGGTCATTTCATACTTTCATTTTCGTATTCTTAATCCCACTTTTGATTTATCTCATATCAATTTTTGTTTCCTGCAGCTGTATTCCTGGAATGGTGAGAGGTGGGGGCCGTAAGAGGTAAAGATATACTGATCTTGTTTTTCTACTCTACTGGTATCAACGGCACGACAGCCAAGGGAAAGGCAGGAAACAAAAGATAATCAGTAACGTCTAGCTATGATCATGATATGTTTAGTTCTTTAGTTCGCACTTTGTTAAATTCAATTGCTTCGATTTGGATACAATTAGGTACACACTATATAAGCGCCGTACCACGGCTCTCTAACCTCCGATCCCTGCTCTGTACCATGAATTCATGGTATACCCTAGTATCTACGATATCGCGCGGCTGAATTTAGCGCCCGCTATTGGCGCCGCAGGCCCGATATTTGCCCGGGATGGCTGGCTATCGACTGGGGGGCGGGGGTGAATTTCTTCGCAGCTGCAGTGGTCATATATGTAGTATGTAGTCTAGTCGGGAAGCTTCTGTCATAGAGACAATCATCTTTATTTAGTGACTAAAGTTAACTGGCAAGCTTCCTGCATGCGGTAGTGGTTTTTTTGCCTTTATCTAGCATGCAATACGGCTAATTTTGAAGAACGAAGAGTATCCCTTGTGCTGTGTGAAACAGTAAAATTCGGTTCCAGCACACTAAGGCCCGATTGGGCAACTGTCCTCGGTGAGGAAATCCGATTTTTCAGTCTTTTTTTGCCCAAATGACTCAGCACTTGGGGTCAGCTTGAATTCTCTCCATACTAAATAGTGGGTTTGGAAAACCCGTTGCCGATTGGGCAAAGGGCACGGCGGACCCTTCCGAGATGGGAGCAATGTCTCGGTGGCCGATGGGAAAAGGTATAGCCGGAGGTGCGCTAGACAGTGGGGCCATAGCTCTACCTCTTGAGGCCCGTGTGCCCCACCATACATATTCTGGGTGAATCCCCCCGACCAAATGAGCTCACCAATACAAGTTCTCACCAAACACGACATCCTCAAAATCTCCCTTTAGCTCGCGTTCTTTGATTATACTTCCCACATTCTTCGCGTATTTCAAGTGAAATAACACCTGTTATCCCTACCAAGCACACTACTCGAACAAGAAGCAATAAAATGCCACGCGGAAGACGAGCAACACGTGCCAGTAGCAGAGAATCAGTCAACAGGGGAGGGGCCACAGCCAGAATCAGCAAAAACACAAGAACGCGTCGTATACCCCAGAGGTATGGACAGAACTCTGATGACGAAGTGAGCCATCCTGGAACCGAAGATACTGTCACCCTGGAAAGCCAAAGCTACCAGACCGAAGCGAGCCCAGAGAGCAGCCCCCCACGAGGCACCCCGCGAGGCACCTCCATAGGCACCCCCCAGTTTGCAGTGGCACAGCCAAGCAATGCCAACTCCCAGTCCACATTATCGGAAATTGAGACGGTGCCGGAAAGACCTGAGATCATCACCGGAACTCTTCACCCCTGAATCAATCAACCAGCCTTGCCGATATGCGGGAGCTACTCCGGTCTCACGAAGAAGACATCGTGAACCAGGTCGTCCTTCGACTTCAGACCCAAAATCCTGCAGCCAGCCGTAACTCAATTCCTAACTCACAACAAATAAATCCCCAGACATCACCGGCACTTCAAAGAAACCTACCGGTAGCAGACCTAACTTTGGTGCGAATTGCCGAACTAGAACAACAGCTCAGCCAACTACGTGCTCAAAGGGAGTCAGGAGCAGGAAGGATATCTACCCACCAATCTAGGCTACCCAAGTGGCAGCTCCCCTCCGGAAGCTATGTCCGTTCCATGCTTCACCTCCGAGTCCACATCTCACTACTAAAGATTGGAGTTTCTGTACCACATATTCCCTGGTAAAGGGCAGTATGTCCTGTTTTCCAAGGCAGAAGAGTGGGGCAAATGGTGCCCTGGGGGAATCAATACGGATGAGTTGCCTCATTGCGGCTACCGGATATCCCGAATCTGTACTCGATGGAATAACTAGTTGAATTCCATGTCGGAATGGGTCTGTTTTGGAAGCATGAAGGGTACGTGTCATATGAGTTCCATCATCGCTCTGGCTAATGCTGCTTTGAGTGAGAAACCAATTTCGGAATGTTGCTCCTAGGTCCAAGTCAATTCGCCTATAGGTAAATTCGCCGACTCGGAGGAAGCTGGCAAAGGCCAGAGTGAACGCAGCACAGGTCATGATACTGTTGTAGCTGGTGTTGTCAATTGCATCGAGAATACGCAAGAGGTATGGTTGGGTGAGTGGTGTCCGTTGTCTCTGCTGGGGTTCATTATAATCCCGCTTGATTCCCGCAAGTGTTTGTTCTAACCGGAGGTCCCCGAATGCAGTACATTTAAGTCCTAGGTCTAGCTGGTATGATTTTATGCCACAGAGGTAGAGCTTCATTGTTTTGACCTTTATGGTTCTGGCTAGAGAGCATAGCCATTCTATCAGCCAAGTTGCCTTTGCGAGGAAGCATGAGCCATTTGTATGAGGGTAGCCAGAAAGCTGGCAGAATAGAGTGAAGCGGGACCTGGGCGTGTTATAATTCTGCCGGGTAGTTGGAGCTAGCCCCCTCCAGAGATAGTAGGCGGCTACTGACGAGATTCTAGTTTGGTGTATGTCAAGAACCCACGATCCCGGAGGCCGGAAATGGGGTACACTAATTGTGGAGCGAGATTAGTTACCTTATCATATGCGAATCTTGTGAGCGCATCTGCAAGAGCATTCTCATTGGTAGGAATCCATCTCGGTTTAATATCTAGATCATAAGTCATTGCTAATAGTAGACACCGGGGAAGGACATTCATGGATGCTCCACGTATAGTCTGGTTTTCTAGAGCATGTACGACTGCATGATTGTCGATATTCATAATCACCCTAGTACCACGCCACCTCTCTCCCCAGTAGAGCAAGGCTTGCTCTACGGCAGGTATCTCCTTGGTGTTAATATGCTCTCGCTTCCGGAGGATATGCCTTGGTAGTGATGTTGAGAATGCTGAACCGGGGGCTGGTACTCGGCATGCCTTTATACAGTGCGCTGCCTTTTCTCTTTGTTCACCTGATGGTCGGTAGTCTATGTAAAAGGCCCCAAGTCCTTTTGTTCCGGCAGCATCCGTCCATACTATGAGGGCCTGTCGCGCCCTTGGGTCTATTGACCGTTCTGGTTGCCGGACTAAGACCTTTGACCACCAGCCGAGATCCTTCCGAGCTTCCCCTGATATCCGTCTTGGTACTCGTCCCCCGGCAGGTGGGAAGTAGATTTCCATATTGTACAGACAAGGCAGGAATGTTCTTCTGAGTGGTGTGGCAATCACAACGAAGTTGAGATATCCAGTAAGGGTTTGAAGCTCGTTTAGTGTTATGGAATTCTGATTTATGGCGGTTTGAACGAGTTTTTGTGCTTTCAATAACCTTTGTGGTGGTAGTCGGATTACCATTAGGACGGTATCTACTTCAATGCCTCCAAAGCTAGCCTGGGTTCCTTGCTCCCTTTTTGTTTCCTTTATCGACAAGCCTACCTTCGTGCAGAGTTGTCTGAATATTGTGCTGCAGGCATCCAGGTTTGTCCCTGGTGAGAGAATAATCAGGAAGTCATCGAGATAGTGGACGATTTCTGCTTGAATACTATTCATTGAGAGGGTATGACCTAGCAGCCAGTGAAGTACTTCGGCAAAATGGTTAAACAAATAAGGGGAAGTGCGTAGGCCAAAGGGGAGGAATCTTTCTGCATAGTATTGGCCTTGCCATGCAAATCCAAGGAGCGGGGTGTCAATTGGCGACACTGGAATATGCCGGAAGGCATTCTCAAAATCCCACTTTACCATTAGCGAGGACTGGCCAAGCTTCTGTATTGAGGAAATTGCATTGCTAATAGTGCTCTAGCTAATGGTATCGTTGTGTTCCGGTATTTCGCTGTTGATCGAGGTGTCATTACTGGGTTGAAATGAAAGATGGTGGATACCCCGTTTCGACCCATCAGCCTTATCCACGAGGCCTAAGGGAGAGCAAGTAAATATTGCTGGAAGAGACCTGTGGCTTGTATATGATTCCAAGCGGCCCTTTCCCAGCTTCCGCTCAATCTCAGTAGTTACTGTGTTGGGGCTGCTCGCTGCTGTAGGTAGGTTCTGGTGAATGGTAATGGAATTGTGTTGCCCTTGATATCTTATTCTCGCTCCAAATTGGCAGATGCCCAAGATTGCTTCGATTACTTCTGGGTCTGGGTATGCTGCCGTAACCTCCTTCCATCCCTTGGACTTCAACTGGCCCGCTTGCATAGAGATTGTGTGTTGGGTATATACATGGTAATGGATCACTGTATTAGGGCGTGCAGGTTGTTTGCTAACATATGAGAAACCAGAGGGCATATGGTGTTTTGTTTGGATTGCAGTTTCAGCAGGGGCTAAAGAAGTTGTTGTTTGAGTAGTGGTAAGCTTACCGCGAGCGCCAATCAAGATAGAGATGCGAAACAACAAAGGAGTATTAAGGTAGGGTAAGGGTAAGGGTATAAAGGGGTTATTGCTTGAGTAGTGGTAAGCTTACCACGAGCACCAATCAAGATAGAAATACAAAAACAACACAGGAGTGTTCAAGTAGGGTAAAGGTAACGTGATTCCCGGGGAAGCGGCTCACGACCTAGAACCGGCTCACTCCTGATTGCGCAATCTGGATCAATTCTAGAAGGGGTCCTTGCACCTCTCCGAATCAACCAATAGACAAAATTACACATTATATAAGTTAGAATAACCAAAAACAATTGCCCCATGTCTATGAAAGAAATATTAAAGCTCTATATACCCAAAAGAGATACCCAAAACCAATTAACTACCTCTTAATGAACGCCTCCCCCGGAGCCTAATAGCCCCCTCCACTACCCCCCCATTACCTCCCCCAATTGTATCACCACTAACTTCCAACGCCTCAATCTCCTCCCATAAGTCATTCATAGTATCAGGAGTAGCCAAGGGATCAAGAACCGGTGTCCCAGGAGTGGTATCTGGGGTGGCAGTGACTGGAGACTCTGCTTCCTTTTGTGCTGCATAGCAAGTTTGACCGGAACGTGATGTCTTGTTCGCCTGTTTTGCTGCTTTGGCAGCATCAACCCTCTCGCGCTGTTCCCGTAGTTGTAGGATGGTCTCGGAGGTTACCACCGTGGCTTCGGTCAGTTTCCGGCGGTCTGAGGTCTTTGCCGCTTTTTCTTACTCATTAATACCCGGTAGAGCCTGTGAGCCTCCTCCTCTACTACTTTGTCTGCAATTGTCTGTTGAAAACCTTCAGACAAGTTGGACAGAAGCGCTTTAAGCTTTTGGGAGGAAGGGGTAGTGCGGGTTACAAGAGAAATTGCGGTTCTTGTAGTCCTGCTTACGGCTCAGGGGGTTTTGAGCACAGGGGGAGCTGCATCTTGGCCGGCATGTTCCACAACCACAATCTTAGTTTCCTTCCGCTTCACCGCTCCAAGTACACGCCGTGGATTGAATGGTATGATACCCACCGCCTCCCAAGCAGCTCTAATATTTTCTGCAGTAAAGGTATGCCTCCGGGCAGGCATCAAAATTCTAAAACACCAAAGATTAATTTTTGTAGGCTTAATACTCAGTAAGAAATTCACTTACGGTAAAAACTCTCCTTTATTTATACCAGCATGTTACAATCGTCTCTTCTCCGAGTGATACTTGCAGCAGGTGACCGATAGTCTTCTAACGATCACTTCTCTTGGTCCGATATCTGTTGCGATAGCTAAGTCCGTTGACTCCTATCTAGCAACGTCGATCGCTAGGCTCCTATAAGACAGTCGTGTCTTGATTCCCGAAAGCGTGATAGATAAAGATCTTTGTATTGAAAGTA
>Ga0307507_10006101_pt1 | contig 18909 bp, 9 predicted proteins | sample 7_EM_MG_FD_207223 | JGI IMG/M metagenome (GOLD analysis project Ga0307507, IMG submission 207223) | Populus trichocarpa ectomycorrhiza microbial communities from riparian zone in the Pacific Northwest, United States - 7_EM | ecosystem: Host-associated > Plants > Roots > Unclassified | place... | reverse complement strand
TCTATATATATGGTTTACTTTAACTTACATTTCCCATTGAATATAATAGAGGCAATTTTCTTATTAAAAATTATAGAATTAAATATCTTAGAGTACAAAATGAGGGCAATTTTTCCTTTTCTTCTACTTTTACAATGGACTTAGTGTCTGCACTTTGTTACGAGGCTAGACTATTTTTTTGTGCAAAACATGATGTTCAATTGCTGCAAGGATGTTTTAAATAAATTGATTTTAATTTAATTTAACAAGAAAAATAGAAAACGATGATGGATTGATTAATTTTTTTTCAAAAGGGCCAATAACAAAAAATAAAAATCAAAAGAATAAAGATTGAAGTTGAAATATCAATAACAAAGAGGACCAAACTATAATTTTCAGGCAAGGAGAAAGAAAAAAAGAAAGGTCTATCGGTGATAAACCGGACTGCCAATGCCAACATGCACTGCTTCACATGGAATAGGACATAACAACGCTTTTAATGACACGGCAACGCTTCCAACGATACGATGAAAGAGCATTTTTGGATGCTGGGAGGCACCGCACATGCTGCCAAAAGTGCGCGCGCCTCCCAATGTCGTACACGTGCCTATTCTTTTTTATTTTTTATTTAGCAAAATACTAAATTGCCCCCTAACTGATTTAATAATAACGCAAAAATCATTGTGAAAAGACAAAAGAAACCGCTTGACTCAGTTTGATTTTTGTTTTCTTTTAAGGATATTTAAGTCATTTCACTATAAATTTTAATTTTTTATTATTTTTTATATATGCTCAAATACCAAATTTTATCTTAAATGACATTTTAATAATGATAAAAACAGTGTGCAAATACGAAAAGTAGTTTGATCATTTTACTATGAAATTAAAATGGAAAAAACCTTATTTATTTCTATTCAATTTAATACTAATGATAATTAATATTAAACTTTTTGGATAAAAGGATAAAGGTGTTATTACATTGAAAAATATTTTTTAATATAGAAGTACAGTATTTTTTTTCTAAGGAGTTTTAGATTCAATGAGTGTTAGATGAATCAAGTTTAATTTCATATCGCTAAGAATAGCACAGATACTTTTTCAACCAATTACTAGCTAATGCTTGCAATATTGTCACATAGGTAGCTAGGTCATAGATGGTAAGGTAGAGAACCGTGGGAATTATTGTTAATTATATTTTAATATTATACCAACATGAATATCACTAGTATTTATTAAAGGGATGGAACAAGATTGGGGAACAGTAATCCCAAATCAAAGCATAAAATAAAGAAGTTTTTGGTCGTTAGTTTTGTGACCCTCCATGTTGGTGGGTCAGCTGGCTGAGGGGCATTTGGATGCATGGTTTCTGTCTCAAACGCCACCTCCTACATTTGAATAAGGCCCCTTTGGACTTAATTGACGATGATGCCTGGGTTTTCAGTTCCAATGATGATGCTACGGTAACGGTGGGCTCAGTGTCACGTTTGGTTTTGTTGTCTGTTCTCCAAACACTCTTCGTCTTGATCTCATTTCTCTACCAAATGGCATGGCATGGCATGGCAGGGGCCCTTTGCAGCTAATCTTTGGTTGACGGCAAGTCTGTCTTTTGAAATAATTTTAATTCTGACCAGCTCACTCAAACTTCATTTTCCTGACTGACACCGACTTTAGTTTTCTCTGCTTAAACTTTTCTTCTTCTTCTCTTTCTCCTTGACTTCTTTTTCTCTCTTTGGGTTTTCTTTTCTCCTTTTTTCTCTCTCTCTTATTCTTCCTCCTCCTCCATCACCTCCTAGCTCAAACCAATTTCAAACTCTCTCTCTCTCTAGACCACTCGACATGGGGATGGGTGAGAGTGAAATTATGGAGTGGTGGTGTTGTGGTTGTGTTATGGAGTGTGGGTGAGAGTGAAATTATAAAAAGCACTTAAAAGATAGTGAATTAGGTGCTTAACTGAATATATGATACTTCAAAAAATTTAATCCTTTAACACTTTAAGTATTAAAAACAAATATTCAATTTGAAAGACACAAAGCAAATGAGATAGAGATCAAGAGAGATATAATAAATTTATAATAGTTTACAAAATCCATTATTCCACTTTTTAAATCAACATCCAAGTATTCACCAACAACTTATGGTCTTCTTTACTATGAGACCTTACTAATACAATAATCTTTTTACAAGTTCAAGATTATAAAAATATATTGAACTTAAGTCTTTATGGAAAGTAATCTTGTTCAAGGATATGAAATATAAGATTGATACAAATAGAGTTTAAACCTTTAAAAAAATTATGAAAATAATAAAAGTTTTTAGATTATAGAGTTTTCAAGCATTAAGTATTGTAATTTACTTTATATGAAGTGAACAAGTGATATTTATATATATGAGAATTGAGCACATAGTCGTTATTCATTCACTCAAAATTGAAATACAATATTTTGTTTAATGTATCTCTTCATGTATTAGAAATGACTAGATGATATATTTTGAAAGACAATGAGTTGTTATAAGAGTTTTGAATGTAAAACCAGTTAAACATTGAGTTTAAAACAAGTTAACTCTTGAATGTAAACTAAAAAATGAGTAATAATGCTAAAATATTTTATAGAAGATTTTCTCATGAATTGTTTTTCACTATGTATAAATTTGGTGATAAAGGTATTTTTAGATGAAAAACTATTTTTATGATGCCAAATTAAATTATATAAATACTTGATTACATGATATTAAGCTTAGGTATCTTGAAGTCAAGTTGGCGTCTAAAAATTTCTTATTACTCCAAGTTGTTATAGTAGAAAACTTCTAACAATATTAAAAACTTGACATACACATTAAATTTGTTAAATTATTGTTATCATCAACATTATTAAAAGCATAGGTAGAGACCTTTGGGCTAATAATCTCTTCTTCTTTTTTATGATGATAACAAAAAAGTATAATAAAAAGATAAAAATATTATTCAATAATATGCTTCTCAATATGCATCTCAAATATTTAGAAACTCCCCCTACTAATGTTCAAGTTAAAGAATAATTATGACATGCAAAGATATCAACATCGCGCGCCCGCCCACCCACCCCCAACCCCCCGCCCACACACACACACACACATATATATATATATATATTAAGCACATGTCATAGTCAATACCATAGTTCAACACAAAATATTATTCACCAAGTTCAACATAAAATATTACATGTCATAGAAAAGTGCAAGGATTAATTAAAATACACGTATATTATCTATGTCCAACCCAAAAATATACATGCATGTTTCTCCTTTTTTGTGATATAAAAAAGGGAGGATAGACAATAAATCTGCAATAATACAAGCATGGTTGAGTATCAAATTCACAACTTCAAAGATAAATAACATAAGAAATAAGATAAATACATGAAATTAGGTGATGAACAACAAGGATAAGAATTGGTTGGGATACTCTATAATGACTGGATCTTCTTCTTCATCATCACTTTAGAAATGGTAGCATTAAGACCAAAACTATAAAGGAAATCCTTTATGGCAGATCTTTGACATACACAAAACATTGGTGCTTGAAGATCCCAAAGTTACTTATATTTCCCTTGTAAACAAATTGACATATCTCATCATCCCATTTGAATAAGGTATGGAGATAATAATTGTTATTGATATAAAAGGATGATTCAACATGTGGTCCTCTAAGTGTAAAACATTTGACTATGAAGAACATGGTGAGGAAATGACCATAAATTAGAGTTGCATTTTGGGAAGGTGAAACGATTAAAATGTTTTGAATAAGAAAAGCTTGAAGGTTGATTCTCCTATGAGGTTTCAAGCTGACTATGATCTAAATAATGATCCAATCAATCTCACCACCGGGACCCCCATAAGGGACAGTAACATGATGGATCACCTCATGAAGGACACAATCCAAAACTATTAATAGGTTTGTTGACCTAGATCTTATGGCCTTGCTTCAACATTGTACCAAAAAGGATTTGGTATTGTTCATTTGATGGGAATGTCATTTCCATATATATATATATATGATCATTCTTTTTAAACACATCATACCTTCTAGTAGGGATAAGGGAATTTTTAGCATGTATATTTTCCATTATTCATGCTTGATTTTGAAATATTTTGGATGTGTTCCACAAGTTAATTAGAATTTTGGATCCCTTTTTGAACTATTGACCTCATAGGAAATTAATGTGTTTTCAGATACTAGATTACTGAGTAGGTAGAATTCGGCAGTAAAACCGAACATTGATTGATTTTGGGCTGCAAAGAAAGCTATACAACTTAGTTCTAGGCATTCATCACCATTTTTAAATATTTGAGAAGAAGGTCTACAAAACATATGAAGGGCATAGAACTCAGTTGTGGTGTTTCGAAGTCCAAATAGCGAGTCGAAAAACAGGGATTGAATCAGACCTATACTTCCGGCACTCCAAATGCTGTCTTGGATTATGACCCATATCTCGAGTCTCAGAGATCCAAAAATTACGAGATTCAGAGATCCAAAAATTACAAGATTGGTGTCGTTGGAAAGAAGATTTGATTTTCTATAATTTCTCCAGAAATAAAGATCTTTGAATTCACACATTTCTTGCCTCAAATCTGGCTTGCAATATCCGAATAGGAAAGGAATACGAAACAAAAAAGGAAATTTTCTTCTTTCCATCTGGGGGTAAAGAGGCCAGAATATAAAAGAGAAAAAATAGGGGTTCAGCGGGGAGACATAGAGACATAAAAAGACCTTAGAATACACCAAAAACAAGAGAGGAGGCGGCACAAAGTGAGACAAAAACAGAGACAAACAGGGGGACGAAAATCAAAGAAGATTGGAGAACATTTATCTATTCTACTGTCATTCTCTGCTTTTGAGTGATGTTCATCGTATCAAGTTTGTTTCTCTTTAACTTAACTATGGAGTAGACTTTTATTCTAGGATTTTTTATGTAACCTTACTATGAATATGTGAATAATTTCTTTGATTGAATTATTACATTAGTTGTTGAATATTTCATTCTATGTTTAATGCTTGTGTATGTTTGGCCAACATCTGCATCATTTGGAATTCAATTTAAGACTGAGAAGTGATAATTGTTTTAGCCATTGTTTGAAATACCTTAAGAAATCTATAGGATAGAGATATCCTAGGAACTTTTGTAATCATTAAAGGTTTTACAGTACTTAATAAATTTTGACGAGTTCAGAAATTTCGTAAAAAACATGAAGTTTGCTTGTCAAAATAATTCATTGATACTCGAGAGAGATTAGTGTTTAAATTAGAAAAACCTGATTATCAACACTAGGAGTAATTAATTCAATTGAGGAAGTTCACATAGGAATAGTTACGGTAAGTCAGAAATCCTAAAACCAGTAAAATTGAATTCAATAATATTTAATTAATTGGTTGTTTGTTTTTAATCATTAATTTTTGTTTCGTAAACTATCTCATTCGATTTCTCAAATAAATCATAATTTAAAAGATTTTGGTAATTAGTAGTAATTTTTACAAATCCTCATGGGACAATACTCTACTCATCATTTTATTACTTGTTACGATTCATGCACTTGTGAAACTAACCAACATTAATATTAAAAATAGAGCAACTTCTTGCGAAGTAATGGTGATAGACTTCTTATTCACCATACTAGTTAATTCAAATGTTTTTCTATTTGACCTACACTTTGCATCAAGGTTTGCATAAAATTGCCTTACCATATTCACAAACTCCTCTCAACTTGCACTCCCCATAAAATAGTTCCATTAAGCATGGGTAAATAACTCACCAAGATTGGAAAAAGCTCTTAACTCATTAAGAGTTACATTACACTCGTTAACAATGCGTTTCCATTAAGCATGGGTAAACAACTCACCAAGATTGGAACAAGCTCTTAACTCATTAAGAGTTACATTACACCCGTTAACAATGCGTCTTTTTTAGTCATTGAATTCCTCCTTTAACAACAGAAACTTGAATATTTAGTGAAATTTTTTTGTTTTGTTAAGTACTAATTTAGAGTAGTTTTAACTTAGATTAAAGACTAAAAAGGAAGTAACTAACGTTGATTGAGAACTAATGATAAAATCAAATAACCTAAAAGCAAACTGCGAAACAAGTTCGAGAGTTTTGTCTTCGAGATGAGAAAAGAAAAAGGGTTTTCAGGTTTATGTAGCCTAACCCGACATCATTCTTATGTATCGTTCTTATATATTTTTTATATATATAATTACAAAAACACTATTTATTTATTTTTTCACCCTTTATTTCCAAATTCTAATTATATTTCAATTAGTAATTAAAAAACTATTATATTAAATATTATAGTTTTATCATAAAAAAAAAAACTCTAGCAATTTATTGGAACTCGGATACGCTACGATGATAATGGTTCCTGCTATTTGGGTCTTGTATCTTTCAAAAGAGTTTTCGGTGACAAAGAATTCTCTTGGATAGTATGGACTATCCTTAAAAGGAAACTCATGGATATTTTATGGAATGGAATTATGAAAGATTATCTAAATAAGTTAGTGTTGCTTTGAGAAGATGAATGTTGATCATTATAGTTGGAAATGGTGAAAGGAATGTTTTTATTGGAGGCATGGTAAAATAGATATATGGTTTTGTTTATATAAAGAAGATATCTTGATAAGTTTAGAGTTTTAGAGATGATGAAGACTAGTAAAAGAGAAGAGAAATGGTGGAAAAACAAGAGAATAAGGAATGGCAAAAAAACTAGCATGATAATGCATATTTTGATTTTGGAAATTTAAATATATATGACATAAAGAAGAATGATATGCTATAGAAATTATTCATTTACACTTACTTGTCCCATCCATCTTTATGTCATTATTCATTTAAAAGATTTTAACAACTTGTCAAGCCTTGAATACTCTTAAATGTTATGCTATAGAAATTTGAATTTCCAAAATCAAAATATACATTATCCATGAGTTTTCTCTTAAGGATAGACCATATTATCCTAGAGAATTCTTTGTCAACCAAAACTCTTATAAAAAATACTACACTAAAAAACTCTAAGAAAAAAGTATTCTTAAATTGTGTAATGTAACTTTCAATGAGTTAGGAGAGTTCTTTTAATTTTGATGAATTGTTTACCCATGCTCAATAGAATTTTTTTATTGAAAGTGAAGGTCGAGAGGTATTTGTGAATATGGTTAGGAAAGTTTATGCAAACTTTGGTGTAAATTCTAGGTCAAATAGAAAAACCTTTGAATTGACTAGTATGGTGAATAAGAAGTCTTAAACGGTCAAATAGAAAAACCTTTCAAGATCTCATTTTCTTTAACTAATTTCTCATTGGAAAGATATGAATTAGATGCATCTTTCAAAGAACTAATATTAGTTGTCTTTTAAAACTAATATTCATTGTTAGTAAGGTATCATTTTCTTTTTATAATATATTAAAATATTTTGAAATAGTATCAAGTTTATTTTGAAGCAACATAAGTTTCTTATGCATTTTCTTGAAATCATGATATAATTCTTTAAATACATTTTTCAATTCATCAAATATGATTTAAGGATCAAGTTTATTTACCCCATTAATATCGATGGAGTTATCGGTCATCAATCAAAATTTTTTTGTGATATCAATATTAGCTATCAAACATAGATTGGATAATTTTTCCAAGTTAGAAACATCATATTTTGAAGAGGTTGTGCTATCATCCTCATCATCCTAAATAATTGTCTTTATTGCCTTTTTCTTTTTTTGTCAAACTTAGCTTTAATTTAAAAATTAGGGCAACCATACTTCATATAATTCGGTTTCTTACATTCATAGCACAAGATAGTATTTCTATTGCTTAATTCTCTATTGTCAACATTTTCTCTTCAAAAAATCCTCTGATTGCTATACTTTTTCTTCCTTAAAAACTATGTGAATTCTTTAGCAATTATAGCTATGTCATCATCATCTTTTTCATTATTATATTCATTTATTTCCTTATGATTAGTCACCAATTTAAATGCTAAAGATTTTTTCTTGGTTTCTTATCTTCAATCTCAAGCTCCTGATTTTTTTTTTCTTTCATGAGCAATTAATGAACTAATAAACTCATCAAAGTCAAGTGTTTTAATATTTTTAGCCTTCTTTATGATAGTAACTTACAGTTCCTAAGCTCTCGGCATAGACCTCAAGATTTTACCAGTCATTTCCTCATTTGTGATCTCTTTACCTAAGCTAACAAGTTCACTAACAAAGGTGATGAACCTATTGTGTATTTCACGTATACTTTTATTAGGCTTCATCTTGAATAGTTCATATTCTTTACTAAGACTAATTAATCCTTAAACTGGCTTGTTCCTTCATGGATTACTTCTAAAAGCTTTCAAATTTCAAAAGTTTTTTTACAATTCTGAACCCTAGTGAACTCCACATGATTAAGTTAACAAAAGAAAACATTCTTAGCCTTAGCATTATAACTATATATTTTCTTTTGTTTATCATCTCATTCACATATAGGTTTTAAACTAACATCTCCATCTAAACTTATCTTAGTAGGACGAGTATATCCACTCTTAACACTATCCTATAATTCAATATTTGTTGACTCAAGAAAAGTTTACATCTTAACTTTTCCGATAAGTATGATTCTTACCTTTAAAGAAGGGATCCCTAGTTAAGCATTGACCTTCTAGTAAAATGATCTTTTCTCATAGTTGATTAAGAGTCCAAGCTCTGATACCAAATGAAAGTCTAAAAAGCATTTAAGAGAGGGTGGATTAGGGGCTTAATTGAGATAGGGTACTTTAAAAAATTTAATCTTTTAACACTTTAAATAGCCAAAACAAAAATTCAATATGAAAGGTGCAAAGTAAATGAGATATAAATTAAGAGAGACATACCAAATTTATAATGGTTTGGATAATCGCCTACTCCACTTCTTAAACCACAATTTAAGTATTCACCAACAACTCATAGGCTTCTTCATGGGCCAAACCTTACCTATACACTAATCTTTTTGCAGGTTCAAGATTATAAAACCTATTACTTATAATCTTTCTCAATGGTCAAAATCTTAACCTCACAACCATAATATTCCTAAGTGCTTTAAGTGTCACTTACACTTTCGCAATGAATTATCTCTCATAATGATTTTTCACACTTTACAATTAAGAAAAGATTATAATAGATTGAACTCAAGTCTTTATAGAAAGTAATCTAGCTCAAGGATATAACAGAAAGGATTGATGCAAAAAGAGTTTAAAGCTTTGAGAAAAGTTTTTGAATTATCTCTTTATATATTAGAAATGGCTAGTTGATGCATTTTGAAAGAGAAAAAATTGGTATAAGAGTTTTTTAGTATAAAACAAGTTATACATTAAGTTTAGGATAAGTTAAACATTGTGTGTAAAATAAGTTAAATACAACTCTTCCAAATTACTCGTTTATCACTTAGTTAAAAATGGACAATAAACTTTTAGTGTAATCAAAATACAAGAAATCATTGGAAATCATTGGATCAAATTTATGTTATCCATTCAAACAATTTAAGTAATAATGCCAAAATATATGATATAATATTTTCTCATAACTTGTTTTTCAATTTGTATAAATTTGCAATAAAAATTATTTTTGGATGAAAGATTATTTTTGTGATGCCAAATTAAATTCTACAATGACTTGTTTATATGTGATTAAGCTTAGCCATTTCCAAGTTAATTTGGCATATAAAATGTCTATATTTCTCCAAGCTGATATAGAAGAAAATTCCTACAACATTAAAAACTTGGCATACAAATTAAATTTGCTAAATTGTTGTTATCATCAAAATTATTAAAATCATAAATACTAGAGACCTTGAGGTTAACAGAGAGGATAAAGTGTAATAATTTAACGGTAGTAGATGGGTGTAGTAGATGGGTGATTTTGCAAGGGAAAAAAAAAGGAAGAAGATGGTGGTTAGTGCATGTATCAAACTGATATTGTTTTGGTAAATATATATTTTTTTGTTCTTTGGGAGAAATAATGTCATTTCACTTAGGCGTGAAATGATGTTATTTTTATTAAAAAGGGGTTTATTTTTTCAAGTTGGCCCTCCAAGTTTGCTTTTGTTTTTAATTTGGATCTTGATTTTTTTTTTCTTAGCCAATTTCGTTTTTTTCTTTGGATTTCTTTAAATTTTATCCTTAGTTGCACATTTTCAGTCTTCTCATTCCTCTACTTCTTCCAATTTAGTCTTGGATTTTTATTATATTATTTGTTTTCCAATGGCACATTTGTTCTCATTGTTTCTTTCATTTTTGTCCATAATTGCATAATTCTTATTTTTTTTAATTTTTTTTACTTGCTTGCTTTCATAAAAACAAAAATATACAAACATTATGAAAAATAATAAGATTTAGGAAAATTATTGAAATTAAAGCAAAAGCATGGTTTTTTTAAAAAAAAATTTGTTTGCAATTTTTGTTTCTACTTTGGAAAAGAAAAGTTTTTGTTCTGTTTCTTAAGAGGGGGTCAAAATTAGGTTATGATAGTTTTCTTATTTTTACAACATGTACAATATAAAGTCAATGAAAAGTGCTTTTCTTAGGTTTTGTTTAGGAAGGTTGTTAAGAAAAGGTATTTACAAGAACCTCAAAGGGTTTGAATTTGTTGAAGCCTTCTAGGATTTAAAAAGAAGAACTTGCATAAGCCTTACAAAGCTCAAAATAAAAAGGAACCTTGCTAGGTTTAGATTCACTATATTCTTGTTAGACTCAAATTCATCGAAACCTTATCAGACTCAAATAATAAAAAGAAAAAAAATTACAGCAGCCTTACTAGGCTTAAAATAAAAAGAACCTTGTTGGGTTCAAATCCACTGAAGTTATGTTGGACTCAAAGTCGCTGGATTTTTGTTGGGCTCAAAAACAAAAAACTTTTCAAGAGCCGTGTTAAACTCTAAAAAAAAACCTTGTTGGGTTCAAATTTGTTAGAGTTTTGCTAAACTCAAATTCATTAGAGCTTTACTAATATCATGGTAGTAAAGAAAATAGAAGTTTAAATGGAGCCTTTCTAGGCTTGAATCAGCTAAAATGTTGCGACAATTATTTACAAAGTAGCTGAAATGTTGTGATAATTATATAAAAAATAAATCAGATGCTTACCTATAAGAAATATAAGTTTTCCTTTATGTTCAACTTCCCTATTGGCAATTGGAATTGCATGCTCTTAAATTTTCTAACTTTAGGACTTTCAATTTATTAGCTTGCTCAAGTTTGCTTGGATACAACCTCAATTCAAATGTATGTGCTATTATGATAGCTTCACAAAACCATGTCATTCAAATCTTACATGATATTTGCACTATCCATTCAAATCTTGCATGATATTTACACTATCTATTTGGGCAATCCATCCTTACTTATTATGCTGAGAAACTTTGTTCCTATTTTTTATTAGAGGACGGCAATTATTCCCATATTATGATCTTGGCCCTAAGTGTTTGTCATTCTTTTGTTACATTGAGGCTTTTTCAATCATATTTATCATGATTTTACAAAAAATTCCTTACTTTGCATGTATTTAAGATTTCATTGACACATTCTAAACAACTATTAATATGCATTTTAAATATAAAGATTATCTTGATGGATGTTTTAAAGCACTCTGCTTTAGAAAATACATAATATTTCCAAACCAAAACCTATTTTTTCAAATAAATTGATACAACCTCCATTAAAGGTTTTTGGAAGAGTGAAAATTTTGTTTTTTATACAAGAAGAATGGTGACCCACATCACAGGGTGGTCTTTCAAAATAATTTCAATTTATTATTGGATCATGTAAGATATTTATGCATGGGGTTTTCCAAAAAGGCTATTTTCCCCTAGGGTTTAAAATTTTTTTAACACCATGAATAATAGCAAGTAGCACGTCAATAGAATGTAACTCATTTGAAAATAATTTCTAAGTGTTTAAGATCTTGACTTATCAATCTTAGTCAGCATATCTTTTAATTGGAAAGGGTTTGTAAAGGCACATAGGATGAGGCACAAGTTTTTAAAGAAAATAAATGTAATGGCTCAAAAAGTGTCTTTAGTTCTGAAAGATGTAGGATCACTTTTAAATGCTTATGCAATATTTTTGACTAGTTATTAATCATGTTCTGTGAACTCTTAATCAACATTTGCTCTTTGATGCTCAACTTTCTTGCTTTTTAAGATTTTGGCTCACTTTTGATTTGATGCTAATGGGTCATTCTCTTTTTTATTATTATTGTTTTGTTTTTCTTGTTACATATCCTTTAGCTTTTTCTTCATGATTTCAATACAGGTTTTTCTTGATATGTTGTGAGTAAACTGTTATAACCTAGTTGTATTGTAATTTTTGTTTTCCTCTAATGTGATGGGTGATTTGTTGTAGCTTGAGATTTTTCTTGGAAGCTTTGTTGATCTCTTACAATTTTTATATACCCTAAATGTTAGAGGTGGATCATCCTAATCAAGTTTTTTAAAAAATAATTTTTTAGGCTCAAAATGAGACAATAAATGATATATTTTAATTATAAACCAAAGAAAGCCTTTTCTTATTTTGGACGCAAACCACCTGAATTAATAAGTCTTGACCTTATCCAAAGTAATTTGCTCGAACTGACAGGGAATTTTATCGTAGGTCCCTGAATGTTGAACTTATTACACATCATTATTCATAATGTTAAAGCAATATATGATGTGCGAGACAAGGATGAGCTTGGAAAAACATTTTTTTATGTGTTGGCCAACGAGGGGTAGGTTACTTGATACGATTAGGGTAATAAATAAAGTCATAACCAGACATGTAAGTTAGACAATTTAGATTGATAAAACTTCTTGTTTGCCGCATTTTGTGTGTGTGTGTTAGTGAGATACCCTCCCTTCCTTGATTCTCTAAATAACTAAAAAATAACTTATTGAAGAACAGCTGACTTCATGGCATCATCCTTATACTTCTCATTCGCGAATCAATATTCATTGGGTGAGGGTTTTCGTTTCCAATAGTGTTGGTGTCTAGATACAAGTTATCTTTGTGTCACACTATTATCAAACCTTATTTACTTGGCTTTCTGGGAATTGATGCCTTTGTGTATGGGTTGCTTGACCGCGTGTTCAAGAGGTTCGCATTATTGTTGCCTCTTTCCATTCAAACTACATGTTTTGGATCATGATCACAAAATTAATCTTTTTCTAACATATTTGCCATTCCAATCCTCTAAGATAATGGAATGAGATTTGAAATGTTGCTTTTAAAGAACATTAAGTTATATCTTAAATCAATATGCAATTTAGTTTTGTTAAAAAAAAAAACACAATATATGCTTTCAGCAGGGGTCGGTTTCAAGAATCCAAGTAAGTCTGCTATAAATTTATCTTTGTAAGAACTGTTAGCTTATCAACAAAAACATGAAGTGTGTAAATATAAGGTTTATTTATTTCTTTGAAGGTTTACTCTAAGAATAGAAAATGAAATAGAGAATTAGAATTGATACAAGAGAGAAAAATAGAATACAAGAAAGAGATATTTGGCCTGAATTTCCTTTTTTATTGCTTTGGATGAGATCAATACATTCATGCATAGTACTACTTTCCAGCATCAAAGTTTTTTAAGTCTAGGGAGATCATCTCTATCCATATTAGATAAAATAAGTGCTCTATTTGAAAAGGCTTTTTACCTTGATAGTTGGGTTCCCCTTTACTCCTATCTTTCCCTAGTATTAGAATAATCTTATTTTGCACCAAGCCATCTTTTTTGAATTCCCTAGGGTGTACTTTCTTATCATATGCTCTAACTATTGTTTTTTGGTATAGTTGACTATTGTAAATGACAGCTAGTCTCTTTTCACTAATCATATTTAGTTATTCATAACATATCCTGACTTATTTTAACTCTTATAACTTTGCTTCCATCAATACTCTCAAAGATTGGATTTTGACCTCCAATAACATCACGACCTCCATTTCTTATATTAATGAATAGGGAATGGATCCCATAAACATTTTTATTGTTATGTGATAAGCATACAAAGCATTGGGAAATATTTCATATCATTCCTTAGAGGTAACAACACCATTCATTTTCAACCTGTATAAGACTGAATTATGGTACTTGATCCTTCACTGCTCACAAAGTTCCACTATCTTTTTTCCATTGAAGTTTTGGGCATTGTTCATTATTAGTGTCAAGGAGATACCATATTGAACAAAGTTATTGGGAAACATTGATCTTATTACCATACACCTAATAGTTAAGATATTTTTTGATATATTAAATGCAATCCTTTTCCATAATCATCCAAAAATATCATGATCATTGATTTTAAAGGTATCCATACTTTGGAGTACATTGACAACCTCAAAATCAATCATCACCTCAACTGACAAGAATAGGATCAACCCGTAGATACCCAATGCTAAAATCTTTAAGCATGTTTTGTTTTCCTTATCTTGCAACCTTATTTTAAACATTGGCTTTAATATATTCCTAAAATAACCTTGAATAAGACCTTTTTTAACTACATGTTTGTCCACAGTCTTATAATCAATCTTAGTCAGCCAGGCATAATTCAAAGGGTCTATTCTCAGGGTATATAAAAGTACACCGAGTATGACTTTGGACAAGCCAAGAGAATGGGTATCATATCCACTGTGTTAAAACTGAAGCATCTATACTTTAGGGTCCCAAAATCCAATCATAGCCTGAAAGTATATAGGTTGCTCCTTAATTCTGAGCATTAGGCTATATCTCCATACTATCTCTAAAAGTCAATATGGTCATAGGTGGATACCATATCCCATCAATCTAACAATTAAGTAAATTAGGCATCCTTCCATCAATCTCTACTCGCTCTATTATCTAAGACTTAAATTTAGCTAGCAGGCAATCCCTCTTATCATATTGGTCTTTTTTAAATCTAGTTCTCATATCCTCAAAGGTAATCTAAGTATGTCCTGACATTTCACACTTCCTGTAAGGATCGATGGAGAAATAGTAGGGTTAATATAAGCACTATAAATATGACATGTTGTGATATAATTATTGTCTTATCAAGGGTTAACCCAAATGGATAAGATCTAGCTTATACATGGTTTGACTTAATTTGTCTACCTCTAATGATTTTCCAAGTTCCTAGATTATCTAAATTACTAGTGAGGTAACTCGACCTCCTAACCTTATGGAACATGAGTAAGGGAGAAACTCCATGATACCTCATATATAAGATGAGTTCCAAATTGAGTGGGAGTACACGTGAACATCAATGGATATAAGTCACACTCGCCATTTGGATCTTGCAATCTAATTCTAAAGAGGGACAAGCTCGAGTCTAGAGCTTTTAATGGTTTTATGAAGTGTGTGAAAACTTGAAAAATAATATGCATATATATATATATATATATTCAATCTAATAAATTAAAATAAACATATAAAATTAAATAACATGAAAAGTAAATGTTTAGCATTAAATGGCAATAAAAGAGATAAATAAATAAATAAACTAATGAGAAAACACATGTATATAGACTTAACCCTAGCTTCCCCAGCAGAGTCATTATGTTATCACTACATACGACGCATGCAAGGCTCTAAAATGGTCGTTGGGGGAAATAAATAAAATTTAAAGTTTTCACCTAGTCCATTAAGAAGACTAAAAATCCTAAAGCATGCACTAATTCCAGATATTCGAGAAAGGGGTTGGTTATTCCTTAGAGAAGATAGAAATCATCCTTACTACATCATTTCAAATGAAAGTTTAACTTGACCATGTGTTCTCATAAATTCATTTCATACATTCCATTAATTGTCTAAATTCATTTTTTGAGTTTTTTCACAATTTATTTAATGTTTATGTATGATAGTTGGGTTAGCATTGGGACTTGGATCAGAAATCTTGCAACTCAATAAAATTCTCGTAAAGCGAGTTGAAACTAGTATTGTGTTAAAAATAAGTTGGTCTCTGGTTTCAGGAAAACTCATTGACTAATTATTAAATTCATTTAACATTAAAAATACCATGTTAGGCCCACATCAATCCAAAAAAAAAAAACGGATACACGTTGACTTAACTATTAAAATCCAAGCATAATCAAAACATGATGCTAAGTAAAAAATAGTGTGTTAGGTCTATATCATTCCCTAAAACTAGAAGACATGTTGACCTAACCATTAAAATTGAAGTTTAAACAAAACTTGATGCTAGCACGATGCAAACGCATCAACTTATTATTGTAATCATTTTAAAGTTAAAAACATCATGCTAGGCCTATATAAATCTCTAAACACTAGGATACATGTCAACTTAGTTGTTAAGAACAATGTTTACTCAAAACATATAGCTAACTTGATGAAAAACTCGTCGACATAATTTGTATTCCCTTTTTTATAAATAAATATTTACACACACATGCATACATAAAAAGGTGAAAGAAATATTTTACGAAACAAAGCTAAAATGAATGTAAAGCTAATTAAAATAAATTAAATTAAATTACATGAGAGAATAGTAATCTATTTTCAAAAAAGAATTTGTACACACACATATGTATATAAATAGGTGAAAGCGCGCTTTTACAAAAGAAAGATAATGTAAATGCAAAGCTGATAAAAAAAAAATACATGGATGAATAGTATAATATGCATTTAAAAAAAATAGTAGTAAACTTGTGCAATCTCGCGAGAAGAGAAGAAAAAATGTAAAAGAGATTAGGGCTCACCTCAAAGTAGTTCCAAACAAGGGACATGTGTTGGGGGTGTTACTGGTAGCAAAGAAGAAGATGATGCTTATGGTGAAGGGAGTTTTTTGGCGATTTTCTCACCAAATTTTGATGGGAAAACTTGTCTTTTTTTCTTCTTTTTTTCTTTCTCTTTTTCTTCTTCTTTCTTACCTCCTAGCTCATACAAACTCCATTTTTTTTCCAACTCAAACACTCTTTTTTCCCTTTCTTTCTCTCTATTTAGGTTTTCTTCTTTTTTTGTCTCTTTTTCCTTCTCACTTCTTTTTCCTCCTATAACACCTCCTAACTAAACTAACTATAAAAACTCTCTCTCTCTCTCTCTCTCTCTCTCTCTCTCGCTTCAAGCTTTATTTTTTCTCTTTTGTTTTTCTCTCTTCTTCTTCCTTCTCATGGTTCACACAAACTCATAGCTCAAACAAAACTAAAAAAATCATCTTAAAACTCTCTTTTTTTGTCCTCTCTCTCTTTGACATTTTCTCTTCAGCTCTATTTTTTCTTTCTTATTCTTTTTCTTTTATTTATAGAAAGGGAAAAGCTTTTAGTAGCTCTCTTAGGTGGCTTGATTAGGACTCTTGGTCCATTGGGAAAAATCTATCCCTAAATGTCACTTTTTTATTGGAAAAAAAAACATGATCAGGTGGCTTACTTTAGTATCTTTTTGCAACAGTTTCAGACGTCTTTTTGACATGGGGATAAGTGGTGGTGAGAGAGGAGATGTCAAGAATGGGGGTGGTGGTGTTTTGGTTATGTAATGAAGTGCGAGTGAGAAGATAAAGTGCAATGATTTAAAGGTGATGGATGGACAGTTCTGCAGAAAAAAAAGAAGAAGATGGTGGTTGTTGCATGCACCTAAATGACATTGTTTTGGTGTATGTCTTTTCTTTTATTCTTTGTATGAAATGACATCATATTGTTTAGACACAAAATGACATCATTTCTCTTAGGAAGGGAAGTTTTTGTTTTTTCATGTTGGCCCTTTAATTTTGTTGCCTTTTTCATTTGGTCCATGGAATTTTTTTATTTGCGTAGCTAATTGTACTTATTTTATTCAAATTTCTTTCAATGTAGTTCCTAATTGCTTATTTTCACAGCCCTCTCATTCCTCTGTCTCTTCCAACTCTTCCAATTTTGTCCTCGAATTTACATTGTCATTTTTTGTCAATTGCACCTCTTTTCTCGTTATTTCTTTTAAGTTTTCCCATAATTGCATATTTTTGTAGCCCTCTCATTCTTTCTTCTTTTCCAATCTACTCCTTGGATCTTCATTTTGTTATTTTTGGCCAATTGTGTTTTTCACATTATTTCTTTCGATTTAACTTCTAATTATATTTTAAAAAAATAAAATTTCTTCTTTATTTATTTATTTTTCTTGTTTGCATAAAAAAATGCAAAGACTATTAAAAATAATAAGATTTTGGAAAAATTACTGAAATCAAAGTGTGTGATATATATATATAGCAATTTTTATTTCTTCTTTGGGCAAGAAATTTTGTTGTTTATTTTTTTTTTAGAAGAGGGTAAAAATTGAATTATGTCAACAACCATTAACACATACTCTAAATGGTGTGGGGGAATCACTGTTCCCCCACACACATTTCACTGTGGATTACAATAGTAATCCACAATGATTCTTCCCCTTTTTTTTTTTCAAATTTTTTTTTTCAACTTTCCTAATTTTTCTTTTTTTTCATTTATTTTTTCTTTTGTTTTTTCCAAAATTATTTTTGTTGAATTTACTTTTTAAATATTGACCTGGTTAAAATTTTTGCTTTATAATTTTTTTCTTGAAAATACTGTGGATTGCTGCGATGTATTTCCACATAGTTTTTCTATTTTATTTCTTTATTTTTTAAAATTATATTTTTTGATTTTTTTTTAATATGAAGCTGATTGAGAATTTTTTTTTGTAATTTTGTTTCTTTAAAACATTGTTTATTGTTACAGTGTTTCTCCGCATGGTTTTTTTTATGATTTTCTCTGAAATTATCTTTTTTTATTTTATTTTTTAATATTGAGCTGGTTAAAAATTATAGTTACAATATGTGAGAAAAGCACTTTAACTTTCCTCAAAAATTACTGTTGGTTACTACAGTGTTTTTTCCCACATGGTTTTTTTTCTGTTTTCGTTATGTTTTTCCCTAAAATTATCTTCGTCAATTTTATTTTTTAAATATTAAGCTGGTTAAGAATTGTAATTACAAGTAAATACA
>Ga0307507_10006100_pt1 | contig 18911 bp, 2 predicted proteins | sample 7_EM_MG_FD_207223 | JGI IMG/M metagenome (GOLD analysis project Ga0307507, IMG submission 207223) | Populus trichocarpa ectomycorrhiza microbial communities from riparian zone in the Pacific Northwest, United States - 7_EM | ecosystem: Host-associated > Plants > Roots > Unclassified | place... | reverse complement strand
GCATAAAAGTATAATTTTTATAAATTTAATATTAATAATAAAATTAATATATTTTATATTTTATATATACTTTCTTAATATTAGTAAGCATGCATAAAAGTATAATTTTAATAATTTTTTATTTAGCCGCACCTTAGTTAATACTATACGCTATACATTACAAAATGCGCATTTAGCTGCAATATGCTGCCAAATGCTATAAAAATGCTGGTAAATTTTTTCCTAACGCTACTATATACGCTACGCTACTACCTATAAGTTACTAAAAGACACGTCCCTTAGCCCGTGTATACGCCACTATACAATTGTAACAGGTTTCGCCATATAATAGCTATATATAGTGTTTAAAACTATCTACAGTTATATTATACTCTTACAATCGTTACTAGTATTAGATAGTTTTGGTATCTTCCTTACCTTAGCCTACTTTTAAGCTCAAACCGGTTTTCTCCTTATACACCAACTTCTGCAGTAACAACGTAAATTTAGTTAACTTTAATATCCTTTGCTTAATACTCAACTTCTAATTGGCTATAATAGTACCATAGCAGATAGGCTTAGTTTATCCTTATTAATCTATCTAAGCGAACAGTTGCTTTACCTCTAAGAGCTTATAGCTTGGCTCGACCATAATAGTATAATTTACGCGCTATAGGTTAATAGACAGCCTAATTAATACAAAGGTACAAAGTAGGATCCACTTAAAATTATTAGTATTAAAGGTTTGCCTAGCCTCAGCCTTCTTAATATTGGACATACTAGCTACATAGCAGAGCACCTTATCTTTACCATATTCTTTATATAGCCTATTAAACCAACAAGCTAGTGTAAAAGGTAAGTAAGTAGTAATAACAATCTTACACGCTAAACCATCCGTCCATTTTTTAACATAAACGCAATTACAGATTTTTTTAGCTTTAAAGAACTTTACATTCTGTTAAAAATGGCGGTTAAGTATATTAGTGAACTCCTTACTAAGCGGGTTAGTAGTCTACTTAGCGATAATTAGGTCCTTAAGTATGCAACTCTAAGTTTTTAGGTATTTATCATCGGACTTAATTATAATAGGGGCTTACTAGTCCCAGTATTGGACAACCTAGGCTACGCTCGCTACCGTTTTCGCGTTAGTATATAACTCGGCTTAGGTAAGTTGCGGTATCTTAGGTTTAGTATTTAGATTATTACTATCTTCCTTTTATATAGCCAGAAGTTCCTTATGTCGGCGCCTCTACTCTATCCTCACTTGGTCCTCCATAGCTATAATTATAGCCGCCTTAGTGTTATTAGGGTCGGCCTATAATATAACTAATTTAAGATAGCTGTTCTTTGGGATAAGCTTTTACTAGTTAAACTAGAGTATTAACTCCCCTCTATATATCTAAAACGTTAGAATAACTATACGGAAAAATATAGCTAGTTTGCCGAATTTCCTATCTACTACTACTCTAGCTGGGTTAGTCTTCGCATTCTTATAAAGACGGTTAAATTCCTTCTTCTTTAGCTAGATATTTTCTTCTTTAAGTTTAAGTAGTACTTTAAACTCCGTTCCCTTTAACTTATCTACTTCTTCCCACTTAGGCCTCTTTAATCCTGCCATAATAAACCATATTAGTTGTATTAGGTTCCCGTTATTAGGCGTACTAGATACACCCTATATAGCGGGGCTATAATTATACGTAATACAGTACTCCTTAACTATATCCTAAATAAACGATATTAAGACTCTACCGGTTACATCTAGGTGGTATTTGTCCCAGAGAATACACCTAACCTATATTACACTCTTCAATACCTAATGCGTTCTAGGGGATTAGCCAGTTAGGTGTTTCTATATACTAGTTTATATAGTAATAAACTCGCATATTAGTTATATGGTAATATAATTTCGCGTAGTAATTAGAAGGAATTAAGTTAAGTATTTTAGCGCTAATAGTTCCGTTATATTAGGGGCAGGGCGATAATTATTCTTAAACCTAGCTTTACCCTATAGGTATAGTAGTAAAGTCTTGCCAACCGTATATATGTTATTATTATTCTCCTATTATTCCTTATTAGTCCACTCAAGAGCCTTACGGATTTATAACCATTTATCCTTTTTTAGTTTACTAAATATCTTAACTTTATCATAGCTAGGGGCGAGAATTGTAATCCAGAGCGGGTTAGGGCGCTTCATAATCGCGCCATCTTATAATATTACACTCGCGTCCTTCAGGAATCCTAGCAGGCCTAGGTTTAGTATAAGAATAACTAAGCAGCCTCGCTATAGGTCTATAGGGTACAGCTTCTTAGAGTTGTCTTCACAGTAGCATATAATCGGCTGCTTTGCTACCTATAGGCATTTTATATCCAGCGGATGCATTTTAGGTAGGTGGCGGGTTATATCCCTAACAGCTTAGGCCTCTTAAACGTCCATTATATTCTAATAATAAAAGTAGTTTATTAGCCATTAAGTAATTATTTATATAGTCTTACCCGCGCTAGGTTTGTCTATACAGATACTACCTCCTTTAATTATCCTCTCTTACTTAAATGCCCAAGCCACATATACCACTTAGTATAGGCTAAATTTGAAGCCTAATGCAAGGCCCTAATTAGGGAGTTTAATTAGGGCGGTCTCAAAGAGTGCTTTTAATAAGACAAGTAGGAAATACTCTAGAGTAAGCAGAAAATCCGCCTCCGTTATATACACTAGTGCACTATCCAGGTTATCCTTCCCAGCCTTATAGAGCTGGGCTAGGAAATTTTACTAGTTAAGTTCTTTCTCTATATCTATATCTTAGTTGTTATTATTAACCAAATCCTTGTCTTAGTTGTTATTATTAACTAAATTCTTATCTTAGTCACTATTATTAACCAAATCCTTATCTTTATCTCTACTCTCCGCATCCTTAGAGTTAGTGTAATATAGAAACTAATTATCATATCCACCAGTATATTACGGCAATTTACTATCCTCTACAGTAATATCTTAAGGGGTATCAACGGTTAGTAATATAATAGTAGGGTTATCTATTACATCGTTAGGCTAGTATGTACCTATAGGTTCAGTAATAGGTTATAGCAATTTACTATTATCTGCGGCAATTTCTCCAGTACCGCTGTCACTTATTAATATGGGCTTATAGGCAAATAGGTTATATCTTCCCTTTGCCAATTACCTTCTATGCACAACTAGCTCGTTATTACTGCTTTCTATAAGGGTGCCTACCGCTAATTCTAGTTAAGGGCGCTTCCTGCGTCTATTTAGGTTAGCCTTATAACTATTTAACTTCCTAGGCGCGGCCAGCTCGCTTTTATTGTCCTTTACTAGGGCACTTATTACCAATTTTAATTAAGGCCACTTATTATATCTACCTAATTTAGTCTTACTGTTATCCAATTTTTTATATTTAATAGGCTCGCTCTTGCTATTTTCCTTAAAGCTATATACTACTAATTTTAAATAACTCCGCTTCTTACCTTCTCCCAGTTTACTCTTACCGCTAGCCTTATATAACGTTGGGACTTACTAGCTATCTTTTATACTACATCTATCGCGTCCAGGCGCCTTAGATTTAATAGCTGGCGGTATATTATTAGTGGCAGCAACTTAGGAGTTTAAGCTAGGAGGTAAGAATAATGCTATAAGCACAGCCTTCTTTATGCCATTTTTCGCCATTTCGCTAAGAGCTGCAATAAGTATACCCTCTAACCGTATTACGAGGTTTTTATGTCTCTATAGCAATATATAGATATTCTTTTTAGGCGGACCATTAATATTAAGCTCTATATAGGCTTACAGTTCCTTCTATAGCTTACCTAGAGCTATATATAGGTTTCCACTTATTAGATATAAGACTTAGACCACCCTAACTATTAACTTACCCATTAAGCCTATAGATTAGATTTTAATCTTAATATCTCCTATATCAATTACGTTGCTTGCCACTAGGGTTACTAGCTAAGGCAAAGGGATACTAGGTAATAGGTTTACAGTAACGTCCATAAGCTATATTATATATAGTAACTAAGGTAGCATCATCTTATCTTATGCTTCAGTCTTTTAGGGTAACGTATATTTACACAGAGGTAGGTTTTTTAATTTATTAGAGGTACTTAGTACCCTCCTTATATAATTAGAATAAGCACTTTTTATAATTTTTAGAATCACCCACAGTTTCTAATCCAGTAAAGTATTAGCAAATTATAGGAGTTACTTATAAAACTCCTTAATATATCCTTCTTTTATCATTATAAAGTTGCCGCGATATATTACGTGCTTAGGCTTAACTTTAATTATAATATCTTTAACCCTCTCTTTTAGTCTATTATAGTTTTTAATAGTTATTCCAAAGCCTTAGGCAATATCCGCATTTTTAGTTAGCTTTAGGTTCGCCTTATACCACGCGTCCAGCTTTGCCTATAGTTACGTCATTATTAAGTCGCTTATTTGGTTAGGTATATATAATATTACAGCATATATTAAGTAGAAGGTGACTATTAAAGTAGAATAGCTTTATACGGTAGCTAGCTAGTACTATACCAGTATAACTCTAGTATTAGATATAGTCAGAGGTTAGTTATTAGAGAGATAAAAGGTAGAGTAAATAAGGTAAATAAAGAAGAGGTAAAGCAGTAGATCTTACAATTGCCTATATATGCCCACATAGAGGTAAAATTGGCTGTTATTTACTACTACTAGTTAGGGTAAATACGGCTAGACTTAATACTATGCAGTTAAATAAGGGCACAATTATATAAGGGCATAATTATATAATATATAGGGACTACCCTACTTAGCCTATTTAGGGCTAGGTAGTGGTCTAGTACTACTAAACTCTTATAGTTTTTAATATAAGCAATTTATTAAGTGCCTATAGAGGGGTAACTGGTTATTATAGCATAGTAGAATATAGGAGGTTGTGGGCGTTACTATATTTCTTATTGTTAATAAAGTTAGTATATATACGCGCCGCTAGAGTTAGAGGGCTGGCCTATATCTATATATATAGGCTCTATCGCTGCGAAGTATTTACTATACAACAGGTAGTATTTCTAGTGGACGGCGACGTATTGTACTTATTATAGGCGTTACTATATTTCTTATTATTATACAAAGTTGGTGGATATACGCGCCACTAAAGTTAGAGGGCTAGCCTATATCTATATATACGGACTCTATCGCTGCAAAGTGCTTAGTATATAATAGGTAGTACATCTAGTGGACAGCAACGTATTATACTTACTTTATAATTACTAGTGTTATTATTATATACTTAAGGGTCTGCTAGGTAAGTCTATTTAAAATAATAATTATCTAGTATATAGGATGCTTTTATATCTATACCTAAACATCTAGTACTTGTTTAAACGCATATCTACCACAAAAGGTTACAGGAGGTTTTGTATCTTATATTATAAGTTTATATAATTAATAGCATTTTACGGCATTTTACGGCATGTTAGGACATATTGGGGCATATTAGGGCATGTTAGGGCATTTTAAAACAGTAGATATATTATATATACCTAGCATCTAGCCGCTTAGCAATATTAACTTATCTTACTATTTATCTATTTAGTGTTATATAAGAGGTTAATATTCTACTATAGTATTTTCTATATTGGAGTCTCTTATATTTAATATCTTTATTTTAGATCTATCTAGAACTATATATAGTTTTATAATATCCCACTCCCCACCCAGTACTCTAGTAAGAGATTATTTAGCTAATAATACCTTTTCTCTTACTAATTAAGGGAGAAAAAGACTTATACTTTCTAGCAGTGGCAGGCTATGCTTATTAGTAATATTTTTAATAGATTATAGTGTTTAAGTTTCTGTTTACCTATAACATAATTAGCCTGCCTATAGTAAAGTGCTTTTATTTTACTACTTACTTCTCTTTTCCCTTACCCTTCTATATATCTATATGCTTGTATTATAAACTACAAGAGCTTAATAGTGCTGGACTATCGCCTAGCCTATATTAAGAGATAGGCTAGGTAGGGTAGTCCCTTTAACTTATACCATACTACGTCTTCCTCTATAGGTTAGTCTTATTACTATAGATTTGCCTTTATATGCATTTAACCTATAAAGTATATAACCATATATATTACCGCCAAGGCCTTATATATATAATTTTGTTAGGGCGTGCCTTATCTCCTTATCTTTACTAGTTAACCTAACTCTACTAATTACCCTCCCTTACTTCTACCCTACTAGCATCCACCTCTATAATTAATACCTCCGTAGATCTATCTAGACTATAGAGCCTTATAATATAGTAAGTTAGCTGCCTTATCTTTAACCTTAGCTATATAATGGAGAATCTATATTTACTAATATATTTACACAGACCACCACTTAACACAGCCTACTACTAAAATAGACCTACCTACTAATTATTTTATAACTTGCGACGTTAACTACGTCCATAACCATAAAAAGTTTGCTAAGGGCGTTATAGTTTTTAAGATTGCCTTAACTATAATAGCCGCGGGCTCTGGTATCTTGTAAGGTAATAGTAAGGGCCCTATACTTAACAAGCCTCTTCTTCTAGAGCTTAGTAGTCTATACCTCTTAGCTAACAATGCTCTAAAATACTATCTCTATCTGTCCACTAGCTATATGCGCGCTAATTATCCTCTTAAGAAAGCTTCTTAACTTTATTATAGCTGTAGTAAGGCTAGTTATCTTAAAGCTAACTACCCTAACCCTATATATAATAATTGTGGGGAAGCTAGTTATCTTAAAAGCAACTATCCTCGTATAATATGCAACCAATATAGTACTATAGGCCATAGAAAGTGAGACTGTCCCTAGCCATTAGATAAAAAGAAACGGACTTACCTAAACTATAACTCCCTAGACCATTAAACTGTCTTCTATAGTTAGGTATATAAGAACTACAGAGTTACAGGGCATAATATTAATAATTATATAAGTGGACCTACTTTGATTTAGGCAATAGACGCCGCAACCACTTTAGGCAAGATAGATGTACTAGGTGCTACTGCTTTAAGTATAGCTACTACCTCTCCCTTGCCTAAACCCCTTAATGCAGCCGGCTTCTATCTAGTAGTAGATAGCCTAGTGGATAATCTAGACACCTATATAGAGGATAGCGATTCTGTAATGGCTAAACCTTTAGATGCACTCTAGCTTCCAAGCAATAACCACCTTATAGTTTAGTTTATTACGTAAATTATTAAAGAGTATATTATAGTATATAGTATTACATTCCAGGTGTCTTATAAGGCTAGTAAAATGCCTACTTACTATTTATATAAGACAGCGTCTGTCTAATTTATAGATGCTAATATTGCTAGTAATGTTAAGGTTAGTACTGCTAATACTACTTCTCTAGTTACTTAATAACTATTATATCTAACTACACTTAAGCATCTTACTTATATTCTCCCATAAAATGCTACAACCCTGCAACTTTACTATATTAGGTTTGTTACCGCCTTTAATAAACTTACACTAGGTATACGTACGTTACTTAATAAGTACTTCTTTGTTAATAGGGACTTCGGCCTATTTATGCCATAAATCTATAAAGCTTGGGATATGCTATTAAATAATCCTATAGTTATTATCCACTTCTTTACACTAGGTACTAAATAGCTTAATAGTTATATCGCGAGCCTAAATACAAGCCTATAGCAGTAGAGCGTTAACAATCCTTTAGGTCGCTAGTAGAAGAACTATAATATAAATATCTAGCTTAGTATGTAGCTCTTAGTAGAGAACTAACCATTATATAAAATCCCTGTAAGGTATTAGTTTAATAGCGTTCTTAAGTATTTTATAGTCTAGTTCTATACCACAGTTATAAGCCTTAAGGTTGTTAACTAGAACCCCTAGGTACCCACTATTATTTATTTTATTACCTTCCTAGGTAGCGCGGACTAAGTCTACTACACTACTATCTAGATAGTTAATGGTCTTACCCTTTACACTAACTCTATTATCGATATCTTATTCCTAGGTAAAGACACAGATAGCTAGGCTAGCTAGAAAAGAATTATTATTAATACCACTCCCTTTAGCTCCGGCTATAACTACTATACTTTTATCTTTTAACTATAGGTAGGTTATAAGTTTATACTAAACCCTATATTTACTCTGGAGCATGTCTTAAGCAGCGACAACTTTATAATAGTTAATGACCTAAGCAAGGCCCTAATTACGGCATAGGGTATTAAATATCTCGTAACTAAATGTATCCCTAAGGTTAGAATCTCCTAAGAGATTAATACTCTACGCCACCTATAGCAAGAAGGCGACAGTTTCCAAATTAAACGCCAAATTGCGCTATTTAACAACTTTACAGATCTCCCACGTATTAATTACTTCGACTGCGATATTACTAAATATAGGAAGAACTTGGTTAATAATACCCTTAAGGCTGTCTTACCGCTACTTAATAAAGAGCAAATGGGTGCCTGTACTACGCTTAAATATATAATAGGCGGTATTTTGCTAATCTAAGGCCCTAGTGGTGTTGGGAAATTAACTTTCCTAACTGTCTTAGTACGATACTAGTATTGACTTAGGTTGCCCTAGTAGAATCCTACCAGAATTTGGGTCTTATCGCCACTTAATTACCAACTAGATATACTAGCCGAGATAATTAATAATGCACTTATAGAGGACTACAAGGCACTAATTACGTAAGGCTATCTTACTAAATTTCCTATCGTCCTTCGCCGCTATATGCGCTTAACGGAAACTAAGGTCTACATATAGGATACCATTATATAGTAAATAGCGGCAGGTATTAACACTCGTCCTAAGTATTTTAAGAAATAGGATAATTATGCTATAATTAACAAGGACGCATCTATGCTAAATATAGCATTCCTGCTCTACCATACGTTTAAGGCTAGTAATGCCACCAGCTTTAATAAGTGGTTATAGATTATAGATTTATTTAAAGGTTAGTAGCTGTTATACCTTATAGGTGTCCTGGACAGTAATAGAAACCTATATTCTATTACAGACCCTAATACAACTAAATACGCCGAATTCCGCTAATACTTGTATTAATTTGCGCTTAGTAACAACATAATATAAGATAATAAAATGGGATTAACACTTGCGGCTAATATAGTTATTATATACCTAGCCAAGAAGGCTAATGTCATTTTTATAACACCTAATATAGTCTTATAGACCTATGTATATTCCATCAGCGCTATACACGTAGTTTTCTATAATAAGGCTAGGAAGGCGTCTAAGCTAGGCAGTCTTGCTAGATTTGCCTAGAGCAGACTATATTTAATTTAGGGAGGTTTATAAATCTAGGCTAGTAACCCTATACCTTAGGTTCTCCTTAGTAATATATACCAACTAAAACCAATCCTTGGTCCTAATTTCAATAATCCGTTCTACTATTAGAAATCCGTCTCCCTCTATATATATCTCCTCACGGCTAGTGCGGATATAGTATAGTTCTCGCTATAATATTAATTTATTAAAGACATTGCATATCTTATAAATGCTGTCCTACTATATGGCCAGCTTTAAATAAGCCTAATAGTTAAGGACTAAGAGCAGTTAAAGCTGGCGGCAAGCTTTTTTAAGGATATGCTACGCTGTAACCACCCTATCGCGTTCCTCGCCGTTAATAGTACTATATAGGTAAACGAGTTTAGCTAATTAACGTATAATCTAGTCCACGCTTAACGCGTATTCTAGATAGCCATAGCGCTAATAGACTTTGGATTTAAGCTATTAGAGGTTAGCCTTGCCATTTTATATACAGCCTAACTTACCGTCTACTCCGCAGCGCTGTATGCGCTTAAAGAATGGTGCTACGCCCAGCAAGATAGCAGTAAGTGGTGGGAATTTGCGCTAGTAGTTAGCGAGATTAAGGTCTTTACCGTTAACAGTATCTAAGGCGGCCAGATAGAGTTATTAGTGTATAATATAACAGTTACTAGTCCGCTAAAATTTATCTAGGATATGGCAAGGAACCTTCTTATAATTACTAGACCACAAGTGGGCCTTATTATTATTAGTAGTCCCTAGGTGGTCCATAATTATTATACTAATAATAAGACCTTTATAAACACCGCATACTATAAAATTAAGAAGTGGTGTAAGGATAATAAGGTATTTATTAACCTTAAGAATCCTAAGCAGAAAAAGAACTTCTAGCAACTTATTACCCTGTTTAATGTTAATAAAACTATATAGCGTGTCTACCGCTAGCGTACAGCTAATTACACGCCTATTTTATATAGTATAGATATTAACTTCAACATTGCTATCCCTAACTTCGCAGGTGTAATAAATATTAGTAGTACCGGTAATTATACTAAAGCATAGAACGAGGCCGACAGAGAGGGCGCCAATAATAATAGCTAGGACGGTACTGGTAATAACAGCGAGGATAACAACAATAGAGAGAATATTAGTAGCGTCAGAATATAAGGAGAGTAGTAAGAATGGATATTATAGACACTACTAGCAGCGAGACCCTTAAATAGGGACACTAGATAGAAGTTAAAAGCAGCAGTAGCTATAGGCCTTTAGCATTTACAATTTTGCTATAGCACTAGATAAAATACAGCATATTATAACACTATATATTATAGCTGAATAGGATAGACTCTTAATAATTATAATCTCCAAAATAAATAAGCGCATTATGGTAAAGATAGCCCAATTTATAAAGTCTAGTAACCCTAATTTCTATCCCTTATAGGCTAGCGGTTAATTAATACTAATCCATAATCTAAATTTTAAGTACTTAACCAGTTAAATTATAGTCTAGATATCTCGCTAATAACTATAACTAGTTAGCTAGCTGTAAGCTTTAGCCTTTATAGCTAACTAACTGCGTTAAGTAGATTGCTTACTATCTGCTAACTATTAAGCTGTTAGCTAGCTGTCCTAATTAGGTAAGTAGTATAGCTAGTAGAGCCTTTAGCAGAGCCTCTAACCCAGTTTTAGCGCGTGCTATATTTAACTAAGAGTTTACTAATTTATAATAATTCTAGCTTAAAGCCAGACTCTATAATTAATTTCCCTAGCTACTAAAGCTTTACTAGGGGCTTAGCACGGAGCTCTACTAAAGGTTTTACTAGAAGCTCTGCTAGAGAGGCTCTATAAAGCTCCCTTAAAGCTCTATATAGAGCTCTACTAAGACTCCACATAGAGCTCTACGGAAACTCCGCATAGAGCTCTATAGAAACTCTATATAGAGCTCTATTAAAGTTCTATACGGAGCTCTACTAAAGCTCTGCACTAAAGCTCTACATAGAGCTCTACTAAAAGCTTTAACTACCACTAAATCTTACTACTAAGGTAGTGAGCTGCTAGCTAGCTATAGTCTTATAGCTAATCTCGCTAACTGCTTATGTTATTAGCGACACTAATAGCGACGCTAACTTTTAGATATACTAACCGCAACTATTATTAATTACTCTCTATATAGTACGGGCCGCCTCTATTTTTACTAAACTGTAATAACCCTAAATAGTATCTAATCCTTTTCTCGCCATAGCTGCCGCTAAGGCAACGCGACTTAACGCCCTCTCCTACTTATATCGGGCAGTTTTCTAACCTAGGCTATACTATTGCCAGTATTAGCACGCCCTTATTATATCTTAAGAAACTTGTCGCTAAGGCTATAGGTTCTTAGAATAATACTTATCCTATTCTACTAGCTACTAGCTAGTAAAACACAGGACAAATATAATGTCTATATAATTGCCCCTAATAGAAGAGCCTGTAGTAAAGGCGATTTGCTATACTACGCCTAGATAACCTAAGATTATATATATAGATAATAATTTTAGGGCTTCCTAGTGCAATAGGAGGTCTCGCTATAAGGTAAACTTAACTAAAGTCACTATCTCTACGTAGATTAGATTAACCGTAATTAATTAATACCTTCTAGCCCGCCTAGCGAAACGTGTCGCGCTAGTAATAGGGCTAGATAAACATTAGCAATATATTATAATTAGGACAGACACCTGCATACTATCTCTATAGATAGCTGTAAATACAGCCTAGCCTACCCTATAATAAACTACCCTTAATAGAGCAGCCCTTAAGGCCCTATTGTTTTGGATAGGTATAGTCTCTATATAGGCGGCCTATATCTACTCCTTATTACAATCTACCCCGGCCTTTAAAAACATCTTAACTAGTAGCTAATATTTAACTATACGTAGGCCTTAAGGCGTATTGGGCAGTGATACTAGACTTAAGGCCATATCTATACTTAGGACTAAGTTTGTACCATCTAGTTACCGCCTATAAAGTAGTATAATGAATTGTTTGAGATTACAGCTATAGTTCTATGTATAGCTAAGCAGGGACAAGTTCTGCAAGTTTATAGTAGCTGCATGCCCCTTTTCCATATCCACTATATAGTTAATGCCAGGCCGCCCTAGCACCTTTATCTTTTTATGTATATTTAACTATGCGCGGGCTAGCATATTCTGTATAGCCTTATATACCTATGGTGCTGGTGCCTTCTTGCATTCTACCACTTAATAGATAACTTTCTGGATTACCTACTCGTATAGTAAATCGTTTAGTCGTCTATAAAATAAAACGTATAGGATACCGTCCTTAATAATAACCTACTTAAAAGTCCGCTTAATAGTATTAAGTCTCTCTATAGTAATACCCAAGCCGGTAATAAGCTGTATGTCTTTTCGCGGGTCCATAGCGCTTACAGAGTTATACCACGCCGTATTTACGGTATACTACTGTTATATATTACGTCCCATTATAAAAGATAGTCTAGTATCTTAAGTAGGGAATAGTAGTATTTAGAATCCTATACTTAGTATAACAGAGAGGCGGCGTAATATTGGTAATAAGTAGAGCCTCCTAGCCCGACGTAACATAATCTAGCATAAATTAGCGTAAAATGCAGCAGATTACGCTATCTAGCGTATTAGTGTCTACGGACATTACTATACTCTCGCTTATAACGTAGCATAAGCCACAAACACTACTTTAAATATACGGTTTTACACGGATATTATTTTCGGCCCCTTTCCAACCAAACTGCAGCAAGTTATAGCTTAATACAGTAATTTATAAATAAGCTCTATCCAGCAGTAATATAGAAAGTGTGGGACTAAAGTAAAAAGTATGGGCGGTCTAACCCATTATAAACAATATTGTCTAAGAAAACAGAAACGGAAGAAGGATAGACACAAGGCCATTAATATTAGAGAGACAGATAATAATATACCCTTACGCTATTAAAGCTTAGGGGAGCATTAGACAGCCTATTATAGGGCTAAGCTAGAGTAAGATAATAAGTGGTCACTTATACAATATATAGACGACAATGCACTATACCATTAAACCTTAGAAGGGCATTAAACAACTAATTATAAGGCCGAATTGGAGTAAGATAATAAGTAGCCACCCATATAAGCTCTAGGCGATAATATTATTAATAAGCTAAATAATAGGGCTGCAGATATATACTATAACAATCATTCCGTAATATTTAATAGGGTGTATAACCTGGCAATAGTTAAAACTAATTAGCAAACTTTAACTAGAACATCTACGGACGTCTTTTAGACTAAAATATTTAAAGAGGCCACTGGCTGTACCGCGAGAAAGCCTCTAAGACGGAACCAAGGAAATCCATAAACTGCGGACGATACTACGGTAGTATATAATATTATACCGCATATTAAACGTACTGGCAGTGCACTAGATAAGACACCTCCCCCATTTTATCCTTTTGGTAGTGAGGCAGAATACATATAGGTCTTATAATAGGTAAGCCACAGGACTTCTAACCGCGCTATTAATAAGTGGTTTAACAATATTAGGCTTTAGGGAATATTTACCAACTATTTTTTTTGCTAGAGTGCTAAAGATGTTAAAGCAAAACTACTTTTAAAATAGATGCAATCTAAGAGCAAGCAACCGCAGTAGATTAAAACAATTATAACTATAGGGGACTAGCAGCTGCTAGTATATTACCAAAATGCTCTAGAGATTATATCCCTCCTTATTAGTCACGGCCCTTTTTAAAAAGACATAACTTTCTCACCAGTAAGGCAGTACTTGTTAGCAGGAATAAAAATATATAATAAGCTTAACACAGTAGACTAGTAGTAGAAGACACAAAAGTAGCTACCACTTGGCGCAACTATAGTGCTAATTATATTAGCCAGCGATAAGACCTAACTAATATAACACGCCAGCGGTAAGAAAGCATAGCCGCTCTATATTTTAATTGGAAATATTAAACTACGCGTTTAATAATCTATAAATTAACTAGCCCTATTACTACTTATATACCTCCCGGTCTATATACCTGGCAACTAAATAATATAACTAGCGGTACAACACAAGACCCTCGCGGCCATCCTTAAATGTATACTTTAGCGACAACCCTACTACTTATACGGTCAAGCTAATAATGCCTATAATATTAAAAAAAGCTAGTAAAGAAGGAGTATATCTCCTATATATAAATAGCTAGGATTAACACTGCTTTCCACTTCTAGCTATATTTATAGCTAATTATAAAGAACAGGTCACGCTTATAGGTATTAAAAGTAGCCGCAAATATTCAATTTGTTATATATATATAAATAAACGGCATAATCTAACAACTGCCATCTAGCGGCTATGGCTATTCCGTATATACCAATTAACAAAAGACCAAATATAAATGCAGCAGGAAGGTTACAATACTAATAAAAAGGATAACTTAGATTATATTTAGCCATTCCGCAACTTTATATAGGGCTATAATCTATTTAATATCTATAAGATAATAGCGCCTAATTTCCTATACTAAGTGCTTAAAGGCCTCACTAGTGAACACCTTATACACTAGATTAAGGGGCTTATATAAAGTAAAATATAGGCTAGAAAATATTGGGGCCTTAATATCCCGTATATAGATAGTTGCGGCCAAAAGATATTAAATATTAATGCACTTATTACCACCCGCTTCGTATAGGTAGAGCGATTTACTAATATAATAGTATAGGATAGCTAGGTAAATGTCGGCTAATAAACAGGAAAGATGTATAAATCTCTATTACAACAATTGGTTCCCGCTATAGCACCCTTACTAAAATAGAACAAAGGCGCCATGCTATTTATCTAGGCGTTTATGGACTTTACTATACTATCTTAATATATATCACACGACGAATCAACCATCCGGTACCTAGCAGCAGCTATTTATAGAATAGATAAGATAAAGGATATATTCCTTCTATTTTAACCAAGTAAGGTAGGACTACTATACTTTAATATTCCTAAGCTATATGCTATTACCTACTATCTAGAGAGCATCTAGCGACTAGGAGCAATTGGAGGCATAAATATAAAGTACTTAAAGCAAGCATATAAGCTATAGAAGGCATTCTATTGTAGGACCAATAAACGGAACAACTACAAAGAGCAGATGCTATAATATAACACTATATATCTTAACACGATGCTTCGGAACGAACTTAAGCTATAGGCGTTAACTAATATAATTAACACAGCAGACCTAATAAGCGCAATATAGACGATATAACTAGGTCCTATAGTTAATATATACGCACATCGCTTATATATATGGAACTTCGACAACTATATAGCTTAGATACTTTAAGATTAGAGAATTAACATATCTATCTAGCGTATAGTTAAGGAGGTATAGCGCTAGATAGAGATTATTAACCTTATATCTAAACTAGCCCCCTTTGTAAGGGAATACCGTAAGCAGATTAACAGAATCCGGTAAATAGACTAGGACGTTAACCAACTAAAGGCCAATAATAATTGGGTATTAAAGATACCCCTAAGCATCTATTACAGCGTTATATACTACATTCGCTTTGGGAAGAACGCCACTAACACTAATAAGCTTAATAAGGTGTTTGCTTAATATACCCTATTATAGGCTAATACTAGAGCCCCCTACTATAATGCTATAATGGTATAAGAATATAAGTAGGTAAACAACAGCCTCTATAGTAATAAAGTTAGGAGGCTTTATCTGCTACTTATAATCCAGAATACTAGGCAATTGGATAAAGAGGGCAAATACCTAAAATATACTGGTGCGTTAGTAGAGACCCTCTAAGTTTACAACAGTGGCAAGATTAATATAAGAACCAGAATGCTTAGAGTATAAAGTATAAAGCCATCTAGCAGTAGGACGAGACGCACGCTAGATGCCCTCTAGATATACAATATTAACTATATTATAAGGCCCATCTCACTCATGCTAATAGATATTAACGTTATAGACTGTTTCTTTATAAATAACTACAGCGATTGGGATATATATAATACTATATATAACGAAGACTTTGAGCGAATAAATAGGGCACAGGTTAATGCATATATAAGAAAACAGGCTCGCACTAGGCAGTAAATAAATATAACTTAGCTAAAATAGCGGCAAGTTATAACTAGCGGCGCTAGATTGCAATAAAGGGGCAGATTGCCGCAACTATAATAAACTAGAACACAACACTACTATATATTACCCTCTACGCGCTAGCTACCCTTTATATCCTATATACTATACCCTCTACCTTAAAAGTAGGTAAATATCGTAAGGAACTAGGCTTCTGCGCGGCATAGAAAAAATATTATATAAAGTAGGACCCTATGCCATAGTAAGGCAATCTAATCGCCCTATTATAAAGCCTAATAAACAGTTAGGCCGCCCTCCCAACTCATTATTACAAGTTAGTTAAGGCTCTTTTCTATCTACACTTAGCAAGAAAACCCTAATTTATACTATAAAAGTTAAACGGGTTATCGTTTAAAGTATATTAGGTATAAGACTCCAAACTATCTAGCGTCTCCTAGGGAAGTAAGATGCGGATAAAAGCCAAATAGTTCTACTAGACTAATATACTTATCCTTTACCTATCCCGTAGAAAAGTAAACAAATATGCTGTAAGTTAAGTAGTAGCTCCCAAGATAATCTAGATCTTAAAGGGGATAATATTAAGCTCTATACTATAATTATCTCCGTTAAAAGGCAAGGCTGTTATTAATACTATTATATGCTATAGTACAACCTATTATTGTTAATTTCAATAACGTCATCCTAACGGATAGTCCCGTTCTTATTAGATAAAAGCCCGCGAACCCTAAGCGACCCCAGAATATCCGAAACCTACACTTAAAAGAAACGTATGCGTTACTTAGACGAACAACCGCTATAGGATGACTTTAGACGACGTATAAAGCAGCCACTTAGCCCAGTTAATACAAAGATATATAGTATCGCTCAGACACGTCTTGTTGCATATATAATAATAGGCTCTATACCTAAAGAGCTCTATCTCTCTCCCTAGCCGGAAACAAACATAAGCGGTCTAAACACACTAATAAAGTAAATATGGAAAGAGGCAATTACTATTATAGACTGTTATAAAGGCCCAATAAATAGAGCATTAAGTATGCCACCAGGGCCAGCAGCACGCAAGGTTCGCAGTCCTTAGATTTAGTAGCACTATGCTAACCAGTTTTCCAGCTATACAACCAACTTAGCGTGTTTTGGTGTGCTATAATAAATATAGTGCGCGATACCATTACTAGGAGCTATAACTGCCTTAAACTAGATACTAAGGTTATAGCAAAGGAAGTAGAGGAACTACTTAAGGATAACTACTTTATGCTTAGTGGCCCGGTTAGTACTCTACCTTTTACTATACCTAACTAACTAAGGCTAGAATAGAGAGACAAGATTTAGGGCGCTAATTATTACACGCTATATTAAGCGCGTGTTCTTTAATACTAGGCTAAGGTTACTTGCCCTTAATAAGAATAATACTAACCTATTCTCGCCTATTACAGCCAATACAATATGGCTTATATGCGTGGCGATTTAATATGCGCTTAAGGACTATAAAAGCGGAATATAAATTATTTATAAGTTTGAAGCCAACGCTATAGTTATAGGTAAAACCATAGGAAGCCTTTTACTATACTTACTAAAGCGTATTATAAATAGTTGGGAGCGACTATAGAATACCTAGAAGAGCTACCAACCTAAGCATAATAAAAGGCTATATAGGCTACTTCTATAATAAGTTAATAAGATACGGAACATAACTAGAGATAAGATACTATAGACTTAATAGGCAATTAGCAATCCTTTTAAGGATACTATAGAAGATCTAGAGAAACTAGATCCCAAATATAATAATGGGTTTACTTAATAACCGCATGCTGTAAATATAAATATACAATATTACATTAATCGCGTCACAACGTTATATCGCGATACTCGCTGTATGCTATAATACTTTGCCGCCATTTCCTATTTTATAATATCCCGCTATTTTAATTGTTGTACGCGGGCTAATAAAGATAATATAATAGGACAACGGTAGCCCAGCGCATTTATCGCTAAGAATAAGCCCCGAAACTATATATAAGGTCTCCTTCTCGCAGTATACTAATAAGACGATTTTAATGCCATACGACTATAACATTAACGCTATTAAAGCGCTCCTTAAACAAATTTAAGGTAATAATGAACAGGAAAAAGGAATTAATTACTATATCTTATAGTATATATTCGCCGGCGAGTCCAAGGTTATAGATATTACGAATAGTGCTATACTAGAGGATATAAAGGCCCGCCTATAGAGTGGAGATAGATAGGTAATACTAGAACTTACTAACAAAGAGGATAAGAGTAGAGAAGGCAGCGGAATAGATAGGGAAAACAACAGCGACAAAGAGGATGAGAATAGAGAAGGCAGTAGAATTAATAGGGAAAATAACGGCAAGAATAAAGACGATTAGGGGTTTAGTAGTATAGTACTACTATCGCGGCGGAACTAATATAAATATTAAACTTAAAATAGCAGGTTAACTAAAGGGCGTTATTAGGCGTATTAAGGTTATACTATACTACTATTAGGTCAAAATGTGTTCTTTATATAGT
>Ga0307507_10006099_pt1 | contig 18917 bp, 11 predicted proteins | sample 7_EM_MG_FD_207223 | JGI IMG/M metagenome (GOLD analysis project Ga0307507, IMG submission 207223) | Populus trichocarpa ectomycorrhiza microbial communities from riparian zone in the Pacific Northwest, United States - 7_EM | ecosystem: Host-associated > Plants > Roots > Unclassified | place... | reverse complement strand
AAGGCATGCATTTTAATTTGGTTATTATTTTCTCAGAATAGCTTTGAGATCCCTGATAATAATATGAATCATGCAGGTATGCAAATGCGAATAAGATATTGGAATCATCTGTTACATTAGCTGTCACCGTACGCGATCTTTTACGTCATAAGGTATGCTGCTGACTGCTCCAAGTTTACTTTCCCTCTGGGTTCTTTGAAGTTATAGATGATGTGTGGTTTACATAAAATGAATGTCATGCTTAATGTTTTAGTTGGGTTAGAATTCTAGGAATAGGGCTGCATGGTACTTGTTTCTTTTTGTTACTTGCTTTTGACAACATGGTGGTCAACTTGTCAGATGGTGAAACTTTTGATAAAAAATCAACAATCCATCTTCCATGCTAAGCTGTCTATTTGTAAGCATATAATATTGTATGTAATGTTATGATTCATCATTACAATGCCCTTGCTGTTATTTGTGTCTTAATCTGTGCCCATTTTAAGTAGATGACCACAAATCAAATCAACCATTTTCTTTCATCATGCTCATCTTTGAACAATTTATGGATATCGAGAAATCGCAGATTATGAACAGATATTTTTCCATGGCAGGCTTAATTTTTGGGTAGCTTTTGGTCTTGTGAATGCATGGGGTTGATTTGATTGGATTGCCTAGTTTGAAGGACTTTTAACAATGTGGATCTGGTTAGGTGATTTCACTTGTGGAGTTTTTTATTGCAAAATCTGCTGTGTGTTATTGTTGTTCTTCGATAATAATTGATATCAATAGAAAAATAGGGAAGGAATGCACATTCCAAGTGCTAATAATTGTATATGAAGTCAGATCAAGTGATATATGTTTGATTTTTATTTCGGTTTTTGGTTCCCTCTGTCAGTCTTATGTAGAGAGACAGTATTCTGTGGTGTTACTCAAATGGTTTTTCTTGGAATTCCTTCTACCAATCTAAGTTACATTCTTGTCAATTACAGAGTGCAGGGAATGAAGCAGTTCGATCAGGACGGTATGCAGAAGCTGTAGAGCATTATACTGCTGCTTTATCAAACAACATTGAATCCCGCCCTTTTTCAGCAATTTGTTTTGGAAACCGTGCTGCTGCACACCAAGCATTGGGGCAGATTGCTGATGCCATTGCAGATTGCAGCCTAGCTGTAGCCCTTGATGGAAATTACTCGAAGGTTTATCTAAAAAATATATGTTTGGTTACCAGCGAGTTAAAAATTTGACATGGACCTCTAAGAATTAAATGTTTCTTTGAAAGGGAAAAATAAATTTATTGTTAATAATGTAAATATATGCCTGAATTGCATCCCTTTGTGATCATATTTCCTCTAAATGCCTAAAATTTGACATGGACCTCTAAGAATTAAATGTTTCTTTGAAAGGGAAAAATAAATTTATAGTTAATATTGTAAATATATGCTATGAATTGCATCCCTTTGTGATCATATTTCCTCTAAATGCTTCCTGTCATTTTGCTCTGTGGTAGGGAAGAAATCAGCTTTAATTTACTTATAGGAATGTGAGATACAGATATCAAGTTTTGAGAACTGTTTTCCCAATGATTGTCATGGCTGCTTGATACTGTTATTGCTCAACTGCATGTATCTGTTGCAGGCAGTTTCCAGAAGAGCAGCCTTGCATGAGATGATTAGAGACTATGGACAGGCAGCTAGTGACCTTCAAAGACTTGTATCCGTTCTTGAAAATCTATCTGATGAAAAAGTCAGACAGTCCAGCAAACCTGCTAGATCCACCAGTAGGACAAAAGAATTAAGGCAAGCTCGTCAGCATTTGTCATTAATGGAAGAGGAGGCTAAGAAAGGAATCCCATTGGATTTATATCGTATTTTGTAAGTCATTTTAGAACTTTCAAGATATGATGCTTTCCATGGACCAAAATCATGTTTGTAATGTTTGGATGATATTGTTCTAATTAAATCATCTGCTTGTGGTGATTCCGGACTCATGGTGGTCTTGCTGCCAGATTTGTTGTATTATAATCATTATTTTCCTTGTCATGGTTTTTGAAGCTGAACCTTTTCTGAGCATAACTTTTAATTCTATCTTGGCATTTGCATGCTTCTCCTTTAGAAGATGTTAATGTATCTATTGACAATTTGAAATTTGGTAAAGCTCTTTCATTAAGAATGTGAAGTACCATTTTCTTTTTCTTCTTCATTTTTTTTAGAATTGTAAACCTCAAACCTGCTCAGTCACGCATCATCCTTGACTGAAAAAAAAATTCTGCTTTTTTCTACTAGTATTTTATCTGCTACTGTTTCCACATCCCTGGGCTTTGGAACGTGGAATGTTTTTGTCTGAAGCAGTTGAGGCTATTTTCTGGCCATACTTCGTAACTGTTGCATATTATACATTTATAAGTTGTTGACAACAAAGAATTTCTTTGCCAGGGGAGTCAAAGATTCTGACACGGCAGCTGATATAAAAAAGGCATACCGCAAAGCAGCTCTTAAACATCACCCAGACAAGGTTTTAAACTTTCCACACCTGCATATATGACCGCTGGACCTGTTTCAAATCTTACAGGTTCCTCTTGTATTTTCTTTTTTCTTGCTTTCCCCCCTTTTCCGTAGGCTGGTCAGTTCCTGGCAAGAAGTGAAAGTGGTCATGACAGGCAGCTCTGGAAGGAAATTGTTCAGGAGGTTCACGCAGATGCTGACAGGCTATTTAAGATGATTGGAGAAGCATATGCAGTACTCTCAGACTCCTCAAAGGTTTGTTATTCACTTGATTTGAACTTGACATGGCTAATGTGTGGCTATATTCTAGACTTGGAGCTGTGTTCTTTTTTTCAATTACCTGTATTGTAATCATTTCCCATCTTGTTTTGTGTGTTCTGCTATTTAATTGCCTTTGCCAGTCTTTTACATCTCTAATCGACCATGTCTGTGTGGCTGCTATAGTCGGTCATCTTGATTACTAGGAATGAAGACATCCTTTTTTTTTGAACTTTTGGTTAGCAGCAGTTAATTGAAAATGGAAATGAATGTTGTATAATTTGCATGTATGAACGTGTGCTGTATATTTGGTTGATGTAGAAAACTGAAAAAATTGTTGTCAATATCACAATCAACACAGTAGCAACCACCATTCATTGCCACCAATGCTAGTAACATTATTACCACATATAGCCACCACCACCACCACCACCACTTCTACTACATATAGCCACCACCACCACCACTTCTACTACATATAGCCACCATCCACCACCATCACTGCTATCACCACCATGGTCCCACTATCATCATCATGACCATCAGCACTGCTCCCTCAATTGTAAACATCATCAATATTAGCACTGCCATTGTTACTGCAATCCATGATAACCATTATGACATGATCAATGCTACCATCAACTATAACATGGCCGTGACCGTTGCTGCAATACTATCACAGTAATAACCATCACCATTGATGCCACCACATCTGCCATCCACCATCGATTCCCAAATATTTCCACCATCTCTAAAAAATAATATATATATATAAAAAACCACTTCTAACACTGAATCATTGCCATCATCAACACTATAACAATTCTCAGAAGGAAAAAGAATGGGTTGCTTTATCATTCGACTCATTTGCTCCAGACATACATGTTTTTTAATATCAGCCTGTTGCCCAGTCATATAGTATCAAGATTTAGTTTGTTGTTTGAACATTTTGTTATCCATTCCAGTCCCTTGATTCTTATTTCAAGCATTCATTCACGGTAATCAAACAGGGTTGGAAACTTTCCAGTTCCATTATTTTCATTCCTTCTAAGTTTTAACAGTTTCTTTGTTTTTCCTTTCCACTATTTATGGCCCTGTGAACTAGAAGGGAGCATGTTAAATGCTGTTTCGTAGTCTGTTTATTCGTTTGCTCTATCAGTACCCTGTATTATGTTGTATACTACAACGACAGATGTTTAATCTTGCTGCCTGATCTCTGATATAAATTACTTTTGATATGCGTGCATTCTTGATCCCAAAACTTGGATAGACATGACTTGGAGATCACAGGATGGTGTTATCATATACCTGTTCTTTGCAGCCTGCTTTTTAGTGAAGGTTGTTAAACACTAGAATCTCAAGGACCAAAATCGTTTACTCTGTTTGTCCTTCTGACTAGTGAACTGCCTTTTGTGTCTAAGTTCAAATTCAACTCAATAACTATCAACCTAAAATAAGGGCTAGAACACATTGTCGAATGAGGTTTGAGATTTATCTAGAAATTCTAGTTGGAGTCTCACTCAAAAACACTCTTATTCTGTTTACATTATTTTGACTAGTAACTATTGCCTCATTTTGCTGTTTTGTTTTTTAATTGACAGCGGTCAGAATATGATCTTGACGAGGAAATTAGAAAAGCATCTAAGGAAAACAATGGAAGCAGTCATAGAAGAACATACACGCGCAGCAACTCAAATGAGAGAAATGACTACCGTCGACATTGGCAGGATAATTGGAAGACTAATGGTTATTCACGTTCGTGATGGTAGGAAAAATATGCTATGTCTCAGGATCAAAAGCAAACTGCATTTTTCCGATCAAGGTCAGGTCAGCTTTTAAGGGATGAAGTTCAGAGGATGGATCATCAGGACTGGCTAGCCATTGGTCTGGTTAACAGCCTGATAATGGATCCAAACTAACCATGGCATTGATCTAAAATAGATAGTTATCAGTAAATTTGGCGGATTTCTATCTAAGAAATCTACATTTCTTATGGAGGCTAAAAGCGAAGGTTTTGTTGAAGGATACTGGACCTTGTAGGGCATTGTTTGCAAGCATACTTAAAACTTGGCTCTCCGTTTGTGCCTAAAAGCCAAAAGCGACTCTGGACAGAAAAACTTCGGGGTTTTATTTATTCAAACCCCCATAGAGAAAACAGAGAAGAATCACTTCTAGCTGTTTGTTGTTTACAAAAACCACAGGTGCATTATCAAATAAGACAGCATGTTGTTTCATTGTTGTTGACTCCTGGCCTCGCGGTAGCCTGGTGGTTGTGGTATAAGGTTTTTCACCACAGAAAATCTTGTACATTATATATTAAAAGAAAGAAAAATACAAATGGATGTAAAAACTTTGAGTGTTACTTATTTTATGCTTATGGAATAAGAAGAAAAGGAATGCAGATGTTATGCAGGCAACTGTTTATCTTAATGCATGCGGAAAGCTTTTCTGTTGTGTCATAGATTGAGACAATCTTGTTGACATCCTGAGAATTGCTGGACAAAGCTTCTTGAACCCAAATACTTTGTGGCAAATCTGTTAGCATCTCGTCGACTTGGTTATAGGGTTTTTTTCAAAAGTAAAGCAAAGTCAATTATCCAACTTTCAGGGTGATTGGGTTAAAAAAATCACTAATAATTCCTTGCAAACTTGACTAATGTGTCAATGGAGATGGCAATTCGGCCTTCCCGACGGATAGACACCTCCGACGCCTGCCTGCCCTGTCCCTGACTAGCTAGTTAAATATATAAGATATTAGGGAAAAAAAAAAAAAAACAGGCCTAGAAGCAAACCGAGAGATAGCCCAGGCCGACCGGGTTAGACAAATATCTGACCCAACCACTGCATCCCCTAAAATCATCCTAGATTCCAATCCATGGGAGCAAGTTCTATTGAGTTTACAAGCAGTGAGGGTTAGGTTAGGGCAATATCGAGCCAAATTATTCCAAAAGCAAGAATGTATCCTTTTCTTTTCACCAGCATCATCACTCTGAACTTGTGGCTTAAATTTACACATAATAAATCAGCAAGCAGTACCAACAAAACCCGTTGAGATTACCATGCGTCAAGGGTTTCTCCGGGTCATTGTCAATACAGATCGTTCACGCCTGCATTTCCCCAACCAGTCCTAAGGGTTGTCAGCTTCAGTTTAAAAAATAAAACCGCGCAGGATTCTTAACCAGACACTAACTCATCCAGGTACTCTGGATTCTAAGACGATATAGAAGGTAAATTAGTTTTTTTGGCTTGCAGTATGTTGTGGCCGTATCAATTTTTTTAAAATGTAAAAAAAAATTTGCTAGTAGCCGGGACCTCAACATAACCCCGTTAACTTCACATGATCAAAGACAAAAAAAATCAAAAAGAAATAAAATCTATGCGGCAGGATTCAAAGGTAACCTAAGAAAAAAAATCTATGCGGCTGGATTCATAGGTAACCTAAACGATTAATAAAACCATGGCTTGAATTAAAATAAATAAATAAATATTAATATGATTTTTTTAGAATATTGAGATCGAGATGATGACATATTAGATTGACTCGGGTTAACCCGAGAGAATCCGCAAAACCCGTAAACCGGGTTATGGACTTCATTGGATTCAATAACATTTTTTTTATTAATTACATGATAACAATGAAGATTAATTCAAAATCAACCAAATATTGAATGATAAAATTATAAATAAAAAAACTCAATTCGAAAGATGAAATTGAAAAAAAGAGGCTAGGCTAGGCGTGCGGGCCTGGGTGGCCCAGCCCGCCTGGGCCATAAAAAGCCCAAACTCTTGGGCTCGAGGTTGGCTTGTGCACCCCAGGCCATATTTTTCCGCTTTTTAAGTCGCTGCGCGTCGCCTACTATGGCAAATAACATATTGTCTGCTGGGTTACAAACTTTGACCACCACTATGATAGTTGGAAAAACAGGTAGAATTCATGTTTCAACCCCTTTTCACTTAAAAATAAACCCGAGTCGCTATTAAAACCTTCTCAAACCACCCAACAACCCCAAAATCAACAAAAACACAAAATCAACTAAATTAAAAAAATCTCTAAACCAGGTCTATTTTTTTTTTAGAGATGTTTAGAGAAAAACAATTATCATCGAACTCTTCTCGTTAAATGAAACCCATTGATACTAAGAACGAATTACTTAATAAAAAGATGACCCAACCAATGATTTTCTCTTTCCTTACTAACTTTAATCGGCTTTCTCTTTTCTCCCTAAAAGCTAAGAACTAAAAAATAAATAAAATAAATTTTTAAACCAAAATGAAAGGAAAGAATCATATTTAGCCTTCTTTGTTTTAATTAAAACCCTAAATCGAACAAAATCACAAGAGCAAGAATTCTCTCCTCCTAGAAACATAATCATGACACAAAGTAAGTTGAATTTAAGAACAAATTGTTTCTTTCTTTTTCCACCCCTATTTTCAAAATCCAACATACAGTTCAAGGAATGATCTACAATTAGTGTACCGTAGCATACAACGAAAACGAAAAAGCTTATGCGTGTTCCGGCCTGTTTTGGTGTTAGATTTTTTTTTTCATTCGATCTTGAATCTTGATGGTCTCCTCACAGGCAGCAAATATCTCAATGGCTGACACAACTGGTACGGTCACTAAATTCCCTCAACAATTTTTTTCCATGTTTTACATTTTAGTCCTCTTGATTTTAATTTGATACAAGCCTAATTATATAATTATATCTAATTAGGCCCATAGAAGGATTCAATTGAAAAACAGAAAAGTTCAAAAATGAAAAAAAAAAGGAGCTTCGGCTTCACTACAACCCCATGACTGCTGAAAATAAGATGCATTGATATTTCATAGAAGTGAAAAAGCAAAACATAAACTCTCATTTCGAAATTAATAGATGTTTTCTAGATTTGCTCTAATTCTAGAACTTGTGGGAATGGTTGGTTAATCAGTACAATTTCCCAAATCTGACCGCCACGACGGACGAGAAACAAAAATTCAGATGCCGAAGACCTTACAAATAAATCCTCCGAGTCTTCTTCACAGAGAAACTTTATCGAGCAGACTGTCCCTGTGCATGCTCTAGAATCTGACTGACTAACTTGGAAGTACGGCCTGATAGTGCTTTGGTGTGATCTATCAACTGCTCATACCTGCGATAAAGATACAAGAACTTCGATAAAGATTTGTGACCAAATTCTTGAAGAGAAGTAGACACCTCTGAGAGCTGACATATACAAGTTATCTGGGAGCTAGGTATACATAGAAATAAAAGACAAGAAGACTAGTTGGTAACACGAATCATTGTCATTTACAGATATAACAATCAATCTTACACGTTGGGATGGTTGGGCTCCATGATAACAGTTCCTGATTGTGAATCAATCTTAGCATCAAGCTTTGAGTTACGGATGAGATTCACAATCCATCTCTCAGCCTCCTCATAATTCAAGTTCAATTTCTCTGCAAGGACTCTGCCACGAACAGCAAAGTAGTTTGAATTAGTATCTTAACAGAAGCAATAAAATGTACATCACAAGCTTGGTTAGTACAAAGCTCACTGGAAATATTGGCAGTTCAGCTCTGGACTCTGCGACCCATTTCACAAATATGATTAAATAGAAGCACAACCCTTGTGCATTTAGGGGGGGACGATAATTAACTTCTCATGAAAGCAAACAGCTTACATGACGAAATAATTTTGTATTGTTACAATAGAAGAAAAAAAAATATACAAGGAGAGAAAGCACTTCTAGGTCTAGCAAAAAACAATTACTAGCAGCCTTGTTCATACACCACTTGAAATGGCAGTAATCAATTGAAAAAAGTCAGACTGTTAAGTCTCTGGACCAATACCATTGAAGCCTCAGGATCAGTTCATCAATTTTGTATTATATGAGTTTGGATCAAAATCATCAAATCCACGGGTACTATACTCTTTGATTGTACAGATAATAGATATTCCATGGGGCAAATAAGTTAGTTTCAACAGACATGTGAGCATCACAATTGAAAAACAAAAGAATGGGCATTCAATGAGATCAAACTGACATTTTACACAATCCACTAAAAAGGATGGTTTTTCCGAGGACAGAATTTCCATTTATTCCAGTTCTGAAGTTTTAGAAAACAATTTAAGGGAGGATGTACATACTCCATGTCGATGCGCTGATGTATCCGGCAATAGGTTTCGAAGACAAATAGACGGGCATTTTCAAGGAACTCATCTCTCAACGGCACAGTAGAAAAGTTGCTATCTTCTAGATGTTTGCCAAGGAAAGGATCATTTAGTATCACCTACAATGAGTGTGACAGGTTAGTATAATCCAGGAGCTGACAACCAGAAGGAAAATTTATGAACAGAGAACATATAACCATAAAGCCCCACCAACTACGAAGACCAAAAACAAAATAAAGGGGCATCCAGTAAATTGAACTTCATTACAACTTAAATGATGCAATCAGCTCAATTCCTGGACAGGAATATCAAAATGCATTTCTTGTTCAGGAATATTAACATGCCAATTTCATTAGGGCATAAAAAGCTTACTTCTTCGCACTCCTTCATCTTCTTTTGTGCCTCATCAAAATCATAATTAACATAGACACAAGCCAAAAACTCTGTGATAGGATCTTTGTATGAGTGCTGCTCTTGCTGAATAACCTTTATAAAGTCCTTGAATTGAGGTCTTCTTCTTTTGTTGACAATGAATGCAGTTGCTAGGTAACGCAAAAGATGGGGTGCATTGGTTTGAATGGCATTGAGATACCTAAAATAAATGGAGATAATTCCTGTCATCCTGTAAGCCTATATGTCTTAAGAAGGTCCAAAAAATAGTTTATTGAATTGAGAGATTACTCCTGTTCAAAGGAAGAAAAGAAACTGAGATAAAGAGATGCTGGTTAACTTCTGCCCCCTTAAGTTTTTAAGAATAAGTATAGGTTTTGATAAAGTAATATCCACAAGTCATTTTTTTAGTCAGAGAAAACATAGAAAACATGTCAAAGTTGAAAATGTACGCAGAGAGAAAAAAAAGGATAAGTCATACTTGTCCTGATTAAACAAGTCAATAATCTGTGTCCTTCCATTCTCATTGTTGAAAAAGATGAAGAGACTCCAATGCATCAACCATATTCTACTCTGAACCTGATTCAAAGGTGTTGAGAAGCTCTGCACCAGAACATTTTCCACAGTAAGCACATTTACTCAAAAAAAGAAAAAAAGAAAAAGAAAAACAGCATACAATCCAAACAGAAGAGCAGGAAGTAAGTGGCGGAAAACAACCTTAGAATCAATTATTTCTTTCAGCCGGTTAAGCTCTTCAAGAGCAATATCCCAGTTTTGCATCAGTACCTCAGCTGCCATCTTTCCCCACAATGCACTCAGACTCCTTTCACTGTTAGTGCACAAGGCCCTGTACTGATACAGATAGTCAGCAGCACCAGAGTAGTTTCCACATTCAAACTGGAATTTGGCATACTGATATAATGCTTCAATCTGCTCCGGACCAATCTGTTTAGAAATAGCACTATCATTCAATGAGTCTAGATGGACAAATAAGAAAACCCCTCCATCCAAAACATGGAACTTTAGTTTACAGAAATATTAAAGAGGTCTACAAATAGCAAATGGGGAGCAATTTTAATTGAATCAATGTCTGCACTGATGGTCTGGAAGTAAAACAGGTGGACATCAGAATCTGAACAGAAAATGGGTTTGGCTCTTTGATTAAAATCACTTATTTTCACAATAACGATCACTATTGTTTATTAACTATTAAGTTCAACAAAATACCCTCTTCAATGTTGCAACATGAATAAAGACAAGACCTCGAAATTCCTAATATCAATTTAGATCTCTCTTAGTTCCTAGTTAATTCCTACAAGACAAATAACTTAAAACAATAAAAGATAGAAAGAATACCAACCCATTACACTCTCTAAATGAAGATTTGCAAACAAAACAAACCTGATAACGGTCATGAAGCATCTGAAGATTATATTGCTTATCGGCCCTCAACTCCTGCACAGCACTCGCATTCTGCAAGAATGAAACCAGGGGTGTGGCAGCCTCCTCCAATGCTTTCAATCTTGCCACTACCTCTACCCTCCTCTCAATCATATCTAACACCACCAGCAACAACAATAAAACCTTCAACATTCTAGAAACAAACAATTTCAATATATTTATAGGTACAAGTACAGTCACATTTATGTGTTAAAAAATCAATTATCTTCTTCAAATTAAACAATTCAATCAAGCAACTACACACTTCTGCAGTATCTATAGGTGCAAGTATAAAAAATTAAATCTTTTATCCAAATTAAAAAAATTAATCAAGCAAAAACAATACCAATTCACTATATGTACAGGTGCAAGTGGTAAAAGGTTTTTTTTAGAAGGTTGTTCTTTTCCCATTCAGGGCAGCAAAAAAAAAAAAAAAAACACCAAAAGCAATAAAAAAAATCATTACCAGAAACCCACAAAAACACACTCCCCCTATCTATACAAACAAAAACCCATTAAAAGTCAAATCTTTCATAAAACACACACTAAATCAGTGTATCTACATGTACACAACATTGTTTTTTGTGGGTTTTGCTTTGTTTACCTTGAGGGACATCTTCAGTGTGGTAAAGACTTTTGTGGATGTCCATAGCGTAATCAACCATGTTTGTTTTGTTTAAAAGCTCGATTTTGGCTTTTAAGATCTGCTCATCTGGGTAAAGCTGACGTTCTTGAAGGAATTCTAATAGAGGGAATACTAAGTGGCGGTCTAGATTCGGTGCAATTCGTGGGGTCAGATCGTAAGTCGCCATTGTTGTGGATACTGGCTGCTGCTCTGCTGTTTTGGGGTTTAACCTAGATAACGAGAGAAAGGAGAGGGAGCAAGGGGTTTTGTGAAATACCAAGTATATCCCTGGGTTATTTTTTGGAAAAGTCTCAATCTAGTCCTTGATGCATTTCCACATTATCAATTAAGTTTATTAAGATATTAGATTTTATCAATTTTTCTCAAAACATATTCGACATCAAATAATGTCACCCTCTCGTCCATGATCGATGTTGAAAGATTTCATTCAAATGCACGTTATTGTTACGTAGTGTTTTTTTTTTTTTTAATTATGATACTTGTTGTTTTTTATAATTGTTTTTTTGTAGAAATATATTAAAAAAATAGTTTTTAATAAAAGTATTTTGACTTGTTTTCAAAACGCTTTTCGAATAGTTTTTTGCTTTAAAAATATCAAATTTATTTTTTTAATATTTTTTAATAATTTTGATGCGTTAAAAATAAAAGTAAAATAAAAACTAAAAACATATAATTTTAATTAAAAAATATTTTTATAAAAGTACCGTGCGTTACCAATAACACACTTGGTTGGAGGAGGAATGACTTGTTTGGATCAAGCAAGGAATTTACTGTTCATGGTTTTTACAGATCTTTCCTCGAAAAAACACACGAGAGACTGAAGGAGCAAGAGACTGCTTTTTCGTGAGATGCAAGCTAAAGCTGGATCAAAGGAATTCTTCTCTTTCACAAATCCTTTTTATTTCATGAGAAATATTGGCCAAAGCAGAGCTAAACTTGCTTTGACTGGTTAAGCTGCTCATGGCAGCCTACATGAAGTTGCTGGCGATGCTATCGCTACTGTTATCAAGCTTTTTTATTGTCTTTTTTATTTAATTTAATAAGAGAGTTTTATTAAATCTTTGTCCAAATTTCAGAGGAGTTTAACGAAACTAATTTATTCCTATTGAGTTATTTTAGTGTGAGCAAAGTAACAATCTAGACAAGTAATTTATAAACAAATCAAAATCATAGTTTATCATGTTAATAATTTATATTTGTGATAATCTAATTATAGAATATTTATTTTATTTCATTACTAAAAACCATCTTTTTATTCATTGTTAACTCAAAAGAAACCTTTATTTTAGATTATAATGGAGAATTTAATTATCCCACTAACTAAATATGAAAATATATAAAAAATAATTTTAATTTCTTACATTGCTAAAATGTAGGTACTACTTGTATAAAAAAAGAAAAAAAAACATTATTCATGCCTTCTTAATTCATTTAGAAAAAAAGTGAAGAACTTGTAAAACAAAACCGTGAAATAACTCTAAAATATGTTTTTCAAACTCATAATAAATTTTAAAAACTCTAGTTTTTTAGTTTTTTGTTTGGATGGAGAAATATTTGAAGTTGTAGTTTCTGCTCTAATTTTAAATAAACAATCACAAGTACATAGTTTTTTTGTTTTTTTTTAATACTTGAGAACGTCATCTTTCCAAAGACCAGTATGATCAAGACTCGGCTTCATTTTTATCTACGATGGAACCATTCCCCAAAACCATCATGATCTTTTGGATCTATTCTTCCATACCAGATCAAAGGAAGGATTTGATCAACCTCTCAATTTTAGCAGCAATCGTCATAGGGATAGGGAACAAAGACAAATTATTTACAATAGATTTAATAAGACAAACTCTTCCACCAATTCTTCAGCAGGAGATCCATTCACCAAAAAAAACAGATAATTCAGCTGTTGAAGAACACTGATTAATCCAGCTCCTCCATCTCAAACCAAAACCCATACATGCCATCACTAATTCATCTAGATATTTCCAGAGATCACCGAATCAGGAATGAAAATCAATTTTGGAAAGATAACACCTTCGAGCCTATATATTAGCCAACACCTTCGAGATGATTTTGTACAAACTCCCAGTAAAACTGATTGGTCTAATAAGACTTACATGCCAACAAATGTTAAATTATTTTGGATTTTTTTTTTCAGATATGCAATGACCCTTTCATCCATTGAATGCTGACTCTGTGTTATTTTTTTCAGCGAACAAATGTGGTATATTTATACCAGCCATAGCAATGGTGACTCTGCAGCATCTATATATATATATATATATATATATGAGCTGGACAATATAATTAAATAATATGAATAGAATATAGCAGCTCAATTGATTTACAAATTAAGAAATTTGTGTCGACATCTTCTTGCTTTGATGCATTCAACAACAATATTTACAATCGAAGACAAGGGGTGCTGTGTTCGTCTCTTGAAGGAGAGGGAGTGATGTCTTGGGTTTAAATCCTACTCTCATTTGGATACTCAATATATCATTTATTATTCAATTAATTGTAGATGGAGCCAACGATGCTTCTTGGTTTATCCAGCCCTTAAAGATAACTCTTGCAATGTCCATAATATATATCGTATGCAAAATGCTAGCATGAATATGATCAATCTGTACTTTGCCTTGTTTCCGCCAAATATTCGTCTCAATATCTTCACGACCTATGTTTAAAATTGTTGACAGATAGCACCCCACCTTGCCTGCCCTTAAATTGTCTATTTATTTTTGTTTTTTGCCGTTGTCTTGTAGTTGCTTCGATTCATTTACCACACTAGCCAATAAGGGTTAATTCACACGTTGGTTGACTGCGATAATTCCTCTGAACGTTTCAAATTCTTACTGTTTCGCACTCACATTTTCTCTATATGAAGAGGAACATGTCTTTGCCAATAATCAGTATTATTCACTACCTCGAAAAACAAGAGGTAGCCACCATGACTACCTGCTGCTGCTACAAAGTCTTCTTCTTTCTTGTATCTCTTATTTTCTTGATATTGTGTTCTACTTTCACGGTCTTAGCTGCAGCTTCTGGACGTGAATTGATCGGCTTTAAACCTGGTATGGTCTCTCTCTCTTTCTATAATATGCACTAGCTAGGCGCCACAAATTATTTTATACTCTGTATATGAAGCTGTTGCTGAAATATTGAAGCACAAATATATGGCCGAAACTATATAATATACCCTTATATTAATTAGTTTCAAGGGCATATTATCCTTGCTCTGTGTTTGTATATACAGCTGTTGCCCTTGTTCTACGTACGTACGTTGCTCTGTTACATGGCCGGTTTCTTTGTTTTGCCATGAATAGGTACTTTAGACTGTAAATACTAATATCAATTAAGAATCACAAAAACAAGCAGCGTGATTTTTTCCTTGAAATTTCTATCTCTTGTTGTCACCGTCGCTGTCGAATATGCTACTGTATATTTCGAAAGCTTTCGCTACATAATTCAACTGGATTATCACAATCATTAATCACTCCCTCAACAAGACGCAAAACTGGCCAAAAACATTGAAGAAGAAATCAAGCATCATGAGTGCCTACTCCAAAGTCTACACCAACCTTAACTTGAGCTTTTTGGTTCTTGTTTCACTCATTCTCTCATTCCAATATTCTCTTTCCATCACAATATGCGTTGCTTTTGAACTTGAAGTTGGTGCGGTCAAGTTCTTCATCCATCAAATATTAGATGCAACTCTATATAATTATCATTATTAATGATATTTTCTAAATATTGCAGTCACAAACGATACAATTCCATTCAGTTATATTGAAGCAACTGGTCGAGGACCGTCGAAATGGGGCCAGCTTGACCCGAAATGGAAAGCTTGTGGAGATGGAAAATTGCAATCTCCAATTGATCTTCTTGACCAAAATGTGAAAGTTCTCTATGGGCAAGAAGATCAACTACGAAGAGATTATAAACCAGCAAATGCTACTATAATTAGCAGGGGACGTGACATTCTGGTACGTAGGAAGCTATATACGTACCTTCTTCTTTTTTTCTTGAAAACATTATGTATGGTACTACATCTTAAAATTTACGTTCAATTTATAAGGTGGCATGGAAAGGTGACGCTGGAAAAATTAGCATTAATGGGACTGATTACAATCTGCAAGGCTCCCATTGGCATGTACCTGCTGAACATACATTCAATTTCAAAAAGTACGTGCTTTTTGCCTTCTCTCATCATCTGGGAACTGGGATTTTGATTATTCTTATTTCGATCAATTTGGCATTTTAATTATTTTTTGCCCAAATTTTAAAATAGATATGACATGGAGCTTCACATAGTTCATGTGAATTCTCTTGGAGCGACAGCTGTTGTTGGAGTACTTTACAAATATGGCAAACCTGATCCCTTCCTTTCAAAGGTTTTTGTTATTGCTACACACATGTATTTCTTTAATTTATTATGTTCTCTTCTGGTTTTGAAGTACTTCGTTATTTATAATTGGAAGTAGATAGAAGACAACATTTGTTTTTTTTTTTCTAATTATTTGTTTTTTCTTATCTCTTTTCTCATTTCTGGCAGTTGTTCCCCTATATAAAATCGGTCACAAAGCAAGAGAAGAGTCTGGGAATTTTTTGTCCAAACGAAATGGTGTTTGAGAGCAGAAAGTTGTATAGATATATTGGTTCTCTTTCAGTTCCTCCATGCAACGAGAGTGTTATATGGACAGTAGTCAAGAAGGTTGTTCTTGTTTCCATGCCCATTTCTCTAGGAACACGTATTTCCCACGAGATTGCTGTCTACATTTCTTCCTTCTTCGTACGTTAATTATATATTTACATCTTTATTTATCTCTTGTAGGTTAGGACTGTTTCAAGGGAGCAAGTGCAACTGCTGAGAGATGTTGTTGATGATGTAAGTCCACACCTATCAATAACCAATTAGAACAGACTTGATAAAAATTGCTTCAAAAATTGATGCTTAACACTTCCTCGAATAAACTAATTAATCTAAAAGAACTTGTGAAATTAAATATTAAACCTAAAAAGCTTGTTATTAAACCTTTTTAATTTTGTATACTTCATGAGAAAAAGGGTTAACTTGCATTTTTTTGTCAGGGATATCAAGCAAATGCAAGGCCAGTTCAGCCATTGAATGGAAGAGCAGTTAATTTATTCATACGGCCGTCAAAGAACCTTTAATGAATAATTTATACAAGGCAAACAGGGAGAGAAAATATTTAAGAAGCACACGACACACATAATTTCCTCCATCGATGATGTTTGATGGATATAGATTCTTGGCATATATATATATATATATATATAGTTGCAATAAAATGTAACGATCATGGAAGTTCTTTTTAATTAATCTGTTTGGCAGATGCTGTCTGTTTCTATAATAAAATATTAATGTAAAAAAAATATTTGCTTAAATTTGAATTCATTACAATCGATGACTTGAGACATATATATATAGGACACCATTCATTTTAAGAAAAAACATTCAAACTTTTAATAATTAAAGAGATTATAATTGGTTTATCTTAGGTTTGATGGCAACTTTATTGTTTCCATATGTATATATATATAAACTTAAGACAAACTTTAAATTTACCGTCGGATAGTTTCAATTGTACATTTAAAATATTTTTTATATCAGTTGTAACATTAAAGTTGTAATATTGCTTTCATTCAGATTATTCTATTAAATATAGTTAATAAAATGGAATATATGAATATCCACAAAAAGATGAAATTAATTAAAAGAAAACTTTCTTTTTGAGTGAATAATGTACAGAGCTAGTGTTTAAGATTTTGATGTTCTCTCTTGTAAAAGAATTTGAGGGAAATTTTCCTCCATCTTCTAGTGAGAATCATAAAAGGAAATATATGAATATTTATGGATTTGATTAACTGGATTTAATAAAATGATTTCATTGAGAAATATTTTTTTTTGTAATATAATTATTACGAAAAACAATATTTTAGACGTACAATTAAAATTATCCCAATAACTTAATAGTAAATTAAAATATTATAAAAAATTTATTTTGAAAGTAAATAAACACCATGGGAAAATAGTGGTGGAAAATTTATTAAAATATGGTAGATGAGCACATTAAAATTTATTAAGATATGGATAAGACTAGCACCATGCACTACTCTCCCTTTCTTGGTAAGAAACCACACACAAAACCCATACCAACAAAAACCATCTTTTCTGCTAGGTAGAGCCACTTGGATAATGGTCTAAGACCTCCATTTAACAAAAAGCTTAAAAAATAAAGTATATTTGTCAATTGTGCTTTTATAAAATAAAAATTGCTTCCACTTACCAAAGTGCCCCAAGTATGAATTGAAATTTGTCTAAGACTCCACTTGTCAGACATATATAAAAAATAATAATAAAATATTTCTTAAATATTTTAAAAGATCTCATTTGTAGTTTTGTCCAAAACCCTCATTCACCTTAAGTCGGCTTTGCTATTAATGACAGTCCCTTCACTATTAAGCACTTCAACTCCTTTTGGCACCTGCAGCAGCCAAGATCCAGCACCACTAGTGACAGCCCCCGACTAACATCAGCCCCGTCTTCCATCATTGGAACTAACCGCCACAAGACAAACCCTTAAACCTCCACAAAACAGCCCCCTACAAGTAGTGGTAGTAGCAACCAGTTATGAAGAAAGAAAAATAGGTGCAATCAAATTTCAATGTAGTTGAGCTCCCTTTATAAGTGTTCATTTGTTATACCGTTGGTGGGAGATAGAAGAGGAGATAGTGTAGTTTCATACCTGGTCAGAGGTTCTCCTAAAAGCATCAAAAGTAACACCTAGCAGCAGGGAGAAGAGGCAGACCTGGACTGAAAAACATGAGCAGATGTCGAACTTCAACGTGGGAGAGCTCCCTCTACAAGTATTAGTTTGTTGTGGCATCAGTAGGAGATCAAATAGGAGATATTGTAGTTTCATATCTGGTCGAAGGTTCTCCCAGAAGCAACAACAACAATACCCGGGAGTAGGGAGAAAGGCAGGCTTGGATTGATAAACAAGAGGAGGACTGAAAATTCAACATAGCAGAGCGCCCTTTACAGGTGTCCATTTGCTACAATGTTAGTGGAGAATTAAAGAGTGGATAGAGGAGTTTCAAGTCCATCAGGTTTCCAACCTCTAGAAACGGCAGCTCGTGGCCCCATGTGCCGCCACTTTTCCAACAATTCCAATAGCTTCCTTGCTTTCATCTCAGCAACTATAATCTATTCCCAACGTTTTGGAAGGTTCATTTCTGATTGTGTTTGCTTTAATGTGTTTTTTTTTTATTGTTGGTAGATTGTGATTGTAAATATGTGTGACTGTAGAGTATGTGTGTAAATTAGTGAAGAAGATGGATGTTTGTGTGTCTGATGCATTATTTTTATTTTTCTAGCATGTGTTAAATAAATGGTTAAAAAAAAGATAATTAATTAAATGTTTTAATTTGCTTCATGGCGAAGCTTTTTTTAAAAAAAGAAGAATAAAAAATATCTCTAGTTTGCATAATTTAGTTCCTTTTTTAAGTACCATGCTTATATAT
>Ga0307507_10006098_pt1 | contig 18918 bp, 18 predicted proteins | sample 7_EM_MG_FD_207223 | JGI IMG/M metagenome (GOLD analysis project Ga0307507, IMG submission 207223) | Populus trichocarpa ectomycorrhiza microbial communities from riparian zone in the Pacific Northwest, United States - 7_EM | ecosystem: Host-associated > Plants > Roots > Unclassified | place... | reverse complement strand
GTGTATAGGTTATGGTGTAGTGGTAGGTACAACTTTTGATTTATCATAGCACGCCCCATCAGGGCTTACGCCAGACCTCATCCTGCGTCCTTCCCTAAACCTATCCAAGTATCTTCTTACTTGGGATGAGATCAGCTATATATTCTCGGACACTACCGTATTTAAAGACTACCAGCGCCCCCTTTGTTTGCTCATCAGAATTACTAGCATCTTCAGTACCATCGCCGGCCCCACCTCCCTTCTCCTGTTTTACTGTTCAGATACACATTCCTCCATTTTGCCTAGGTCTCGCATATAGCTGACCCCCCTCTGCCATTACTGAGCATTGCCTTAGCACTATCACGAATCTTAAACCTCTCTTGGTCCTCTGCAACTATGCCTCCCCACACCAACGAGCATTCCGGACACAGCGATAGCGACCTCGCCCTTTCCCTCAGCGGCCTTGCTTTACACAGCGAAGCTGGCGCTCCCCATCTCGGTAGCAACCATCGTGCTTCGAACGGGAAAAAGAACAGGAGGAGTATCCTTACAGACTCGTATCTGAAGACCCACAATGGAAATTCATTTTGCGAAACCCATCGTCCTCTTCGTCCCGGGATTTATGCCCCAACGCCTGCGTTTTTCGATCCTCACACTGAAGACCTTGATCTCCCCACAATTAAAAGTCATTCGGTACGCCTGGTGAAAGCTGGTGTCGTTGGTCTTGTCACTCAAGGTTCAAATGGAGAAGCTGTCCATCTGAGCCAATCCGAGCGCCGAACTGTCACCGCTGCGACACGAAAAGCTCTGGATGATGCTGGCTTCAGCCATGTTCCGGTGATTGTCGGTTGTGGAGCTCAATCTACTCGTGAGTCGATCGAATTATGCCACGATGCAATGCTTTCTGGAGGCGATTATGCCATGGTACTCCCCCCAGCCTACTATCGCGCCTTGTACAACGGGGAGTCTCAATACGAGTTTTTCAGCGATATCGCCAACGATTCACCTATTCCAATTCTCATCTATAATTATCCTGGTGCCGTAGCAGGAATTGATCTTGATTCGGACACCATCACCAAACTCTCGAAACATCCCAACATCGTTGGCTGCAAACTTACCTGCGGTAATACCGGGAAGCTCGCCAGAGTCGCGAACGCCGCGCCTAGTGGTTTTATGACAATGGGTGGATCCTCGGATTTTACCTTACAATCCCTGATTGCTGGCGGCAAGGGCGTCATTGGTGGACTTGCGAATATCGCTCCGAAAGCGTGCGCTGAGGTTTTCAACCTCTACGTTGAGGGAAGAAATGAAGAGGCTGAGAAGATGCAAGCGGTTGTTGCTCGCGGTGACTGGGGTGCCATTAAGGGAGGCGTCGTCGGAACTAAGAGCTGTCTGCAGACCTATTTCGGATATGGAGGTTTTGGAAGGCGGCCGCTCCCCCGGCCAACCCCTGCTCAGGACGCAGTCTACAAGGAGGATTTTGAGGAGTTGTTACTTTTGGAGGAGTTTTTGATGAATGGATGCCGTGATTCTGGCATCCACTCTGATAGAATAAAGGAATTTCCACAACTTGTCGAGCTCGAGCGTATGCTTGTATAACTCCCTTGCCCAACCCTTTAAAACCACCTTAGCAGACTGTTTTTTTCTTTCGTATCATATCATATCATAACATTTGTTTGATCGTTTGTTGCCTATACCCCTTGGGTTTCTTTATCGGATTGGGGCTGGGGGTTGCATGCGCCTGGGGCTGGGTATCTAGGATGCTTCAAAATGTTACGGGAAAAGCCGGTAGAGATCGCAACTTGGAGTACTTTTTTTTGGGTTTTCTTTGTCGTTCAAGTTATTCCTTTTCTCTTTCTGGAATCCGCTTTTCTTTCTAATTTTTACGCTTTTTTCATATTCTCTGCTTGTCACTTTTTTCCTTAGGTAGATTGGGCTCACAAGAGGAAAGGGGGGGAATTGGAAAGACAGGCAAGGGCCTGATTGATTGATCATGCCATGATTCTCCTCTTTCTTATAGTTATAATCACGGTATCATATCTGTGATTACTTGTGTGTCGCAATCTACATCTCCCATCCCGAGTATTGATTTCTTGACCGATCATATCACAATGCCGGTCATCATCCTTCTCCATTCTTCAACCAAAAGTTGAAAGTTGAAAGTTGAAACCCCGCTCAGCGCCTTATCGATAAGCCAGTGGAGTTGCAGTATCTTAGCAAGGTGTCAACAGTGCGCCACGCAACCAAGCGTTGACAAGACCCACCTCTCTCCTCCTCCTCTCTCTTTGGCTAGTTCGATGGATAAGTTGGGTGTCATTGGTAGGGAATCAGATACCGTATGTACTCAGGTATGTATGGCATTCTATTCCTCAGGCTAGTCAGTTTGGTCATCATCCATCCATCCATCCATGGTTTGGTTTAGTTGAGTTTGGGAGTAGACTATCGTAAGCTACTATAACGGGGATATCCCACCCGAAGCATGACTTGCACTTTTATCGACAATTAATACGGCGCTGTAATTACTATTACTATTATTATCATTATTCCATCGCTTTTTACTTTTTTCTCCACCCTTTTTTTTTTGCTCAGGGGGTGTACAGCGGTATTGTGGAGGAGGAGGAGGAGGAGGAGGATGATAGAAGATGGAGGATGGAGGATGAAGGATGGAGGATGGAGGATGAAGGTCGGGAGGTATTTCACCCGTTGCGGGGTCGCGCAATTGTAGATACTGGTACGATAGGAGTATGTACTCTGTGTATGTAGTGTACTGTTACTCTACTCTACAGATGTGCACAGTATAATATGGGGTTGGTATGAGCTAGCGGTTCCAGCTAACGGTTTAGTCTAGGATATTCATTTTGGTAGGAGGAATGACTTTGTTGAGTTTAATACTACTACTGCTACTACTACTGCTACCGGTATCACAAAGGGCTGACAAAAAGCGGATAGGATATTGGTACCGGATGTGAAGCATAAACACCCCACCGAAGCACGCAAGCACTTATACACATCATATATACACACATACATACATACACACCTCCTACTTTCTATGCACCGTACTCGCTGTGCCGCCATAGTATGGGGTACTCCAATCACATCAACCACATCTTAGCTGCCGGTGTCATATCCATTAGCGTAAGTTAGTTCACAGTTTCCCTCGTTCGCTCGTTGCACCGGAGTGAAACGCATTGAATCTTGGTTGGAGAATGGGAGGTAAGAAGAAAGAAAGGAAGGGAGGGAGGGAGGGAGGGATTTCCCCACAGCTTCTCATTGGATGCCTTATCCTAGGTCAATTGCTGGTTGGCTTGTCTTTTCTCCTCTGGCTTTGAATGAGATGATAGGAATGGCTTGGAGAACACCCCGCGGCGAGGGTTTGTTTTGAGGTTGGAGGTTGAGGCATGTAAGCTGTGAGCTGTGGAGTAAGTTTGTGGGTAGTAGACCTCTTTTAATTTTCGGGCTCCGGTTTTTGGATTTGAGTGTATTGTGCTGTTGTACCTTTTAGTGGGGCTGCGGTGATGTGATGATGTGAGGTGTTGTGTTGGGAATAGGATCGTGTGCTTAAGCGTTTGGATGGATGGATGGATGAGATTGGCGAATACGATCCGCTTCAGGGTATGTCGCCGGTGGTTTGCACTTTGATGTTTGAGGAGATGTGGGTGCCGGTATTGTATGGGGGTACGTTTCTATGTATTGGTTGGTAATTGCATCGGGCACTTTCCTGCAACCAGCAATGTTGACTTCTCCATGTGAGCTTCGCCCCCGAGACAAAGAGAGAGGAAAGGTGGGGTGGACAAGTCATGTTTTTTTTCCCTCCCTGCAATAATTCTTCATGATATGCCCTGTGGAGGGAAGGAAGGATATCATAATTCACAGCAAACAAATCTTCATGTGTTGTTAGAACTCCGCCATCATAACGTGTCTTTAGCCAGAAGCCATGATGTGCCGTATCTTACGGACGGTTGGTGGGCCCGTTTCAATTTTAGTAAAGTGGCCGCTGACCGATATGCATAGGGAGAACAACTCTTTGTTTTGGGTGGTGTGTGTGTTACCGTGCTTGTATCGTAGCGTAGCGCACACTTTCGTACGGTACTGTAATGCGGTAGAATGGTCAATTGTACGATAGTGGTTGTCCTCCTCCCGCCTCCGCAATACGGCTCCTTGGCGTTGGCAAGCTTTTGAATCACGCCTGGGCTGGATGTTCACCCCTAAATCAAATGCATTACAGGTGTTTTTCAAAAAGAAGGAAACCCCTATGTTGTCCAGCTTATCTTTCTGAAATAGGGCTTACAGAGAGATCTACCATTTTAAGGTGAGTACCGGTAGGACAGACTGATTGTGAATCACCAAGATGTGGCCTGAACTTGGGACTTCCCTTTCCCCTCAACCAATTATGCTACGGTACCGGTGCCATGGGGGTAAATGGGAGAGTTTCTATCGTTAGGACGTGGTCTGACGGGCTCACTTGGCGTTGCTTTTTTAGGAGCGCTTTGGTTCGGCACTTTATTTGTTCTTTTTCTTTTTCTTCCTTTCTACAGTACCTTTCTTTCTTTTTCCTTTCCGACGCCTTCCCGATATATTCTTTTCTTCTTCTCCCTTAGATAGAGAGGGAGAGGGGTAGGGTTAGAGATTGGAGGTTTTATGAGGAGTTACTCGAGCACTGAGCAGGTCTTTTAAGGGATATGTTTTCCATTCAATTCACCTGCCGCCCTTATTTCTATATCCGCCACAAGTCTCTATCACGGCATCTACGATATGTACTGTACATACAATTCACTCGTGATTGCTCGTATGTATACTCGTATGTACCGGCATGTCAAACGTGCGTACAGTACCCGAGTTACAAAGAGAGACACTTTTACAGTCAGAGATTTTCGAGCGGAGCTCCGGTGAGCCATATTTAGATGGGAGCGCGTGCCGGTGTGATATGGCAGTACACGAATGGTTGTTCGAGGTTCAGTAAGACTATCCATCCTTACAATAAGTATTATACTCTGCACTGTAAATCGCACAGTTGCATTATTCTGTATCCCTCTTGTGCATTGGACCAATGTTGCTAGCAGTAGTTTTGTCAGGTGAGGTTGAAACAAAATTGAATCCTTCCCTCCAGCCATCCCTCGCTCAACATATCTTGGCGGTGGCAACCGGAATTTCCATTTTCCGGAAGGCGCGGCGTACCCGGACCGCGGAGGAGGGAGAGATGGAGAAAGGCGGTGCACCACAACCACCGTCATCACCACCCCACCAGCTAGTACGATATGACAGCCCCCGAACATGCTCTTCCCAGTGGACTGTATCTATGTACGCACATCATCGAGATCTGTGAGGCATGGATAGAAGCGGCCTTCCGTACGGCGTTGGGGGGAAAATAAATGTGGGGAAACACCACATCTGCTCGTGTGTTCGTTAACCTCGCCTGATGGTGGGTGAAAGGGAGGATTTTCACCCCCACGCTAGTCCTATGCGGTCATCTCACGGGTTCTCACTCGCGTTGGGGATTCATCCACCCATCCACCCATCTATTCATTCGTCTATGGGGGAGAAAAAGTCAATTCGAGTAGACTCCGTAACTCCTCGGATTGGAGAGAGGGGGGGGGGCGTCCTGCATATGCGAAATGGAACACCTTTTCGTTGCACTTGTGCCTCTTCTTTTTTTCCCTTTCTTCCCCTCTCTTTTCCTTCCTGCTGCTTTCCTGCTGCTTTCCTTTTGTTTGCGTTACTGTTGTCATGCTGCTTTGCGTGTGTGGGGTTATGTGTTACGTGCTTTTCGCATACATTCTACATCAGCTGTTTGCTCCCCACGAATGGAAGGAATGCTGGCGTCTTGAGAGATCGGTCGATGGAGGGCCGGGGGCTAGGCTCAATCAATCAATCAATCGACGAAAGACGGATTTGCTCGGTCCGGTTTATAGCATAGATTTGCAATTGCCTTGGCCTCCCTTCGTGGGGGTCTTCTTGCATGGTCACAAGACGTAACTGTGGTTTCTATTACCCTTACTGTCCTCCAGAGCAGTTTCCATAGGCTTGCAATGAGATGTTCTCTCTAATTATCGTTTTCTCTCGGTCTTCTCCGGACAGTGGCGGGGGTGGAGCCTTTGTGTACGTGCGCTGAAAAAGGCACGGGATATATCATTGGCCTTGGTAATGCATGGCTTTTTCGGAGTTTTCGGAGGTATGAATGGGGTAGGGGTGTGTGCGAACTCTCTAATAAACTCCTATCTTGGGCTTTATGGGGCGATTTGAGCTCAGCTCCGGAAGTTCAACTTGATTGTCTGGGCAACCGTTTTTCTGTTTTCGTGGCGTGGTTTATTGAAGGAGGTTTTTCTCCCCACGGTTGATAGCTTATGCATCGCATCCAAAATTGCTAGTCCTCGACGGACTGTCGTTCTTTATTTCGTCCGTAAACCTCTTCACTATAATATTATCCAATTTCTGTTCGCGAGATCTGAAAATTCTCAGCATGACCTTTTGCAACTACTCCCTAACGCATGGGTTTCCAGATATGATCTCTCTTATTTACCCCCAGAATTGGCCATACCCGTAGCGAAAGCATGACGTATGGCTGTCATCGGATGGCTATACCGCGCCTTGTCAGCTCCTCATCGGGAATTTCTAGAGCGGATAACGGTATCGGTGGTAGGATATATGCATGAGCCACGCCGCATCAAATTTCCTAGTAGAGAAGTGGTGGGGAAGTAGCCCCCCATGTCGCTATCTGCGTAAATAGTGGCGCCTTAGTGCTTGCCACTATGTGAAAGCCCTACAAGGACTCAATTTTCAACTACGAATTTATTAGGTAGGCTTGAAGCACTGTCCCAACTTGTAGTGCGATGTTGGTGGCGAGGCTTCTATCCCCGCATTATACACGACGCGTGCTAGCTTTATTCCGGAAGTTACTCATTCGTTAGAGGTAGCACCTGGGTGAGGTATAAGGGCTGAGATTAAGCCTTCAGTCGTCTATTCACAACGAATGTGCATGTGAAGAATCAAGTCATTCTCGGGGAAATTCCATGTAACTTGCATAAGACTGTTTTATCGTTTTGGATGTTTCACGAGAATCTCATAGTATATCACTCGTGCTACGTTGCCGCCTTCTACGAGGTGAGGGCTTAGGGTCTTGGACGGTACTTTGTGACGATATACCCGGCGATCGTTCTCCTACATTCAGGCTTTCTTTCCTCTATGTCTACTTATTAGTAGACAAAACAGCAGAGCGTACATCGCGGAGATGTAGCATATTGGGGGCCCAGCCGCCGTGGGCAGCTCAGAACCCAAGAGGGTGGGTTCGGATTATGGCATAATCACTTCTCCCCCGGGGAAGATAGGGAAGGCAGCAACTGGCGACATGTGAATATACACATTGCAGGGGGCGGAGAGATCATTCTTGAAGCCGCGAGGGTTCTTTATAAAATTATTGCGTTGCCCCATGGGCTGCATAGAAAATAGGGCACAAAGCTTCGCTGTAGCATGAAGGGTGTTCTTGCTACGATAGGAACTTTTTCATTTGGTCACAGGAGGATGGCCTTAGACCACAACTTAGGTTATTACGCCCTCTCTTAGGACCCGATTGGGATACTAACCCAGAATCTAACAAGAGGACCGGAAGGGTATCTACGGGATGAGGTCGGGGGGGCAAAAACGCTTGGTATCTCAGATTCAACCCCTCAAACCCTTCAGCACCATTCAATATTAAAAGGGGATAATGCTTGCAGATCACATTTCTTATGTTACTGCCAGACAAGACCCAAGAGGGGTAGTGTATGTATCGTAATGTATAATAAATTCCTATAACATAAAATTAGGCCTGGGGGAGCACTTCTCTCAAGGTCCTTTGGAAATTATCCTAGCCCAATAGAAAACAAAGCACTGTAAGGCTTCACTATAGAATAACTGAGGAGCTCCTAAAACGGTGTTCATGCAGACCTGATTGGGGTGAAGTGGAGCCCGATTCTAGCATCGGGCTGGTGGGGTTTGGGGATCGAGTACCGAGCTATTGTAGATCACTCCCGATTAGGCGCCTGGAGGCTTTATCGCCGAAGCAAGTGGAGGCTGCGCGGGCTATCCCTCGGGGGTCTGAAGCAGTAAAATTAGGTGCCAGGGACGCTAAGCTTGTCCCGGAGTGCTTTGAGCTTCGTGATTTGCTGAAAATGTTTGGACTCACCCGGCGAGGTGAGTCATTTAAGCACTAAAAAGAGTGAAAAATCCTATATCCTTGCCAAGCTGAGGTAGCTGCTGCCAAATCTAGCCTTAGTGTGCCTAGCAACTAATTTTACTGTTTCAGACCCCCAAGGGATAGTATTTTAGACACTTATGCACGTAGGTACCGTAAATTTTGGGTAAACTCGACCCGCCGCCATACTTCTTAAGGCAGCCACTATTCTTCTTAAAGACTAACCCCGTGGCGAATTCGCTTTCCCGGGGATAGTAACTACCATATAGGTTTTAGCGGCGGGTCGAGTTTACCCAGAATCTACGGTATGGCCATAAAGGTGATAAGAAGTGTAAATATTAGGGAGTGTCAGTACTCATCAGCTAGTTCAGTTGTTGGTATCGAACTAACGTTGATGCAATGACGTTCAGCCAGGTATCCCGAGCATGAAAAATAAAAAAATAGTAATAGGGTCAATCTGCCAGTGGGGCTCTTGAAATTTTCGACTTTAATATTCAAATTCTAACCCATTCTTGGATGATGAAGTGAAGGGTCTGAAACTGGCAACGAGAGCCCGGTCCGTCTGGCTCTGGGGACACCCGGACTACGGGAAAGCGGTCTTTCAAAACCTAATCCGGATCCAGCCCGGGTGGCTCGATTCATGGTTCCAAGCGTGCAAGGAATGAACTCTTGCCCGTTATATTTATTTATCTATTGTAAGTCGTGAAAAATGGCCTACTATCTTAAGTACCGACAGGGCGGCAACATGGGGGAGGAGGGGGCGCGGGCCTTGGCAGGCGGATACAATCTTGACTGGAGTGGCATATGCCCTCTAGGTTGCCGCCGGGTTGGCGACCTAACTTATGGATTAGATAATGGGTGGGGTGAAGGTCACTAGACTCTTATCATATACATGGTTATAAGAATGTTAGGACAGTTCTAAATATTTTATACAAGGCAAAGTAGCCCCGAAGAGTATAATCTGGCTTGTCTCCTTTGCCTTGTTTAGTTTTTTTTACCCCCGATATGTCCTTCCTTGCTATCATCTCGTAGAGACCAGTGACTGGTAGAGACTAGGTTTGGAGCGTTAAGAATAGATATGTTGCCTTCCAGAGTCTCCCTGCGACTCCTCACTTATGAAGCTGTCAACATATACCCCCCCCATTTAACTTCCTAGGGTGTGTAAATGGTGCAAGATCCCGAAAACCCTCAGCATGGGCCTTTGTACCGGGCTGCATTAATAGCTGGTATGAACGCAGGTTTATCTTCTAGCAAGTATGGGCTAGAAATTATAAGTAAATTTGCATCGCTCCACGACCCCACCGTTTCAAATTCCGCCACTAGGTATTCATGTGGTTCTATTGGCCCAGGGTATATCTGTATGGGTCCATCGGGGGGGGGGGGGTGAATTGATCTTGTATGTACGGACTTACATTTTCCTATTTGCCCTCGCTGGCGGACCGGACCAACTCTTCAAGGCACTTGCCCCCTGAGGGACGCGGAAGTTTAGTCCCGGCCTCGTGGGACCTTGCTAAAAACCTCCGGCACTTCATCCTATAATTGTTTGCTGGCATATCCCTTCCCACCTTTCTTTCTTCCTTCTAGGTAGTACAAATCGGCAATAGAACCGGTAGCGAATGAATCTATAACGATGAGTGCGCATGTGAGCTTTGTATGTCATTAGTTGGGCTTTCTTCAATCTTTCGAGTGATCTCCAGTGATCCACGACTGTGTCTAAGGCCGCAGAACTAGCCGGTGCCAGCGAGATGTGTACCTCCCAGGATCGTTTCTTTCGGGAGCGAGTTTAGTATGATGAAATTTGGGTGGCTGAGAGCCAGATGAGCCCTAACAGCGATACTTGTAGCTCTCATTCCGGGTGGAGCTGCTTGAGAAACTTTAACTAAGGTGGGCTTATTTGTTAAAGGTCTGATATCGTGACACACCGCGCCCACTCTAGAGGACTTTTTTTTGTACAACCGGTTCCGGTTTAGAGGAATCTGGCTCCATATATGATACTCCGACATGATACTCAGCCTCTCTTTATGATAAGCCCTATGCGGGATAGGGGATATAGAGAACTGTACATTCTATTCCCACGGACACAGTAAGTGCCAAATCCATATCCCCAAAGAACCCCTCCCCCACACACAAGAGCCGGAATACAGCACCCAACCACCCGCAGGCTAGTGGAAAATTCTTTGTAAATATTGTGTACCTTAAATCCCCTTAAATCTGCATTAAATAGGCCTATAGCCAATTACAATGCTAGGGACTAGAGCAGACCCACTCTTGCCTTCATGCCTGGTACCTCTGTTAGCACAATACGGCGCAGATTTAACTTAACGCACCGGTCAAATAGCACACCTTTCCCAGACCTCGTGCTCTAACCACAGCATACAGCAGGTATGATCACCTGCTGCAGAAGCACCGTTGCTTGTACATAGCACCCACTAAAGCACTCCCGGAAACCCTAGGGTAGTGCGGGCAAGAGGATTTGTTCAGGAGATGCGGGTAACGAAAGCTACTCTGCATATTACGGTTAGAGACCACCGTTCCGAACACGCTAGGCGTTCATACCAATCCGAAATTCCTAGCAGGGATAGTGCACAAAACGGGAGGAAACAAGAGGATTGGAGGAGCAGGGGCAAGGGTCATATATACCCCCACTAGGGTCTAGAAGAAGAGGCCATAATGGTGTTTCGTGGCTGTCCTATACTGAACTATAACTAGTATGAAGGAAGGCTGACCTTATGGCGAGGATTTTAGATCATGATGCAGGGACCTTTAAGTTTACTGAGGCGGAAGTGAGTTGATGAATGTTTCTGTTAATTTTGTTTCCACTGATAGTCTCGGGCAAAGGGGATCCCGTTCACGAGAGTTTCACTGTTACTTTCTTAAGAATGGGAAGGGTTTAAGGGGTTTCCCGACCCGTTTTGGGGCGCTAAAAAGTGCCATGTGTTTAGTTTGTTATTGGTTGTTTATGCTTTTCGTTGTGCTTCTTGTGGGATTCGGGTTTTTATGTCATAACCTTACTACTCCAACATCGCACCCCCAGCTAACTAAAGAACCCGCAAAAAAAAAAAAAAAAAAAAAAAAGAATACTTCCAAAAGCGGCTGACCCAAATGCATCCCATGAGGGATTCCTAGAAGCCTACCAATACCGTACTCGAACTGTCATCTCCTCATCCACTCGATCTGGTCAATTCCCTGATGAGCCAAATAGGTTACCTCGTTACTGCACTTGAGGGATAATTCCCGGGCAGTTATTAGCTAATACAGCATGTTGTGCTTGTTGGGTAGTTTCTGAACCCCTGCTATATGGGCGAATCATGTCCTTGCAGTTGGAATTTTGCCTAGGTTGACCGAGATCTGCTCCCATGATAGATGGTTAGCATTGGCTGTAAACGTGATACTACTTGTATCTAACTCGCCCGCAGAGCCTAGGAGGATAGTGGGATAGGATAGTTATGTTCCAAAAAGGCGGACGAGAGAAAATCTAAAGAGAGAGTAGTTGAGGCACTTTGGGTTGGTGGATTTCGTGTCAACCGCTGCAATCACTCGCCCGTCAACCGTAACGAGCTTGATATCTTGAAGCGCTCAGGGACCTAGGAATACAATAAAACTGCACTAACAAACACACCAAGCTGGAGAGCTGAAGCGTCGAGAAAGAAAAGAAAAAAAACCTGTTTAGAGGAAAAAAATCTGGCCTCTTATAGTTCCCGAAAAAGGAACCCCTTGCAAAGGGATTTATTACTCTTATTAAACCACGGAATGACAAGGCCCGATAACGGCCCCTATAGTGTTAACCGAAGGTGTCACGATATCCCATCAAGATACTAGACCCCAATCCCATGTGTAACTTGTCCCCAAACCTCCCATTCCACAAAGATAGGTACCAAACCCGGCGCGGCGGCGCCAGGCTGACCGCAATTCTTTGCCCCCCACCCCTCAGCAGAGTACTGAACTGCCTCAACCCAAAACTAATCCTTTGACAAGACCCTCAAGGCTCAGGTCCGACCTCCACAGGCGAGGAGTCAATCCCGAAAACCCAGCCAGTGACTGCCAGGTTTTATACACGAGGCTGCCAAGTGCCATGACAAACCCGAGCCACACTTTACTTACGGTCAGTAGGTGAATAGCGCACGGTAGGTGGCCGCGTGGTGTAGTGGTGCGGGCCGTTGGTTTATCCGGGATTGGTAGCGTAGTGTAATCCTAGTTCAGAGTGGTAGGGATTTAGACTGCGATAGTAGGTAGGATAAGATGGATATATAGTGCCAGAGTGCACCGACGACCGACGTACTAGAATGGTTTCTCCTCTTTCGAGTCATAGCTACAAGCCCAATATATAATCATCAATAAAAAACATAGAAAATGTCCCCTTCCCCAATATCAAGCCCATACAGAACCGGGGGGATGGGGCAAAGAACGAAGAAACAAAGTATAGTATAAAAACAAGATGATCCCAAGTCTACACTGCCAGTATAACAAAAGCCAAATTTTCTCTATTTATTATGGAGGAAAAGGAAAATAGGAAAATGGAAACGGAGCTAAGAGAAAATAACCGGAGTGATGTGAAATTTAGTGCAACTTCTCACTACAAAGCTTTAAAAAAAGGAACGCGAAAAATAGTTTATTCAAGAAAATCTACCAATCATCAGACTCGTCCTTTTTCCCACCTCTCATGGCTTGCTGTCTATCTAGCAACTAACGAACTATATGTTAGTATTTATGCGATGGAACATTATTGGATAAACTTACGGCCTGTGCTAAGCCAGGTGCAAAGCTTGTTGTAGAGCTTCCAGCCCCACTACTATTACTAGTAGTACTGCCCGCGACACTACTTCTATTCTCCACCGCCACAGGTTTTCTTCCAACAGTTGGCCTCTTTGCTGGAGGGGCTGGTGGTGCCGGCTTCCTGCCTGCTGCTGCTCTAGCTGCCCCATTTGCCGGCCGAGCAGGGGCAACAGGTGGGGGCGGTGGGGGAGGGGGAGGAGCAACCTCTTCTTCAAGGTATGCCGACGGTGCCCAACCTTGTTCATCAGAATTCATTTTCCTAGTAAGCCACCACCCATTCGCCTCCTTACGAATAATTATAACTACTTCATCTTTCGAGAGAGAAAGCTCGTTCCCAGTTTGGCCTGCAAAGTCGTAGAGAGCCCGACAGGTAGGGTCCGCAAGGCGGGGAGGCGCAGCGGGAGGTGCCGGTGGTGCCGGTGGCGCCGGTGGGGGAAGGCGGGTTGCTGAACCAGTGGAAGAATTGCGGGAATGAGTATTCAAAGCAGCAATGAGATTTTGAGGGACTGTCCGACCTTCCGGCACAGTTGGTTTTTGAGGGACGGGGCGTGATGCATTGGCGCTTACGCCTGGAGTTGGAGTTATGCTTGGTTGGGGTGTCGGCTGTGGAACAGGTTGTGGGATAGGTTGCGGAACCGGCCTTTCAGCCATTACTGGGCTCTTATTTCTTACTGGCCCACCCCCCGGCCCGCCGGGCCTCAGAAGTTTGCCGGTAGTTACTGGTCTAGCGGCAACAGGTTTCCCCTTAGGAGTTGGTCTTGAACTACTGTTAGGCGGTTCCCCAAGTCCCACATGAATAGTGGAGCTCTTGTAAAGATCGTCTCTCGGGATAGCAGGGTCTTTAACAACTTTAACAGTCGCCATCTTTCCAGGCTTTTTGGCGTATTCAATTACTGGCCCAATCCTTAAATCGAGCCCACCGGGCATAGCCGCCCGAAGATGTGTTACGAGCTCTGTTTTGAAGATGCAAGAGACGAGCGTATCCGGCTGTTGAGGAGAACCAACTCCAAGAGAAAGCCAATCATCCCGGAGGTTGGACATACTGACAAACCTGATGGATCCGAGCGATATGGTCCTCTCAGAAGATATCGCGATTTGGCCGTTGACCATAGCTTGAATCACGATATATATTGCTTTATTAGTCTAAAGCATCAGGCTGTCAGCATTTACTGATTACGGGAAGGGCGCAATGCAGAAAACTCACCATGACTAATATCCTAGGACTCGGTTTGCTGCTTCTCCCTAATTTGGACACCAAGATCTCAGACCTACAGCTAAACAAAACTTTCTCCCCTTGTCCGATTCCCGCAGGCGCACGGATGGGCTCGAGTCGACTCCCGACATTCGCTACGCCTAGATAATCCCCCATAAATCTGCGGCTGCCCAATAGACTCATTCTCCTCCTTTCTTTCCTTCCCCCGAGTAGCTTGTGCCCCTGGTCTCTGATCTTCAAAAATTCCTCCCCACCTCTCTTCTTTCTCCAAGCCCTCTGGATCCTGGTTGCGCACTCCGCTCGGTACCTCAAGTAATTCCTCCAAGCACGTTGGATTCTGATCGCCATGTTATGCCAATACCTATCTCTCATCGTTTCCAGTGCGAATAATGTCTCGGGCGTCTTAATAAATGCCTTCGAGACACCCATCTGATATTCCTCTTTTGGAATACTTGTATCTTTCAGAATCTGAAGGGTGCCCGTACGTGCGTCTCCAGTCCAAGTATAGTCACCGGCATATGAAGTTTTAGGCGATAAAAGATAAAATCGTTCTATAAACTTTTCGAAGGTTTGGCGATATGCAAATCCCGCTCTTCGAATACGAACGTTCTCCTGCAATCCTAGATACTTAATTTGATGTAATACTGCAGGCACATCATACTCTGTAGGGCTCTTATTCTGATTCGGTTTAATTGTTCGGATATAGCTAGGTTGGGCCTTCATTAAGGTAGTGACAAGATCATTAGCTGATGCCTTGATCTTGTCACTGGCTGTCGGAGGACGTCTCTTCGAATCTCTATCCACTTGGTTCGGAAACAGAGTTCTCAAGAATGTATTCCCACTCTGTCCAACTAAATCCAGAAGATCCTTTAACAATTGATCCTTGTTCTTATCCGTCATCCCGGCAACCGTGTACATGACATCTCCAGCATAATGTTTGACGAGGAATTGCCCTTGGCGATTCTCAAAGTGTGGGTTCGACGCCAATATATTCAGTCTTTGAACAAAAGTTCCATCAGCGGCCCCTGAATCAGCGTGAGCCGTCGCACAGGCATCGTTGAGAGCAGCAAAAACCCCAGGTGGTCTCTTCTCCTCAATCAAATCGCACACGATCTTATTGTCAAAATACTTAATCGGCGTCCATGTGATTTGCTCTCGTGCATATTCTTCCTGTTCGGTTCGGAGAGTGAGCTGAATGAAGATCTGTTGTAGTTTCTCATTGACGTAATTAATACAAATCTGCTCGAAGGAGTTATTCTCAAAAATCTCAAACCCGTAAATATCGAGAATTCCTATTGTGTGTGCGATAGCTCCCCGAGTCTTCATGGAGATGTTTACACGATCAACGATCCACTCGAACAAATTTTGGTAGATTGCCTTCCCAAGGGCATCCCGAACAGCGGTAGCCTGGGTTGGGTTGAGAGGGACTTCGTACACTGATCCCCGCCGGCCACCGCGGGAAGTCTCAATCATTCTAGTCGTAAGAGCCTTGTGCACAGCAGCGCCGTCAACTTCGAGTAAATATGCGACAAAGTCAGTCACACTCGAATCGCTGATCGCCCCATTCCCTTGCTCATCTTCAACAAATTGGATATTCCCTAGCCATAAAATCGCAGCTAACATCCGGAATATTTGATCCTGTTCCCCCTGAGATAACCCAATAACCCGCATGGCATTCAGAGTATCTTGGAACTCGGCTACATCATCGATCCCTGGGACATCAAGGCACTTTGATTTGGAAGTATAGAGGTATGTATCCGGTGTCTGCAGTCCAAATGTTTCTAATTTTTTTTCATTCCAACATTAGTAAGCTCTCTCACATCTGCATAAACAGAAATTCGCCCTACCCCTATAATTTTGGCTTGCGGCCTTCGTAAACTGATAGAAGATGTGGAAATTCCTCTCATCTTTGATTTGCTCAACGACCCTTGTCTTCTCAAGAAGGTAATTTGTGATATTCGCACCAACAGGCTCCCCCTGGCTATTGAACTGAATTTCCAAGTACTTTCCGTGGCGGCTAGAATTATTATTTCTTAACGTTTTCGCGCACCCAAATGATTCGAGAAGAGGATTGGTAGCTAAAACCATATCTTTGATTTCTTGGATGGTTGTCGAAGATGTTGATGATGCCGCAGCGATATACTGCATTATTCGCTTAGCGGCTTCGGTCTTTCCAGCCCCCGATTCACCGCTACCCAGATTGATTAGCATTCGTCCAGGTTTCCTCCCCTAATTCAATATCACTCGTTCTGTTTGCTTTTTTCTTATCGCATATGCCAAGCCGATCCCCTGGGCCCTCTGGAAAAAATCTCATCCCCAGAGCTTAACATACCTAATGATGATACACTGATTCTCCTTGTACCCATTCATATTATAATAGGAGCTCTCTGCAACAGCGAAAACATGCGGTGGAACCTCCAGTCGATTCTTCCCTCTATAGCTCTCTAGGACCTGGTCGGTGTAGATCCCGAGATCCCGGAACGGATTCACGGAGATAAGCACATGGCCAATGTATGTCTAGATACCCCTATTAGCACACCTCCAGAGCTCCAAGACTGCGGAATACAAACATAAATTTCACGGTTTTCGAACCGCTTTCTCAGATTTTCATTGATAGCTTCGTTAGATATCTTGGATATAAGCGTGAGATCCGTTACGCCGACTTCCTTTTTCTTTGTTGTTTCGAACACGGCCTTCTTGACCTTGGGTTGCCCGCCGCTTGATGAAGAAGCATCCTTGCTCTTCGCCTTCCGGCCCGCACGTTTAGTAGGTGCCTATTAAAGTCAGTCAATTAGCAAGTAGGCTCGAAAACCGTTATAATCGTCTGCTCACCATGAGCTTGAGTTGAGGGGGAAGAGGGGCTTGGCCTCTCGCAGCTTGAAGCGGATTAGTTCTCGACGGAAGGAAGCAAGAGGTGAGTAGCCGCCGGGATAAAAGCCCTCAGTACACGGCGAAGTTGTGGGAATGAAGTCGAGTGGTGGAGCGGAAGAGGTGGAGTGGGGAATCTCTGATGGCCTCTCGGGCTGCTGCTCCAGGACGCCGGTCAAATACGTTGACCCTGAAACGGCTGCTTAGTCAGCCAAGGTTCTAGTGATCTGGCTTGGCATTTTCCTCTGCGCCCTCACTGCTGACGACGACCGAAGTGGGAGAGGCGATAGCCACAATACACGAATCAATTCCATCATATCTACAGTAAAGAAACCCCATCTCAGCAATATCTTGTGACTGCTACAGCCCCTTCGTAATTCCTAGGAAATTAAGGTAACATTTAAATGCTCAGCAAGCAAATCATTCTAAGGCACTTTAGCTTAGCAATCCAATGCTCAAATAATGCCCAAGGTTGGGCTCGAGCCTAAGTTGGTCCACCTTACCGTACTATACCCCTAGAACACTAAGAATTACTTTCTATGGTGCTACGATAATAGTAACTTACCGTGCCATAACGGTAGTTGTAAGAAGCAGCGTCTGGCGTATTCCGAGCTCAGAATTCCCAATCCATCATAGAATTATGGTTGCGCATAATAAAACTTTAATATTATTTTTTGTATTCCCAAAGTCAGCTGGCTGTCATACTAGATAAATTTAAAACCTCCTTTTAGAGGGCAAAAAACTATGCGCTATGGCCAGTATTTCCTCTAGTACCCGTCAGAATCAGAATCAACTTACAGGAAGACGTTTTCATGTAGAAGCTTTATACCCTCCAATCACGAGATCCCTTCAGTTCTTCGCCCGCATCTCTCCCTTATTCTTTATATAGTAGACACCGGGCTTCTATTAGCATGGAGTGGATACCCTAGCACTACAGCATCGCACACCACCATATATTCCTGACTCTTGTCCAAATTAGTTCCCACCTATGACATGATACCATATACGGTAATCCTTCTTGACTCTATACTCACAGAACGATGTGTGGCAGAGTCGGGGCACTACAGAAATAAATGACTACTCTCGACAGAACCTACAGCGATGAAAGATCTAATTTTCCCTTTGGAAAAAACCCTGCATAGTTCTTGCCATATCAACCGCTTATATACATGGGCATGAACAATTACTAAGATACCATACTATGCTCATCTATAGTACGCTAACCAACCCAGTCACCTCCAAACCATGCCACAGAAACAGCCAGACCCCCAAATCGCCAACTTAGGGCCAGAAGTGGGTTCAGTCTTCGCCAGGCAAGATTGATCGATCAGCTCCAGCGACGCCTAAAGCCCATATCCCATCACTCAGAGAAATATAACCCATTCTAACCTCAAACTTAGGATATGTACAGTACAGCATTAAGCGTTATCATACATCGATCACACTACGTCCCTAATGCCGGGCTCTGTTGCGGTCACCCACGACATACCTGCGGGAACTATGCGGGAACTCCCAAAACTCTCGCCGTATTCTAGTTGTTTTCACGGCCAAAATAAGATATCTATGATTAACCTCATACTCTACTCGAGGCCTCCTCAATCGCTTTCATTCTCGGCAGATGATGCGACTTAAACCCCTTGCCTCCCTAAAATGAGGATAAATAACGACACCCCAACACCGGTATATCTTTCAGGACTTCAGTAGCCTTGAGAAGAATATCGAGTCAGTGAATACTATCAGAACTCGCTCGAACCTCCTCGCGTTCTGCTTCCAAATATTAGCTTTGTAATAGAGGGATCCAGCAAATGTGAGAATCCCTGTAGAAAATGCTGTAACCACAGCAACAGTGATCAATGAGGAAAGGTGAAATACCAAGAAGATGGGCGAGGCATTCCAGGCAGGGATAGTTGGTATC
>Ga0307507_10006097_pt1 | contig 18921 bp, 6 predicted proteins | sample 7_EM_MG_FD_207223 | JGI IMG/M metagenome (GOLD analysis project Ga0307507, IMG submission 207223) | Populus trichocarpa ectomycorrhiza microbial communities from riparian zone in the Pacific Northwest, United States - 7_EM | ecosystem: Host-associated > Plants > Roots > Unclassified | place... | reverse complement strand
GAGGAGCGGTCCTGGCGGAACTTGGCAGAATTCGGTGGACTTTGGCAGAATATGGCAGAATGCGGCAGATTGCCGTCAGATTGCCGTAGATTGCCGGCAAATTGCCATCGGGTTGCCGTCTCGCGGTCAGTCTCTTATTGCTACGTCGGTGGAGACAGGTGGACGTGTGTAAGGTGTCACGGAGGTGTCCCGTGACATTCGCTTTTACTTAGGCCTAATAGTATTTGCTTACTTCGCCTAATGCTATATAAAGACAAGACTGCCCTTATACAATGCCAGCTCGTTAACTACTCTCTATAGAAATTGGGCGGAGGGACTTATCTATATAAGGCTTTATCCTACGTATAGGGCGATTTAAAAGAAACTTTGCCCATTACGGTAAACCTTTACGCGGCGCTATCCCGTCTTCGAGATCGCTGTTTTAAACGAATCATATAGGTAGATGCTGCTTGTACTAACTAAGCAGATAAGAAAAAGAAAGGATACTAAGTTTAGTCTATAGCGAAGATCTATAGTCAAGCAAATCGTGTAATTGTTTGGCTTGGAGAGGCGGCAGACAATAGCAATTAAGCGCTTAAAGATGTACGTGTTGCTGTAGAAGGCGAATTTACGAATTTAACGAACTTATTGAATAACGAATGAGTTGGAAAGCAATTCTCAAACTACTTAAACAACCGTAGTTTTGGCGCATCTGGGTAAGAGAGTAGATACTTAATAATATCCGTAGAGGTTATTAAAAGGTCAATCTAGGTCCTTTAGGAAGTCGCTACAGCTTAACGTATTCTAATTATGTATAGCCCCATAGAGATAAACGAGTACGCCTTTTGCTTAGGCTTTAATAAATTAAAGCTTCCCTATAATGGTTATCTAGGCTTATAGGGTCTAATCTATTTAGTAACTTACGTAATAAAGGGAGCAATCTTCTGGCTAAAATATGCAACAAGCTTATTAGGTAGAGTCTCTCTAGGTAAGCTAATAGATATATACTATACCCGCGAGGCTACTAAGCGCCACAATAAGGTATATACCTTATTTAGTATAAGCTCTAATAATCCTAGCGCAGCTAGTTTATCGCCTAACAATAAGGTCTAATAGAAGAAACTTATATAGTAACTTATTAAATTCCTTCTTTATAAAGAGGTCTATATAGAAACTTAGGACGAAAAGAAGATCGCAGTGATTAAAAACAAGGGCTGTATTCTTAGCTAGGTGTCCTTAATAGAAAGTAACAGTACTTGGTATAATAGATAGTATATAACTATTATTTTTAAGAATAAACCTAGGTTATTAGAGTACGAGAAGAAATTGGGCGCTTAATAGACTCTCTAGGCCTTAGCAAAATCTATCTAGTAGGGCGACCTCGTCTGCCTTCTATAAGGGGCTTTAAAGCCGACTATTATTAGAATATATAAGGATAATTTTACTATTATTAAGATTGCAGTTACTCTGTAAACAGAGAGTGGATATATTAAGCGTTAAGAACTCTTACCTTAGATAAAAATCTTCCTATATAACTTTCTACTAGTATAGAATTAGGAAGAGACTCTAGTACTAGCGTATTTAATAATAACTTTAAATAAGGCTGCTATATTATATAACGCAGCATTAATTTTAGGAGACTTAGAAAAGTATAAAGAGGTAAGAGAGAGGCTTTAAGAAGCAATAGAGAGCTATAAGGAGACGTCTATAAAAGAGTATCTATATAAACTAGTAGATATAGAAAACCTTATATTAATATATAAGAAATACAAGCAATAGAAGGAGGTTAAAAAGGTATTTTTATAGGTAATAGAGATAAGAAAGTGGGTATATAGGATAGACTATCTAGATACTTTAAGTAGTATAGCTAACCTAGTGTTAACCTATAGATTAAGGGGACCTAGGTATAGTAAAGCTAGAGATAATAAAAGATCTAGTATATTAAATAAGAGATAATATCTAGATCCTAGAAGAAGAGATAGTCTAGATTATAAGATTATTTAGTAAAGAAATATTAATACTTTTGCTAGACCTAAAAAGGGATAACGTCCTAATTACTAAAGGGGTAGTAGTATAGATTATAAGGAAGTTTAACAAATAAATAATAGCACTTCTACTTAATTAAAGAGGGGGCGATATCCAAATCGCTAAAGGGGTAGTTATAGTAGTAGTAGGGAATTAGGGGAGTAGTAAAGGAATAATAGCACTTCTACTTAATTAAAGAGGAGGCGACGCCCTAATTACTAAAGGGGTAGTTATAGCAGCGGTAGGGAATTAGGAGAGTAGTAAAGGAATAATAGCACTGTAACGGATCTGGTTAGGGGCTTGGTTAAGCCTTAGTATATATATATAGACGTGTCCTCTTCCACCTTCTACTCCTTAGCTTAATATCCTTGTTAATAGACAATTCAATTGTATAGGCTTGTACACGTTTTTTACGGCGCTTGTGACTAAGTCGCCGTAATAAAGAGGGGGGGACGTCCTAATTACTAAAGAGGTAGTTATAGCAGCGATAGGGAATAGGGAGAGTAGTAAAGAAATAATAGCACTTCTACTTAATTAAAGAGAGGCGACGTCTCAATCACTAAAGGGGTAGTTATAGTAGCGGTAGGGAATGGGGAGGGTGGCAAAGGAATAATAGCACTTCTACTCGATCGAAGAGCGGGCGACGCCCGATTACTAAAGGGGTGGTAGAGGCAGTGGAGGTAGCTATCACATAATGCACACTCTATAATTATAACTCCTAGCCTAAATACTAAGTATATTTTAACGGTATAAATATAAGAAGTTATAGACTAACTATCTAAAATAAGACACCTAATCGCCTGCCCTAATATATTAGTACCTACTATTGCCTAACTATTTCTAGATTACATATAGAAACTCTATAAACTCCCTAAAACAATTATCTCTAATAGAGGCCGCTAGTTCGTCTCTGCGTTCTAAAGGGAACTAACCGCCTAACTCTATATTAAAGCATTAATATTTACTATATACTACCTATAAACGGATAGTTAAATAAAACGTATAAATACTATAATAGAATAGTATATTTAGATATATATATTATATCTATAAGATAACTAAATTAACTAGCTTATATTTACCGAATTTACCGAATTTACCGTAAATAACCCCGTCTTAGAAACTATAAAAGTCTTCCTATTCCTAGCTAACTACGGCTAGTATCCTTAAATAGGTTTTAAACCCTTAAGCAATAATCCTCGCCCCGCCTATTACGCCCTATAAGTTATAGAAGTACATAAATTTATAAAGAAGATAGAAAAACTATAGCAGTTCCTTACTAATAAGATAATATAGGCTTAATCTATTTATAAAGCCGCAGCAAATAAGAATTAAACTCTAGTACCGGCCTATTAAGTTAGCGACTTTGTCTAGCTAGATATAAGAAATCTAAATATAAACCGACCCGCTAAAAAACTTAACTAGAAAAACGCTAGCCCTTATAAGGTTAAAAAGGTTATCTTTCCTTATACCTACTAACTAAAGCTTCCTAATACGGTTAAAATTTACCCTATATTCTATATATTAGTTCTTTACCCTACCGCCCCTATATTAGATACCCTGCCTAAATAGATTTAAGACCTTCCCCTACTAGTTAAGGTAGACAGTAAAGACGAGTACTTTATTAAAAGAATTAATAATATTAAGTATAATAAATAGAAACGCTAATATATATATCTTATAAAATAGAGAGGCTATACTAAGTCCTTATAGGAACCTATTAACTCTATAGGACTTATATAAGCCGTAGAAGACTTTTACAAACTCTATCTAGAACTACTATAACTCTATCTTATAGGAGCTCGAGTTTAGAAAGGGGGTACTATTATAGGACTACTCCGTAACACCTTATATATAACTACTACTTCTTCTCCACTATATTCTACCTACCCTATATAATCTAATACTAGTAAAATATGGCAGACGCCGTATATTGCCCCTATATTGCCCTGTTAGCAGAATATAGCAGAATATAGTAGAATATAGCAGGACACGCGCCCGGGTACTATTACGTGTCCCGTATATAATGCAATACCTATTAACCTAGTAACTATATACTAATATATATTCCTCTTTCTATCCATTTCCTACCTTCTTTCCTTATATAATATCTTGACTTTATTATACAGTTTATATACGTAGCTTAATAATATCTACTTTACTATATATTATTGTTACTCATATTTACTTTACAATATTTAGTGTTTTATATAAACCTCCTAGAGCTATATAGTGTAGACTACTACCGGAAAAGAACTTCCGTCTAGGCCTAATTAAATACCTTAAAGTAGTAGGCAAGTGGTATAAGGTTAAAGCTATACTATACTATAAGTATATTAAGAATAAGCTTTATTTTAAAATTAAATAGCTAGGCTAGCCCGCTAAAGACTCTATATAGGAACTAAAGGATTACCTTAATAATTGCGAAGATATTCTAAAGGAATACTAGAACTAAGGTCTATAATCTATAAATTACAGAAAGCGCTCTAATACTATAGTATTATTATAACTTATAAAGAAAGCTTATAGTAGGCCGCTAAAGGCCCTAAAGAGTAAAAAATATGTATAATTAAACATAGAACGGATAAGCTCCGGAAACTATAAGGATTAGAGCTATAGCCTAAAGTAGGATACGTCCTTTGCTTTTTTATATATATATTATAGAATTTAATAAAGTATTTTACTAAAATTGCATTCCTATTAATTAGTCTATACTAGGAACACTATTCTTATAGGCTTATAAGCCCTTCCTAAGCACTAATTAAGACCCTTTATTGCTACTAAATATAACAACCAATTCTAAATTCTATAAGTCTAAACCGTAAATACCTAATCTAAAAGCCACTATACTATACCTCTAGAAGGGGTAGAATTAGTATCTATTAGTCTATTAAGTAATAGCTAATAGAAATAAATCCCTTTATAGGTATATAAGTAGGTATAAAAATAGGGGTAGGCCGATAGGGTATAGTAGGAGTAGATATTCTTAAACGCTTAATACTAATATTAGGCCTAAACTAGTACTAATAAAGTTTTTAAGGTGTAAGTTTATAGTAAATAAAGATATACTTAAGCCTAGAATAAATAGAGATATTAACTAGCTAGTATAGTCTAGAACTACTAAAACCTTACTATAGTAACTATTAGCTATATATCCGCTAGGAATCTAAGAGTTATTCCACCTAAACGCGTATATATAAACTCCTTCCTATAGTATATAGCGACCTTCTTCTTATTACCCCTATCCTTTACTTTATCCTTAGTATACTAGTCTTGCTCTTATATTAAGTACTACTAACTAGCTTACTAAGAGTTATAGGCGGTATAGATAGCTATAGTATAATCTTAAATTTAACCTAGTTATTCTAAATTAGCGCTAGAAAGAGCCTATGTAATATAGTAGTTAAGGATATTAAAAGTACGCCGCTGCTTAGGCCTAGGCTATTAAAGAGCCTAAAGTTAGTATTAGAAAACTATTTAAGGATAGAAAAGCTTACCTTAACGCAACTGCTACTCTTAGTACGTATACACCAATTATAAGGATTAAAGGTGTCGGGAATAAGGTAAGCGGTCGTCACGTGACGCGCGGCACTAGCGTGGCGAGGAGTCTTAGGCTCCTCGCCCTTCCTCATTCTAGTAATACAATACAATAACAATCATCATACTATCTACGAACCGTAGCTACGTGATATTACCTTGTGATACCTACACTGATTAGTGGTTAACTTTACTATTATACTATAGAGCAGCTAAGTATTCCCAAGAAGAGACGAGCTACTGTACCAGTGCTACTTGTGCTAAAGGAAGCTGTTTTTTGAGGTCAGAACTGGTCCTAAACCTTAAATAGAACTCTTCTACGAATCTAAGGATCTAAAGGCTAGAACTGGTCCTAAGCCTTTCCTAGATTATAGATTCTTGCGTCCATCACGCAGAATAATACGCTTTACGAGTCTTCGCAATTTAAGGCCAGAACTAGTTCTAAGCCCTATAATTGCAGATTCTTGTCTAAATATGTACTAAACAACAAACAACAATCCCTATACTAATAATACCTCCTCTCCTACAACCCTATAACACTTCCCTTCCTCCAAAAACATAGCTAATGACTGGAGAGACTCCTTACCACTAGAGGTGGCTATATACGCGAAACTTATTAATAAAGATTGGGATGAATTTCCCGTTTTTAATATAATAACCTATACGGCAAAATAAGTTAATAGCTTTCTTCTACACCATATTCTCTTCTACTGAAGTAGACACTACGCCAATATACAACTATAGGAATATTTTAGGAAGGATTTTATAGGATGGACTGCCGACACCTAGGCACTTAGAAATGTTAATATTATTTAGAATTTTTAAGACTTCCTCTATAGGAATGGGGTATATATTGCTAAGAACAGTAACCCAATTACTAGTAATATTTAGGCCGTTATTATTAGAACAGAGGAGCCAGTATGGACAGAAGCTAAGATTATATATTAACTATAGAAAGCCAAAACCAACCAATATTCTTTAGAAGGCAACTTTAATTTATATCTAAACTTCTAGAACGCTACTCTTTTACCTAGAGGTACTCTTCTACCTAAAGGTACTTTTCTACCTAGAGGTACTCTTCCTCTACCTCTTCTACCGCCTCTACTTTAGCTAACTAGTAAGCCTCTATTATAAGAAGTCACGAATCTAATAAAGGTATATTTGGACGAAGAAAAGAAGTTTGGAGGAGAACTATACAATATGCTTAGAATAAAACTATAGGTCTTTTACAACTGTTGCAATAAGGTTAGAATTTAAGGCTACTAGTACCACCACGCTTTCTCTATTATGTTAAAGGGACGGGCGGCGATATTCTATTATAACCATATTGCGGGTAAAAACTATAGCTTTAATGTAATGCTTTAGCTCACTAAAGCTCACTTTAAGACTAATAAGAATTGCTAACTTTATATATCTAAATAGCGGGAGACCACATTCTAGAGAGTTATTGCTTCTAACCTAATAAAGACTTGTTTAGAGTGCCTTTAATTACTCTTTAATAACCTCTAGAAAATCTAATATGGCCTTATTAAAACTTACTAAAATGAGAATAGTCTAAGGGACTAGGTTATCTTAGCCTGCTATAGCGTTCCTAAGTGCAATCTGGCGCTATATAAACCTGTGGATACGTTTAAAGGAGTATGTACCGAGCTACACTCTACTGTAGGTACTATAATGCGAATATAAGAATCTTAATAGTTCTATACTAAAAACTTTACCTAACTAAGTATTTCTAATTAACATAATTATAACTAGACTGACCGAATATATAGTGGCCGTAGTAGGGAATACGGCAAAGGGTATAATTAATGTTAACTATAAGGCAATTATGGAGGTCCTTGTGGAGGTTTATTTTAAAGTGATTGCCAGAAGAAGTACTATGTTTATAAGAAGCCAAATTGCTAGTTAACTAGATACTCCCTTAATAAGCGAAAGGAGGCATATAATAAGTTTCGTTAGAGTGCAAGAAATGTTAGAAATTATAAGGTTACTATAGCCTACTTCTAAAGCTTCCTAGTTTAATATAAAGGCGTAGAAGATCTTAAGGGTAAGGTTAATAAGACCAAACAGCTCCTTATAGATATAGAAATTAAGGACTACTCTCCTAACCAATACTTCACTAAGTATAGTAAGGTAGATAGTATACAAACCATTGCTATTTTTAATGACTAATCTACGCTCCATTCTATTATAAAGTTAGATATCTTTAATAAGCTAAAGGAAAGCTTTACATTCTCCTTTAATAATAGATACTCGGCAAACGTCTTCTATAGTATTATGCCAGATATTAGAGCCGCAGGAGTATCTATAGTAGGAGAACCTTAAGTTTAAGCCCTTTAGCAGCTTAATAGCTTTGTTTAGATTAACTAATTAACGGCAGGCTAATATACAATACGCTTTAGTAAGGGTACCATAATCTCTCTTAGCATAATTAGGGTCTAAACCCCCTTAAAATATATCACTTTCTATATTATTCCCGCAAACACTCCGTTTCTATTCTGCATTAAGGATATAGATAAATTAGGCGTTAAGCTTAATAACCTTAAGAATATGCTTATATAGGGAGATAATCGGGTGCCTATTATATGTAAGTGGGGTTACCCTTAGCTGCTCCTTTAATAACTAAAAAGGAGTGTTGCTTAGAGCCATTTAACTAAGTTAAAGTTACGTTAACTACACTATTATTTTAGCCACCTATCTGTTTACTAATTGCTTAGGGTTCTTTAGTAAGTAGGCTATAAAGTTAAGGTTAAGGCAATTAAGTATCTTATAAAGTACTGCTATTACTGCTAAATAAACTAGAAGTCCCCTAGCCGATTTAAGTTTACCCTTAATGATAACTACAACTTTAACTTCTATATTATTGTTAATGTTATGTATCTTAGCGGCAAGCTAGTACTCTAAGTTATTAACTTCTTAACCTCCTTCTAAGCCACACATTTCTTAAAGGATATGTTAGCTAGGAATATATAAAATACCCTTTAATTATGCTAGATTAATATCTACCTAGGACCCCCTAATTAAATCATCTATAATATAGGAAAGAACTTCTTATCTACAGAGTTTTAATAATAGATAAAGGCAATAGCAATTAAGGTTAAGGAAGTCCCTATTAAGGCATATAATAGTATTAGAAAAGTGGAGTAATATTACGCGCTATTACACTGTGTATATAAGATTATCTCTTTAGAACTAAAGGACGCTAGTAAAGAACTTACCTTATAAATAGCTATTAAAGCTGTTAACGATTCTACTGGCCTAGATAGACTTATACCTATATTACTAGTCTTTAGTGCCTACCCTTAAATAACTAATAATTCTCTACTATCTCCCTCTATTGTGCAATAAGCTAAGGCTATTTATAAGGTAATAAAGGAGGTATAATATCTCTATACTACACGCTAAGTTAACGATATACTAGGAATAAGAAATGGCCTAAATACCTTAACTATACTTAATCTGCCACTCTAGTTTAAGGTATATATATAGCGTAAAAAAGGAGGATGGTTAGGCCTATATTAACTTATTGCAATTAATGGCTAGACTTATACTATTTAGATGCCTTATAGACCCACTTAATTCTGTTTAACTATTATTAAGCCTTACTATAAAGATAACAGTTCTAAGCCTTTATAGAATACTATAGAAAATGCCCTAGAGAAGAGCTATAATTAATATACTCTAGAAGGCGACTATAATTCTAATACAATTATAGTAGATACGCCGCAACTATAACGCGGTAGAGGTTGCCTAAAGGGATTATAAAATTGCTAACATCTTGTTAATTTTAAAGAGCAATTTATTGCCGCTATTAAGAATAGAGTTAAGCTGTTAATGGCCTTTATAACAGCTAAGGAGAAGACTGACTTTAAACTCACAAAATAGCTCTAAAAGGAAGGTTATATTATAACTCTAGGAGCTCCTTTCTAAGTATCTAATAAGTAGGAGATCAACGGCCTTATTGCAAGAGGAGTCTTTAAATTTAAGAAGTATAACCCTACTAAGTTTAATAGAGTTTGCATCTTTAAGTTAAGAATAGTTAATAAGATTAAGGGTAAAGCTACTAACGCTCTATTTAAGAAATTAAGACTTATTATCTAAGGTTATAACAATAATAGTAAGGAGGTAATTCTTATATAATCTCCTATAATTTAATAAGCTAGTTAGCAAGTTATTATTATACTAGCTCCCTCCTTAATAAAGAATAAATAGTGGTTTATTTATAAGATATTACTTAGGCCTACACCCAATTAGAGACGCACCTTTAGTACTTAATATTAGTATACCTTCTAGAGCAAATTCGCCACTAATATCCTAAAGAGACGATCATGGTTATACTTAAGCCATTATATAGAATCGCAGAGGTAGGAATTTATTAGTAGGCTACCTATAGTAAGCACCATAAAGAGAAGCTTTTAATAAATACTTTTATATTTAATCTATGCTTCCTTATTACAGCTATGGGAACTCTATTTAGAATTATTAGCATATAAACTAATAATATAATTATCTTAGGAGACGACTAATTCTTAGCTCTTAAAGAAGATAAGCTAGTAAAGGTAAACCTTATAGTAAAGCTAAAGGAAAAGCTTAATTTAATAATACTATTACTCTTTAATAGATGCATCCTCTCCCTAAATAAGGATTCCATTGCTTTACGCCAGAAGAGTTAAGGTAAGAAGATTAACGTTATTAATATTAATTCTCCAAAGTAAGGATATATAGAGTAACGCGCCCACGGAGCTTATATTGCTTCTATCTATTAACCTAAGGCTTCTTTTAATCTCTCTATTACTGTTTAACACCAGGAACCAACTAAGGATAATATTCTTGCCCTAAATAAATGTTTTTCCTGGTAAATAAACTACCTTAATTAGGGACTACTCTATGTGCCTATTAATCTTCCTACTACTAAGCTCTTTGTATTTATTGATGGATTATTTATAAATAACAAAGATTTTAGCTCCTAGCTAGGATATAAGATTATTATCGCAAACGAATCTACTAGAGAGAATGATTTTATAATCTATAGCAATCTTATCTATTAGAGCTTAACTAAGAGCAAGCGTATTACTCAAAGCGTTCTAGCATTAGAGATATATAGAATAGTTAGTGGAGTTAATATAGTAATTGCAATTAGAACTACCCTAAAGATAATTATAGATTAACTCGAAGTTCCCGCTATTCCTATAATTGTATGCACCGATTTATACTCCCTCTATAAGTATTTAGTTAAGCTTGGTACTACAAAGGAGAAGCGCCTTATAATTAATATTATAGCACTTTAGCAATCCTATAAGCGTTAAGAGCTCTTTAAGATTTAATAGATTAATAAATAAGATAACCTAGTAGATGTAATAACAAAGGCAAACCCAAATAAGGTATTAGGGACGTTTGTTAACATAAATACTCTACGTGTATAAGTTAAAGGTTGGGTTAAGAGGGAATAGGAGATATAGCAATTTAAGGTTACTTTCCACATATAATTCTTAGGCTATATTCAATGATTTCGGTCTGCCAACCCTAAATTCTATTAACTAATTAGGATTTTCCATCCCCAGGATGGAAAATCGCTATTAGCTCGCTTATAACTAGCGCCTTGGCGGCCCTGATATGGTGTCCACCTATAACTCTAAGCAAGAAAGCACTATGTGCCAAGAGGCAAATTTTAGGACAGCGAGACTTATATTACAATGGCAATAGTAAGTAAGGAGGATTAATATTTGTTACGCTAGTTAAGCAGCATTTGTATATAGATAGCAACCATAAAAGAAGAGTTGCTAGTGTTGGGAATAAGGCAAGCGGTCGTCACGTGACGCCGCAGCACTAGTGTGGCGAGGAGTTTTAGGCTCCTCGCCCTTCCTTATTCCAGTAATATAATACAATAACAATTATCATACTATCTACGAACCGTAGCTATGTGATATTACCTTGTGATACCTATAAAAGGTATTAGATCTTACGCAGTAAGTCTTACTACATACTTCTAAAATCCTCTTATTAGACTTCTAGTTCTTAGAGGAGGTACAGGTAAAGTCGTTTAGGTAGAACTAGCACTAGTTATAGGTTAGCGGAGGCTAAGGTTCTATATATAAGGGTAGGGCTAAAATACACTAAGTAATTAGCTTAGAAGAGCAATTAGTAGGAGATCTAAGAGGTATAATAGAAAAATATTAAATAAAAAGAAAATCTTAATAATATTAAATAAAAAAGTCTAAAATTAAATAAAGGTTAATAGTAGGAAGTAAGGTATTAAGGAAAAGGATTAAGCAAGGTATTCTTATACTTTACCTTCTAAAGCCCTTCTAGTATATAGCCGTAATCTTGCCGATATAACTCCGTTATAATAGCGTGATTTAGAAGGAAGGAGACACGCCTATAAGCTATTTGGCTATAACTTCCTTATAAAAACTAATTACGCGGCTAGGGAAAGGCAATTAAGACGTTAATTAAATATATATATAGGTTAAATTACACCTAAATAATACTATAATATTAAAGAATAATATTACAGACGTTCTTAATAATCGCTTTATAGCTATAAGTGCTATTATAGAATATCCCTCCTATTTACTAGGCGGTAAAGCGACGCCAAATATATAGTATAGGACTACTAGATTTAGAAGCACACGCTCTAAATCTTAGACAAGTCTCCTTAACTAACTAATTAATACCTCTACCGCACCTAATAGCCTAAGGGCAAATATAGAAGTAATATATTAGTGACGTAGAGGATTATAAGAGTAGATTACAGATTATATCTTAAAAGTTAAAGATAACGGCAAGCTAAGGCCCTATATATTAAGCCTCTTACTAATAGTTCTATAGAGCTATACTATTAAATTACCTATAATACTTATAATTAATTGCAGACTAGCATAAAGGCTTAGATATAGAGTTATATAAAAATCCTTAAGTTAGTCTAAGTAGTCTAGTATACTTCTAGTAGGCTTCTAATAGGTCTCCTAGCAATCCTTATATCTTTTCTTTAGTTACGTTTTTTTCCCTTATAGAGGTTTTTTTAAGAGTTTAAAGTAGGGGTTAAATAAATAGATTATATATGCACGGTAGTAAACTAATACCTCTCTAAACCCCTTCTAAGACAAGCCCTTAATAATCTCCCTCTCTACTATAAGATAGCAATTGGGGGCTAATCGCAAGAAGGGGGGGGGAGTATTATAAGGGATATTATCAGGGCCACCTTGGGTTACCCTTAAGTCAACCCTTAGATACCTCTTAGATAGTCGTCGGTCACGTGCTAGGGGCACGTGCCCTATTAGTATATAGTCTCCACGATCCCGGAGGCCTCACCTCCTTAAGGATTCGCTCCTTACAATACTATCCTATTCCTACAATCGTGCCTTATAGCCCCCTATCTATAAAGTCCCCTTATAATATTACTAATATTATAGAACCGACTAAAAGATACGAAAATTGTCGGTGTAATCTATAGTATTATATATTTATAAGCGCTCTAAAATTCTCTATAAAATAGAGATAAAAATAATATATTAATATCTAGATTTATAAGTCCTAAGACTTAAAATTAAAAAATGTTATCCGACCAGATGCATGTCCTAAGACAAGTAGATTACGGAAGAGAGATAAACATATTGCTCTATATTCAGAAGGGAGCCAGAGAAGGTTTTCTCCATCTTGAGTTACCCAATCTCCTATAACAAATATCCTGCATAAAGGTTGCGCGTGGGGAGGCGATAAGTAAGGGAAGGAAGACTGGATACCTAATAGCCCTCTGTTGGTCTCAAGATATTGACTATCTCTAGAAAAAGATATCCTGGAAAGCGTCGCACCAACCTTAAGCGTCTGCAGCGCCGCTCCCGTCGCTGCGTCCCAGAGCCTAACGGTCTCGTCACTTGATGCCGACGCCAGCTGCTTGCCGTCCGGCGAGAATGCGACGGAACGGACCGGCCTCGTGTGGCCATTGAGCGTCCGCAGCGCCGCTCCCGTCGCTGCGGCCCAGATCCTAACGGTCTTGTCATATAATGCTGACGCTAGCTGCTTGCCGTCCGGCGAGAATGCAACGGAATGGACCGGGCCCGTGTGGGCCTCGAGCGTCTGCAGCGCCGCTCCCGTCGCTGCGTTCCAGAGCCTGGCGGTCTCATCATCTGATGCCGACGCTAGCTGCTTGCCGTCCGGCGAGAATGCGACGAAATAGATCCAGCTCGTGTGGCCCTCGAGCTTCTGCAGCGCTGCTCCCGTCGCTGTGTCCCAGAGCCTGACGGTATTGTCATATGATGCTGACGCCAGCTGCTTGCCGTCCGGCGAGAATGCGACGGAATGAACCGAGTCCGTGTGGCCCTCGAGCGTCTGCAGCGCCGCTCCCGTTGCTGCGTCCCAGAGCCTGGCGGTCTTGTCAATTGATGCCGACGCCAGCTGCTTGCCGTTCGGTGAGAATGCAACGGAATAGACCGAGCTTGTGTGGCCCTCGAGCGTCTGCAGCGCCGCTCCCGTCGCTGCGTCCCAGAGCCTGACGGTCCTGCCACTTGATGCCGACGCCAGCTGCTTGCCGTTCGGCGAGAATACGACGGAATGGACCGAGCTCGTGTGGCCCTCGAGCGTCTGCAGCGCCGCTCCCGTCGCTGCATCCCAGAGCCTGACAGTCCCGTCACGTGATGCCGACGCCAGCTGCTTGCCGTCCGGCGAGAATGCGACGGAATGGACCGAGCTCGTGTGGCCCTCGAGCGTCTGCAGCGCCGCTCCCGTCGCTGCATCCCAGAGCCTGACAGTCTCGTCATGTGATGCCGACGCCAGCTGCTTGCCGTCCGGCGAGAATGCGACGGAATGGACCAAGCTTGTGTGGCCCTCGAGCGTCTGCAGCGTCGCTCCCGTCGCTGCGTCCCAGAGCCTGACGGTCTTGTCATATGATGCCGACGCCAGCTGCTTGCCGTCCGGCGAGAATGCGACGGAATGGACCGAGCTCGTGTGGCCCTCGAGCGTCTGCAGCGTCGCTCCCGTCGCTTCGTCCCAGAGCCTGACGGTCTTGTCATGTGATGCCGACGCCAGCTGCTTGCCGTCCGGCGAGAATGCGACGGAATAGACCGAGCTTGTGTGGCCCTCGAGCGTCTGCAAATGTGGCGCCCACTTCTTCTGCATCTTAGGCAGCCTTCGCAACCACCGAGCGGCCTCCTTCTTGAACAAATTCCGAACGATGCTTCCTTTAGGCGCAAACGCTAGAGCTGCGTAATACGTCTGCAGTGGTGCTAATTCGATTACTGATCGGTTATACAGCACAAACCGAACGGCATCGTGAGCTAATGCTTGCAAGTCGCCGTCTGTGTTCTATTAGGACGGGTTTATTAGCTGTAAAGTACGTAGTACCCATCTTTACCTAGTACTCACCTGGACCCATTCATGGAGCTGCTTCATCATAACAACACCATCCGATGTCCTCTGCAACAGACTTAGAGCTTCTAGCCAGTGGAGAAGGTGCACCTTAAGAAACGTATATACTGGGCCACTATCACTTAGAACGTCCGGACAACCCCGTAGATGGTGGACCCAGTAGCAGCACGCGTACTGGACGGGCCTAGGGAGACAGCGATAGAGTACACGTTCCTCCACATCTTGTGCAGACGCGTCTGGTCTCTCAAGCCCACAGATATCCCTTTTTAAATGCTCGGATATTAGTGCTAAAGATCGATATGCGAGCTGAACGTGCGCCGATTGTTGTCCTAACGGGAAAATGGTCGAGCCTTTGCCACTGGTAAAAAAATCCTTAGCCGATTGATGGACAAAAGAGACTATGTGGCCGCGAATGGTCAGAAAAGATCCACAGGACTCGACTAATTCCCTTAAGTATTGCACATTACTGTTAAGCTCGTCCTCAAACCCGGCAAGGATTCCAAGCTCCGTTAGGTCCAGCGGACGGCGGGCCAGAGTAACCGTGCGGAGGACGCCTTCGCGAAATTCAACCTCCTCCTCGTCCTCGTTTTCGTCCCGTCGGACTAACTTCATCATCCGCGCGTATAAAGGCTTCAGACCTGCCGGGAACCTCTCTAATACTTTTTGCGTCTTCCGCGCGGACACCTTTCCGAGCTCTTTACACACCAAAGCTACCCACAAGAACGTTCCGTCTGCATGTTTTGTTAGGTACGCCTTTGTCAATTCGCGTTGCGCATTCGTGTACTTCTTCTGAGTGGCTAAATCGCCAACCTTTATTTCGATGAACGATTCGACGGCTCTGGCGACATGGACGGAGTTCAGCTCCAAGCTCATGTTGTACGCCACACCAGTACAACGGAGCCTTTCCGTAATGCGCAGCTCGTTGCGACTACTAATGATCCACCGGACTTTGTGCCACGGCTTGGACGTAGTCGTAGTTAATAACTTTAGAAATGTGGCCGTTGAGTCGGCATCGGATTCGTCAAGAGCGTCTACCAACAAGTACACTTTCGAGACAACCGGATCCTTAAGCACTTCCGACAGTGTCCGCCATAGGGTATGAATTGCATTCACTCCCTCGAATATCTTACTACCTTGCCGATCATAGTCTTTGCGCAGATGCTGGATCAATTCAGGCTTTTGTGTTACGAGGTAGCAAATGAGTCCTCGTATTATCGCAGTAGCTGTGTTCAACTCTTGTTTTGTGTTCTGGCAGAAGAAGTACGACAGCATCTCGGAGTCTGCTCTTGACTGTACTCTCCGCGTAATTTCGTCGACGGCTGCCATCATCATCATCGTCTTGCCTTTGCCGGCGTCTCCGTGAATCCATAGTATCCGGCACTTGTCATCACTCTGCCACCGTGTGAAGGCCGGGTCCTCAAAGAGCCAGGTGCATGATCCGTCCAGTAGCGGGTCTTTGGTACTTAGGATTCGCTCCCTGTCGTCTCGTGGGTCGGTGAGATGCCATGCGCGCATGCATTGTTTGTCAGCTTCATTGTCGGTAGCTGTACCATTGTGAAATATTAGCATTGAAACCTAGTGGCGTGATAAGCCGTAAAATCGTAGATACCTTGACTTAGAAAAATGCGGTCGGCTGTGAATTGATTGCCAGCAAACGTGTTACCGCCCTGACTCTGCACGTTGCCGAACGTGTTGCCTTGTTGAGGGAGTTCCGACATAGCGTATTGTAGAGCTGAACAAGCTTGCTGGAGCGAGGAAGTGTCGGATCGGATAATGAAGGCATGGTGGGCACTGCAAAAGTAGGATTATCTTCAGCTGCGTCCTCCGGCGCAGCGACCACCAGGTAGTGGTTGGGGGTTGGCAAGCGCCCAGCCACCGCCCGCAGCATTTGCTTTAAGCGTGTTTTATGAACGCACGAAATACAGTAACAAGGCAGACTGCGTCTGCAACCGAGTCTTGTAGTCTATAAAAATAATGTATCCATTAGGCTCTTAACTGATTCAAAATCTTTGGTTCAAAACGTCATGGACCCTCCCGGCTGAAATGTGTTCCCGAAGATAGCCTTGCCTCCAGCTGTGTTTATTGACCCTGTGAAATGATTGCTTTGCATTGGCTGTGATTCGATTGAGCAAGGAACTTCTGTTATGAATATAAGCAACGGTTATAGGAGCCAACCTCTTTGACTCACCGTGGCCTTCGGTCTGGTCAGTCGCTGGAAGTGTGTTTGAGTGTTCCGGGGTAACGGAGAGATGGTTCTCCGTAGAGGAAGATGCTTTCTTTATTGCACACGGTTGCCAGCTTTCATTTCCGGTGATACGATCTGCCATAGCATGAGTACCCGCTCTACGGTGCAGCGTAGTCCCTACGATATTGAAACTAACCATTTCTGATTGATTCCTCTCGTCTGCCGTGAGTGCTCTCCACCCTTCAGACAGCGGTGTGACCGATGCCTCCTGACTTGCGATAGCATTCTCATAAAGTATCTCCTTCCTAATATATTGCTTGAGGACACCTGAAATAGCACGATAGCGGGTATCCTCCTTACTACTGCATCTGGCCATTTGTATATGATTTGTGTCGATGCTTTCGACCGTCTCGAGCGGTCTCAGTAGATCGAGTTTTGAAGAGAAGTCGTCTACTACCTGCCCTTGGTATCGTCTGATTAGTACGAAAATCATAAGTGAAATTTAAGTGCAGTTTGAATGCCTACCTTCCCATGCAAGCCCTTCATTCCAGATAATCCCCGTGCCTCCTGGAACGAGTGAATCCTAGTACCAGACTCATGCACTACGCTCTTGAACTCCTCGTGGATATTATCCAGTACCTCACTATTCACCTCCAGCGTCTCGATAATCTTCTTATGCGAGTCTTGGAGGGCTAGGCGAGCGAGGTTCGATGCGATCTCTCCCCAGCCTGCGTATGCGCTCCCCCGGTGCGGTGTTCCAAGGAAGACGATCAGTCTCGTTCGCGAGAGACATGCCTCAGATTTGTGCATAGCCTAAAGCTCCATATTAACAATGCGTTTTTAATGAATTCGAATGAAAACCAGAACCCTACATCTTTAACAATGATGCCGCCGAGACTGTGAGGAACAAGATCGGGTCCTAATATCGTTGTTAGTTTGACCGTTCTAACCAAAGTTGAAAAATGCAGAGCTACCCCGTTCCCGATCTCCCGCTCGACTCGCACCGCGAGGTCTCGGCCGTGTTGCGACACGCTGTTCTTGTTGTTCGCCTGAAACAGGCCGCCAATCACGTCGGCATTATATCCGTATGTCCATACCCTCGCCTGGGGTATGTCCTGTGTAAGGTAGTCCTTCGGCCAGAACAACTTTCGTGATGCCGAGCTTTCTTCGCTTTTCTTGTCGTCGGTCGTCGAGATGGCCGGTTTAGCCTCGAAAAAGGACCTGAAGGTCTTGCGTTTGCTCGATGCACCGCCCTCGCCCTTACTGCCCACGTCTTCGTTGTCCTCCCACGTGCCGCTTAGATGTGGGTGTTTATAAAGTGCAGAATTACATAAGCGCGCAAGGTGCTCTCCCGAATGCGTCGGTGACTTCGCAGGCACCGATCCCCGTTGTTTACTATAGACGCGTCATAGCAATCAACGGGGAACGCGGCTTCCCTGGCAGGAGGTCTTGACTCGATTCGTTGATGGGCCGATATCGAATTTGATCGATCGATCAATTGAATCGTTCGTGGTAAGCTCGGGCTCCCCGAACTCGCTCGCCTCACCAAAATTGGTGCCCTCTATTTAAACCTAAGCGCGCCTACCAAATCTAGACATTTTATTATGCAATTTTAGGATCTTATATTTTTACCCTTTCTACTACTTATACCGCCCATTTAACTGTTTTTTTATAACACATTAGCTTTAATTTATACCTTTTACTCCACAATTTCCTCCTAAGCTCTCTTAATTAAATCTGTATTAGTGCACTCTATATTTAGATCTACTATAACCTATTTTTAAGTTTTTAGCCTTAGAGTATATTAAGCTATAATTATAAGTTATAATTTT
>Ga0307507_10006096_pt1 | contig 18923 bp, 11 predicted proteins | sample 7_EM_MG_FD_207223 | JGI IMG/M metagenome (GOLD analysis project Ga0307507, IMG submission 207223) | Populus trichocarpa ectomycorrhiza microbial communities from riparian zone in the Pacific Northwest, United States - 7_EM | ecosystem: Host-associated > Plants > Roots > Unclassified | place... | reverse complement strand
TTCGTGTTTGGGTGTAATTTGGTAGGGGAAGAAGAAGAGCGCGTACAGACGCGTATGTCTCGCTTGGGGGGTTGTCTCGCTTGGGGGGGAGGCACGTTAGTTTATAGTTAAAATTTTGCGGATATCTAGATACTATCCGGATATTATCCGATATCCAGGCTATCCTCGGATAGGATAATTTATCCTCCGCAGGTCTGCGAACAGGACCGCGCCGGACGCACGGTCCCACCTGACGCACCAAAATCGCAAAATCACCAAAATTTCAACATTGGTTAAGGGATAGGAGTCACAGCAAGAAATGTGGCTAAGGTTGGCGGGAATGTAATCTATTTTAGCTATGGAGATTATAGAGGTAGCCTATAGACTGGGAAGAAAGGACATAATGTCCAAGCACCAGCAAGAGGACCTAGGAAGACAAGGAAGAAACTCAATCGGCAGCCCCAGCTTCAACCTGATCCACCATATCTTCATCGCCATCATCATCAGCCGCCTTCTCTGATAGAAAGACACGCTCACTTGGGATCCATATTCCATCATCGGCGTAGTTCTCTTGGTTGACATCCAGGAGACCCTCTAGGTCGAACTTGGCCAACAAGACTCTCACCCACTGAAACTCAAGAATGTCAACATCCCCTACCAGTTCATACGAGCCCGCACCATACGAAACCAGAGAAAGAAGACAAGAATTAGAAAATGGAAGGAAAGACGTGCATGAGGCCGCCTAAGAGTCATCATCACTATCGCCTCCAAGGGACTTAGCTTTCGGCAGCTCGTGCTCCAGTGGAATCCAACAACCCTGTTCGCCGATGTCCTCTGCGGTGATATTAAGAGAGCCAGATTTGTCCAGTTCGTCCAAGAGCGACTTAAGTGCTGCAAAGATCCCGAGGTTGTTGTCGCGCTGGGCGGTGCGTTCATGTTTGAAAGCCATAGACAATGTCTGAAACATGAATAACAGAAGTTGTATCGTGATGGCGTTGGCGGACTTGGGCCCACCTCTATTATACTTCTCGACCAGGTTCTCGTACTCAATGAAACACTTTGCGTACATAACATCCTTAGGTAGACGTGGCGGCAGGCCTGGTGGCATACATCGCAGTGGCGGGGCCGGGACTGTCGCGGTATTTGATATTATTAAGCAGGCTCTGGTGATGGCCTGTGTCCAGTTCTTTGTCACCACGGGCATTCCAGCAAAGTACAGACCCTCGTTTTCGCCTGTGAAGGGGTTCTCTAAGAACCCTTTCTTATACAAGTCTTTTCGTGAGAGCTGTGGTGTGTTTACGTTTGCGGCGGCAACCGGGTGAAGCATTTTTAGATAATTCAGGGATTCCATGGTAAAGATTGGCTTTCTACCAGGCTGCAACATCCTGCGAGGTTTATTTCCAATTTTCGGGAGTTTGAAACTTTCCGCAAACGACTCAATCGGGGAAGAGCTGTCGAACGGCATAATACCTCTCCATATTTGCTTCCTTTGAATCAGGGTATATCTCTTACAAAACATCCAGAGGAAGCGGTCTACGTGTTCGTCGGTCATAGTAAACCGGGCGTTCTCAGGTCCAAGGCACTTCCTGTATTCGAGTAGATAGGCAGCACCACGCGATATTGTTGGAGCGTAGATAAACTCTCCTTCTCCACCCTCCTAATAGAACTTCTCCAGCAAGAGCTCCAATGAGCTTCGTAACATCACGTATTCCTTCCAATTCTTCTCTACATCAACCGCAAGGATACTGGTGGTGGCCTCTCCACTACTGAGGCCATAAAGCGCCAGGAACCGGAGCGCGGTCGGCATGGTTTGGGGATCCTTAGATATAAGGATACATTCTGCTTCGGTTAGAAGCTTCGATTCGTATCCTTCCTTTAAGGCCTATATGCTATTAATGAGATTAAACCATGCGGAAAATCTAAAAAGGCTTACCATAACGTTCTTCCATCGTTTCGTGCATTCGTTTCGGAGACTTGTCTCGCTAATTCCCTTATAGAAGGCGACCATTTTCTGGCTTACAATTCTTCCGCCGTTGATTTTGTAATGGATGTTACTATTTGCATCCATTCCTGCCCAAACAGTCTCGCCATAGTAGGAGTCTAGCATATAGGATCCGACTTCAACGCAAGTGATTCCACGGACACCGAAACAGTCAAGGAAAACACGGGGCTTCCGCTGCGTTGCTGTATATGGCATCTCTTCTTCATATCCAACAATGTCATCCAGCATCTTTGGGATTCTTCGAATAACTTGCTGCAAGGTGCGTTCGGTTCCATCCTTGCCCTTATTCGTTATAGCCAGATCATCTTCGCCGTAGTCCTGCTCCTGAAAATATCTAAGCCGATCTAACAAGTCCGCGCGCTCCTTTAAATGCTTGGACCGCCATTCTGGATTTCTTGCCTCATATCGGTGAAGAAAAGTTGTGCCGTCTTCAATGGTCTCAAAGATTACACGACGTTGGGTCGGATTAAGAGACATGGTGCGAAAGCGTGGGCAGTGATAGGTCGATGGAGTAGCTGACCAGTGTCGGGCCGTATATAAGGAAGGGGGAATGAAAGAAGAAGGGACTCGATTAATGGGCTGACCGAAGTCGAGCCAGAGGCAAGCTTATTATGGTAATATGCTTTAACTAAAGAGACGACATTAATGTTAGCATTATAAATCTCGAGATCGTGTTATCAAACAGGATCTAAATGGACGTCATATAACTATAGATGGTAGCTGACGGCCGAGTTGGTTGCAGATGAGATCGAGATCTTAAGCCGTTATGGAGGCAAGTCAGAGATATGGATAGGAAAAGTGAGTTGGTGAGCTGGATTTGGAGGTGGAGCAAAAATTTTTTATGCAACTCGATTCACCAATAGCCCACGGAATGCAAATATCCACTTTTCCTACGGGTATCAACCCACTAGCAAGCGTCTATTTAACGCCCTTCATCCTCTATTTTTGCTCGTGTACGGGTCCGCCCTACTCAGCATCTCTTAAAGGACGAATCCCACACCAGTTAGAGTTTCCCTCTCTCTCAAAGTAACTAAACTTGAAATCTGTTCCGCTTTCCTTCAAGTCAACAGAAGTCTGTGACTGAATCCTCTTCTGTGTGACCTTGGTACGCTCTGCTTCTTCTCAACTTAAGAACCTCTCACGAACAGACTTGCTAACAAGCAAGCTAAGCAAGCATTGACCCCTCGGCTTGCTTGCTTGCCTATTTTAGAACCTCCTGCTTGCTTGCTTGCTTATCTGGGCAAGCCGGCTTGCTAAGCTTGTAAAGCTTGGGTGCTTGCCAAGACTGGTGATCCATTTATTGGTGTTATAGTACAGGATCGCTCTATAAGCGTCTTCCTTATCTACTAAGCTCCTGGCCGCCACCAAAGCTAATTGGAAACCAGTATAACAGCGCGCGCGCTATGAGGAAGATTCTATCACTAGTCTTGGCACGGTGTTGATCAATGAGGACGAGGCGAAGAGGCTACAGAGGAGGAGGCTACAGAGGAGGAGGTAGAGGAGGAGGTAGAGGGTGCTATTTACAGCCATAAGTCAGCAAGCCCTTATAGATGAAATAGCTAACTTACCCGTTATCTTGGCGACCTTTTGGAAGCCCATTTTCTTAAAGCTCTTTGTACACGACAGCGCAGCCAATATATCAGGCTTAAGCCGTGATTAACGCGGCTTAAGCAGATCGCCTGCCTCACTAAACACCCGTTTGCAGTCGTCGCTTGTAGCTGGTATAGTAAGGATATCTAGAGCGAGCTTTGCAAGCCTTGGCCGCGTAGTTCGTTCTTGCTACTAATATAGTATTGGGTCCTTGGCGAGAGGGTGATCTTTTAGCAGCGGCTCAATCGCCTTCCAGCGTTGATATTTGTTATCGTCTGGCTGCTTGTTAGACAAGCTTGTGAACGCGCGTATATAATTGTTCCTGCCTTATAGAATAGAAACCCGTTTTGGCGCTGCCGCTGGTGTAGAGGACGGTAGTGGCTTTGTTTTGTATAAGAGCTAGAGCTTCTGGAAAGACGCGTCGCATTTCACTAACTAATCTGGCTGTTCTGCCTAGGTGTTCTGGCAGAATCGCTTGTATTGCGGGTGAAGGATAGTGGCTATATAGTAGACTGGTGTATTGTTAAGCTTGTTGTAGTGTTTTAAAAGCTTTAGCTAGCCATAATTTAGAGCCGACTCGTAGTAATCCTTTAGAGCTTCTTAATCTGGATAATCTATTATTGTTACCTCTTAAACCCAATTAAGCTTTTCCTTGAATAGCTTCATAAGCCAATTAAAAGTAGGGATTACCTCCTATATAGCGCCGTGTAGTCCCGATTTGCCTCTAGCTTCTAGCATCTTAGTGGCCTAAGCAAGGGGCTCTAAGATCGTAATATAGTTGTTAATAACGCTCTAATTATAGTTGCTTAAGCCGTCCTTAGTAACGTAGCGAGGTTCTTTAGCAACCTTCTTCTTCTTTAACTTTGCAGAGGCAGATTCGGTCTTGTATTTATTAATAAGATAGTATATAATTAAGTCAATCACACTGCGTAGTATGGCTGCCCGCTTAAAGGCCTTAAGATAGCTGTTCTAGCGAGTCTTTACCGGCTTAATTACGGCTAGGACTTGAAAGCCTGGCTATAGCAGCGCCTTGTTATCGGCTATTTAATAAGACTCAAATAGCTAATAAAGTTGTGGTGTTTTAATAGCAAAGAGGATTTTAAATAGGATACTAAGGGGACCGCATTTTTACTATTTATTAAGGAACTCTTCTTCTTCCTATATAATATTAGAGTTATAATAGTAGCAAGCAGTAATTTATTATAGAACTTACTGGTATATTTGCGTTCTTGTTCTTATAGGCTTCTTTATCTATTCCAAACATAATAGACTGGGCGATAAGGTTAAGGATATAAGCCGCATACTAAATTCGCCTCTCTATCTTAATAAATTTGTAGAGGGTAGCCAGATAATCTAAACACGTGTTATTCTTGCTCTTATTATTAGTAACAAAGTAGCCAAGATTATCTTTAGTAATGTTATACTACTGTAGAACGGCCTTAACAATTTCCGCGTAGTTGGCTCTAAAGGAGCGGCTAAGGTGCTCTGGTAAAGTAAGCAGGTAGTTAACAACGCGGCCTTCCCTATTTAGATAGTAAACATATACGCCGATAATTAAGTGCTTGTTATTCTTTAACGTCCAGCCATTAAATAAGACGTGAATTAGCGAGGCAGCGTTTGCGAGTTCGTCGCGAATAGAAGGCTAATAGAGTTTATAGTCGTCTAATATATAATCTTGTACAGTTTAGTAATTTGCCTAAATAACTTGTTCCGCATTAGGATTAGCAGCAGCAATTATAGCGCGAAAGTATGGTATTTCAATCTCTCGTAGAGGATGATTGTTAATAGTAATCCAATTAATTATTGCTTATAAAAAGCGTTCGGAACTAAAGCTACCTATAAGCTTATTCACAACTGCTTGCAATATCCTATGGGTACCCTATAGACGCTCTATAATTATCATCTTCCGCCTCTTTACTTTAAAATTAATTTTACCGTACTTATTATATCCATGGCCTGCTTTATTCTTTTCAAGGTGTCACTTAGCAGCCGTTATTGTATTGGTAATATCAAATCATCCGCCCAAAATAGAATGCTTATAGCAGTAGATACATTCAAAATAGATTCGCTTGGTTCGTTAATTCTAAAGATAATAGCTGTATTTCTAAACAAAGCTTGGTGTCCTCTTAAGCTCTAAATATAGCATTTGGAAGGCTTTAAGTTGGTCCCAGTTAATACCGCTGTAATTGCTATTATTATTAGCCGAATCCTCGCTCAAATCTTCGTCTGATATATTGGCGACTTTGCTAAGGGTAATTATTAGTATTTCTTCTTCCTTATTGCGCAGGTTCTCTTCGGTAAGGTCCTAAAATATTATAGGTAGAATATAGCTGGGTGTTTTAATGAATTCGTAATAGAATAGTAGAGGGATATAATAGAGCCTTTTTGGTATAGGATGGGAGGTATAGGAGCTAGATGAATGAAGTTCATTCAGATCGGAAAAATAATTTAAAAGGGTTTAGCCCCAGCCTAAAAAGGTTAAACCATTACATGTAGTCTGGCTGGGTAGCCCCCAAACTGGACATTTACCTAAAATCTATATAATATATTACCTATTAAGCAACCAAGCTTAACAAGCAAGCACCCCCCCTCCGGCTTGCTTGCTTGCTTATTTTAAACCCCTCGGCTTGCTTGTTAGCAAGTCTGCTCACGAAACGGTCGGAACTAGCTCTCCCTCAGGTCAACTGAGATCCGTAATTGGCTCCTCTTTTGTCTGGTACGGGTATGCCCTGCCCTCCTACTGCTTCCGACCTTATACATGAAGCATACGGAGTTGGCTCTCCCTCAAATTAGCCAAAATCCGAGTCTGAATCCTCTTCTAGGCACCGGTACGCCCTGCCTTCCCACTCCTTAAGGGCCTTAGTATCAGATGGTCGTGACTACCTATATCAGTTTAGCTTTCCTATATTGGGTATAGATTAGGGGTGTCTTGGCAGCTGATCTTAACTATATATATAGAGGCTTAAGCCGCTCTCAATAGGACAGAGTTCTTATTCTAGATCTTGATTTTTGACACTTAGATTAAGGCATCCAGAAGTGGCTCTCCCTCGAGTTAACTGGGTTCCGAGTCTGAATGCTCACCTACTGGGCACGGGTACGCCCTGCCCTCTCATTCATTGACGCATTTAAATTGAGACGTCCAAAAGTGGCTCCCCCTCAAGTCAACAGAACATCGCTTCCTTCCATATATGATGCAGCAGGCAGTTAATTCGTCGACCATGAAACGACTACTTCCCACCTCCAAGCCTACATACCAAACATGGCTCAAGGGATGGGCGCAAGGAGAGAGGTCTGTCGTAAGAGCATATGCGAAGACGTTCGAACCAGAGAGAGGCACGATTGCAGAGCATGAGCTGATATGTGCGAGGTCTGAGATGGAGCGTGCTAATATGAATGAAGCCACCGAGGAGCGGCTTGGGGAGTTACGACCTTGACTAGTGAAAGGATTGGACCGGGGTCTATTTGGAGCTCCTGGTTGGATTTAGTTTTGATTAGGATCTGGATTTAGCCTTCTAATTAGTGGATTGGAGTGGATTATCTAACATTGGTTTGACTCCTGGAGCTCCAGATCTATACCTAATTCGAACTGCGGCTGAGGAGGAATAGAGTACTAAGGAATTAGTGCGCGATGTAAGGCCAATTGGTAACTCTGGCGGCTCTACCGCTAACTCGTTGTCTATTAAATAGTGTATTAGCTATAGAATCTAAGACACCTGCTTATCCTGCTGCCGTTGCCGCTGCCCCTGCCGTTGCTACTTTGTATCTACACTTACTACACAAGATCCTATATAGCCGCCGCTAAAGCCAAAGACTTATACATCTGCTTATAATTATAAACGCCTTAAGACGGTATACGCCGACGGCGCTGCTAATTTACCTCTAACCACAGTTAATTGCCTACAGGAATATTTAGAAACAAACTGCCTCTATATAAGCAACTCCGACAGCTTTAACGTTTTATAATATTGGCTGGATTACTATGAAAGCCAGCCCGATCTTGCTCAGTTTACCCTTAATATACTTGCAATACCACCTATATCAGATAAATGCGAGCGGCTATTTAGCAGCTGTAAGATCCTTATTAAAGACCGCCGCTCTTGCTTATAAATGGATATTATTAAGGCAAATAAGTGTCTTTGCCACTAGTACGGGCCTCTAAGTAAGGGAATGTTTAATAATTTGGAAGTAGGAGCAGTAGAAGGAGAGCCTATACCATAATTAGTATCACTAAAGGAGGTCTTAAAGGCTAGAGCTACTGTGTATACTAAAGCTAATTAAAGAAGCTGCACAGGTAGCAGTGGTAAAGGAAGCAGTAGCGGGGGCAGCTCCGGCGGAGGGAGCTGCGGCTAAGTCAGTGGTTATAGAGTTGGGTAATGGCGACGATAAGGGCGACGATAAGGGCGACGGTAAGGACGCATATGCTGCCTTTAAGGCGGTTAAGGTGGAAGATGAGGTTATTAAGGAGGCTGCATAGAAAGCTAAGCGATTTAGAGTCAATTTGGTAAGTTTAACTAAGTACCTTAACGCTAACCTGTCGCTAAGACTTACTATTTATAGTATATATTTTAATTAGAGCTGTATTGGAGCCCTGGAGCTCCACGGCCTTTTTAACGTTTGGAGTGGATTTGGGGGGTAAAATCCACTCCACTCCAATTTAATCCTTTTACTGACCTCGACTCGAAGCAAGCCGAAAGAAAGTCTTTAAGTATTACGCTAAGTACTGTTCTAAGGAATCGCCGAATTAGAGAAAGAACTCCAGGATCTTTCTTTTAATGCGAAGTTCTTGGCAAGATCTTTGCCAAAGGTGAGATTAGGGAGCACGATCTTAACGTTATAGCGGGTCACAGGGCTGAAGAGCCTGTTGGAGGCGATGATTATGGAAACGTATGGTGGGCAGCTCGAGCTTGACCAGACTCGCAATAAGGTAGGGGGTGTATGATTAGTGGTAACCAAAATTAATTTACTAGTTAATAAGCTAAATTTAAATATCTATTATTATTATTATTAAGCAATAAGTATTTAAAAAAGACGTATTTTGGTATTTTTTTTGGTATTTTTAGCCGTGTATATATAGGACCGTATACAACCTAGGCGGTCACTATATGAGGCTAAGGAAGCTAAATAACTTAAGTGGTAACTATTATTATTATTTATTTATTGCTTAACGTCTGATAAGGATCCTAGCTCGACCCACGCAGACTACTCCGTATATATAGGGGAAAAGTAATATTGGCAGGAAAAAACCTCTGGTATATTGGGGGGAGGAAAAACCCTATGAGCCACCTTACTAGGATAAAAAACTCCGGTTTGACTATTTCCGTACGCAGCTAGCGGCTGGCTACGTCCTGACCTCCGTTGGAAAGCGGTAACTATAAACCGACGTTAAATAGGTAAGGAGGTTAAAAAGGAAGTAGAATAAAGTCATATTAAATATAGAGAATGTTAAGATTGTTGCTATACGTAAGGAGGAAGTGGTAGAGATAGAAATAGCTAGTATATGACCTTGACGCTAGGAACGCCAGCCAAGCAATCTTAAGGGCTACGAAATAGATATGGTCTAATTTAGAGACTTTTAGAGCTTTTAAAACACAAGAGATTAATTTATATAAGTGTAAATAGCCTCGTCTTTTACGTCAATTTGTAAGCGTGTATTACCTAGCGGCCTCTTCTATTGACCGGGAAAATGATATAGTTATGCATGTGGATGATGCCCTATGCATTAAAAGTGAATGCGGACCATTAGATGCCTCGGTATGACACCACGTGGTTGTCTATTACGCGGCATTGTCTTATTCTTTACAATGTTACGCTGTTAAATTTCTACACCGCCGCCAACTCGGAGACTTATAGTACCACAAATCGTTACCCTATAAGGCTTGAGTACGCTTAGCCTATCAAGCCGACTACTTCGTCCAAAACTCTTTATATTTATCAATCTCAGCTCGTCTTGCAGCCTTTTAGTCGGAAATGGTAAGTTCTACAGCATCTCTGCTTAAACTATGGGTTAACGGGGTGCATCTTTCCAGGACGGGTACAAATTTTTGGTCTCATTTGCATATGTCAAGGAATTGGTGGGAATCCTAAAGAACATCCCAGAATGCAAGGACGATGCCGTTTGGCTATTGGATACATACTTGGTCCGGTTTGAGGGTGAAGACTATATTATTTTTAGGGAAGTATTAGAACACCGGAGATTCAAGGATTTCTATAGCCGCGGGAAGGAATTCGTGCCCGATTTGTTAGTGCAGCTCCAACAAATTCTTGGAAATGGTGGTAAAGAGGATAAGGACTAAATGTTTATCGACACACCTTCCCTTCCAAAAGGCGAGTATAGTCTATTAAATTATTTTCCTGATATAAACTAACTATCTTCTATTAGTGCCATCTCTATCCGCAGAAGATGCAGGGAATCTTGAGGGGTAGGAATTTATGGACAGCCTAATGCCCGATTTGCAGAATTTGGATTTAGGAGATGACATCGACGAAAATACGGCCGAATTAGCTGGGGAGTGGCACGACTTTGGTTTATACGAGACGTTTAAACTTATCAGACCAACCGACGAAAATATGCCATTCAGCGTCTTCCATTCACTGTTGAAATATGCTCGAAATGAAATAGCTGCCGCGGAAAGGTACCAGGAAAGGACAGAGGGTGGAGCGGCGGCAAAAGGAGCGGCGGAGAAAGGCACTGGAAGAAGATAGCCGATGGGGGCGAAGCTAGTATATCGCCAAGTCTATATACTTAATACCAGCCCTGGCAATAATCAAATAATCACCAACGTAGATTATAATAGTCTTAGCGAGCTTAGACCCTCTACTAAGGAGCTTATATAACCTCCTTTGTGGAGGGTATACCTACAAGTCCTAACTATTCATAAAATGCTACGTCAATAGTGTGATATCAATCTCAACAGATTCGTAGCACCTTATAAGGTCAAAAAGTGTGGTACCAAGCGGGCTCGGGGTAGTTGAGGCTCTGATTTTATCGCCGAAAATAGCCTCTTCAAGATCGCCGTAAGAGTCCAAACTTGCATAGTATTGGTTGTATCGGCGTATGCTATCATCCATGTCTTCAATATCGGATAGGTATGGGGAGTCGCTGTAGTTCGTAGTATGTCGTCCCTCTACGTAGGGATGGAAATCGCCTGCCCAATTAACGTCTTCTTCCAGTTCGTTATCTAAGGCATCTCCCCTTTCATCTACGAGTTTTTTGACATCTTCTGCCGTTATGCCTAGAGCTTGTGAGGCTTTGCGTTGGAAGGCATTAGTGAGGTCGGTAGGAATATCTAACATGACTGGGCTGGAGTTTGAACCTGACATGATGAACGGGGAAGACTGGAACAAGTCCGAGCCTACGAAGAGGAGATTAGCTAAGACTATTGGCTTATTGGTATATCTGGAAGTGAGGAAGAGTGTCTTTGAATGCAGGTCGTGTAATTTAAAGGCTAGAGCAAGTCCGAGCCCTTTAGAAGAGATAGAGATTAGATAAAATGGCGAACTTGCAAGATAAAGGCTGGAGCAGGTCTGAGACTTTGAACAAAGATATAACGAATCAATTGACTGTTAGGAGATAAGAGAGTGGCAGTGGTGCTGATTAAAAGGTTAGCGATGAAATGGAAAACGTCAAGTTGATCGCTGACCGATACGTAAACAACCAGCCCCACCTACCCTAACGTCAATCTCAGCATGTCAATAATTTTGCACTTGTGGGAATTATAGAAGATTGTATTACCGCAGGCCAGTTTAGCTATTATATAAAGAAACGCCAACAGCCCTCTTTCAGTTTCCGGGGGAATAAGAAAAGACCGCCATTAATCTCTTATATGAAAAGCGGTAAGTAAATGCCTCTAGCTCCACATAGTAAAACCACCCAGACGATTTCCACATTTATATGTTAACCACGCACGCAAAAGGGCATCTTTGAGTCGCATGGTACCAAACAGTTGCAGATTAAAGGACTATACCTGTTAGTAATATGTTAAATGGAGAACGGCAGTGCGACTTACAGGATAACCTTCTTCTAGTCAACGTTAGGTCTCTTTAGAATGGGGGGGCAGTTGATATTGTGCCAGAATCGTGGCTTCTGCTGGGCTTGGTTAGATTTGACAAGAGCTTCAGCAAACCAAAGATCTGTGCTAAGTTTAACGTCCCCTTTCAACTCAATGACGGGGATGCTCTTTACGAAGGGAATCGCAAAGGCAAGAATTAGCTCAACAACTGTTTTTTGACAAGCATCTCGAAACTCCTCCATGACATGCTGCTCTCCCTTTGGTGCGATACTGAAATCCAAGAATAGGGATCTCAGATTCAACTCCCGTAATCTGGAGGCATTTGGCTTAGTTCTATAGGGCTCAAATTGATGAACAGTACCTCCAAAGAAGAAGAGGAAATTCGTGTTAGAGAATTGCAAATGGAGAGACGTGATTTTTAAGAGCAGAATGGGTGGTGCAGAGTCTAGGAACCTCATAAGGAGGGACATCTGAGGGAAGTGATGCGAGGAAGATGCCCATTTTGCTTCCTACACTCGTTTGACTTCTTTGTTTACCTGCCGATAGATACAGAACAACAGGATCCTAGGCCCTTTGATTGGAGCTCTAAAGTCACCGTCCTGTTGATAACAGACAGATTTTGGAAGGGCATTCTTATATATTAGGCCTCTGATCTCCACAGGAATGCGTAGGAAAGGTGTGAAGAGATGGGGAGTGGAGGGCTGTGAGGCTTCTAGGTCATTGCCGTCTTCGGAGTTAATAGACGTCGCATATGGTTGTACGTATGGTCTGCTTTGGCGCGTTTGTTAACTTTGAGCTCCTAAACGACGGAGGTGCGGTGGCAGCCCATGTTGATGATGACGAGGTTGCTCTGGTTGCTCTGATTGCGGTGGTTGCGGTGACTGCGTTGACTGATTTTGAACTCCTGGGTGACGTAGGTGTGGCGGTAGTCCCATTTGTGGGTGAGGAGCTGCTTAAAGGAGTTGAGAGGTAGGAGGAGGCGGAGCTGCAGCAGTGCTTTCATTAAACCGGACCCTTATTAACGGTTGTTTGGTTTAATTGATTTAGTCTAATCAAGGTTTGTTTAATATAGATTAAACCAATTAAATAAACTAATTGGACTAAATTAATTGTCTATTAGTTTAATAAATTGCTAGAACAGCCTTCCTGCCCTTACTATAAGCCAGTTACCTTAGGAACTGATCTCTTAGTGGAAATGAAGCTCCAGTAGGATAGTAGAGAGCCGATAGCTATGGGTATTAGAGGCGTTAAAATTCTTTAAGCCTTATACAGCCTCCCTATCAAAGACTCTTCTATCCTGCCTCTATAGCCCCTTTCTTTACCGTGTTTACCTTAGTTAATTAGGTTTCCCACTTAATACCTTTAGATATATTAATTAGTAATATTTCTAATTAATCTATACCTTTACTATTTTTTATAGAGGGCAGTTTACACCTAAGGCAGCTAATATATAGCGTAGATAGCTTCATCTTTAGGCCTAAAGATGCAGTTAGCTATTAGCTTGCTCCATAGCTTAATAGCAAGACCTCTTATAGGCGTAGAGCCTAGGTCTGGCAGCATAGCACTCTAGTATAAGATATAAAGCAGCAGTAGTACTGGCTTTGCTATAGATATAAGCCTATAATCTCTTATATAAAACCTACTAATAAGAAAGGCCATAGAGTAATCCCTTTTATAGTTAGATTAGCAGCCTCTATATTACACGCAATTAGCCATATGGTTAATACCCACAGCTTTAATAGGCAGGGAGAAGTGTTACGGACGCTTTAAGTACAATATTACGACTACTTGGAGAAGAGTCGGCGGAAGCTAGTTAGTTAATACAGGTACGGTCTAAGATAGATCTGGTGGAACTATATAACGAGGAATGGTAACCAAGGTCACGTGGTGTTAAACGCGTTAACTACGTTAAACGAGAGGGACGTTACGTTTAACACAGATAATACATACCTCACGTATAAGAGAGGATTTCTTAGGAGTATGATTGTATATTTAAAGGACCTTAGTCCCTACTATAGATAGTTCTCTCCTTATAGTAAATCTTAGAATACAATTAGAGTTAATCTATTAGGTAACCACTCCACCAGTTATTATTATATTGTTATTTTATTCTTACCTACATACCTAGCCTAATAATAGAACCTACCGTAGTCTAAGCTACAAGGTTCCGTTACACATTTACTATTAAGGTTACGGTATTAAACAAAATCGAATAATATGCCACTAAGAGCAGCACTAGTCACAACGGCGTTGACGGCAGCCACAACCTTAGGGCCAGGTGATACCAGTATAAACAATAGGGATTCTTAAGTGGTTACACAAGGTTAGTTATAGGAAATGGTTAATTACTTATAAGACAATAATAGGATACTTAAAGAACGCATTAATGGAATTGGAGTAGCAAAGATTAAGCTACCTTTAATTAAACGATTCTTAGGAGAGAAGTCAAAGCTTAAGGGATTTCTTACACAGATATACTTTAAGGTAGTACAGAAAAGAGCGAAGTTAGTAACATCGTTAGATTAAGTAGCCTATGCAGGATTATTCCTAACGGGGAGGGCACTTAAGTAGTTTAAGCCGTATCTTACGGAAATATAGGCCAATAGCATAACAACTACTAACTAAGACGTACGGTATATATTTGCCAGTTGGAACGGGTTCGCAGAGCGACTAACGCAGATATTTAAAGACCTAAAGGCTATAACCACAGCGGAACGAAAGCTTTAGAACTTAGTATAACGCACTTTAGTAATTAAGTATATAACACAGTTTTAAACACTAGCTATATAGGTTAAGTGGAATAATAGGGCGCTTATAGCACAGTATAAATAGGGACTTAAGGCTAAAGTCTAGGACGTAATTATCCTAATAAAAGATGTGGATACTTTAAGAGAGTTAATAGATCAGTTAATAAAGATTAATAATAGAATCTATTAAAGGGAACAAGCTAAAAGAGGGCAAGATAGAGTTTTATAGTTGTATAAGGCGCAGAGTATGTAATAATAGACACAGAGTTAAAAATTATGGAATAGCGCAGAGCTAATAGACTTAAGCAGTACTAAAGAAACCCAAAGATGGGAAAAGAAACTATAGAAACCTAAAGGTTAAGGATTAAGTAATTAAAGGACCTAGGAGTAGAGGCCAAACCAGGGATCTTAGTAGTAAAAGACGTTTAGGCAGACTCTATAGCAAGAAAGATAGTTTAAAGATGGAGCTTATATAAATTGCGGAAAACAGGGTTATTTCACTAGAGACTATAGAAGTGGTTAAAGTAACTACGCGGTAAAGGGAACCAGACTAGTAGACGGCACATATATATAGAGGGACGATAGTGCACTGCAAGGAATAAAAGAATGTTTAATTAACAGTTTTGCGTATTGTTATAATAACGTATACCAAATTTATAAGGACGCTAAGTATGGCGTAAGCTATTAGCTATAGGAGCTATTATTATTTAAGTTTAGAGGAACCAATAAACCAGCTTATAGATTGGATATTAAAGACGATAAATTCAATAAAGGCGAAGTATTTACTAATAATAAGGCAATAAAGGCAGCTTACTAGAAGCATATAAACCTCAGAGAAGTTAAAATAGAAGTAGAGACTAAGACCATTATAGAACAAGGTTCAGTAACGGGTATTGCAATACCGTTAGATACGATTTCTATTGCTTTATAAGATAATAGAAGTAACGTTTAGAAGAAACTAAGCAAGTAGACAACTACTAGTGTTAGCTTATTACTTAATAAAGGCAAAAGGCCACAGGCTTAAGATTCTTAAGAAGAGATAAGAGAAGCTTAAGATTCTTAAAGTGAGATAAGACACACCTAAGGACCCACAACGGACGAAAACTAATAGGAAAGGGCAGTAACTTAGTTTAGTAATAAACGAATGAGTATAGGACGCAAGTTTAAAAACTACAAGTTTAGGGAATAAATAAGAACGTTAGTAATCCTAGGTAAACGCAGTGTTTAGCCTAAAGATTAAATAGTTAATACCAGGATTAAAAAGTAAGATGACTATAAAGATCTAGCTATAAGACGTAGAAAACAAGAAACTATAAATAAGTTTAGGACAAGAATTATTGCATAGCAAGAGCAGAAGCTAGATAAGAGATTAGCTATACTAGGTTGTATAAGGGATAGAGCACCTATGCAAAGAGTTACTAATAGGCCAAGTATAGGGACACCTAGGGTAAAATAGTTAGACAAACTAAAATAAGAAGAGGATCTAGATATTCCAACTAAGTTTAAAGAAAGATATACTAAAGGATGTTATAATACAGCAATAATAAGGTACTTTCTAACGGATAGACTATATACACTAAACCAGTTGTATGGAAAGTGGTATAGGCAACGATACAACGATAAATAGGAAGACTTTTATATATAGCTAGATAAAAAAGTTGTCTAAAACCAACCCATTACGGAAAAACGCATAAGTTATATTAAAGGAGCATTAATTATAATATTAAGGAACCTAGAAGAAGGATCCAGGGACTAAAAAAGTAAGCAACAAATCTTAGTACCTATAGCAGAGATACTAGTAGTTAGGTTAACTAGGTATAGGTTTAAACTTAAAGATAAAGATAAACTAAGAGTTAACCCAAAACATGCAGCGCATTATATACTATTATGGATAGCTTATATAGATAATACGTATAATATATATAGAGCACCTAAAGATAAAAACCGGAAGTACCTAGTAAGAATATATTAGGCACCAGAGGAAAAGCGGTTTAGAAATACTAAGTATATATATAGTTAGCACCCAGTAGAAGTACAAGGTTAAGGAGACTTAATACTTTAACTAGGAAGATTCCTTATAGAAGAATGCCTAGATGGATAATAGTAGTGGGAGTGCCTAGAGAACACTTGTCTATAGTATATAGAGGAAAAGAAATAAACTAAGTATTGGCCAAAGTTGGACCAAGTATAAGTAGGATTAAGCAGCCAACAGTTAGGAAAAGGGGAGGTGTATAGAACTAGAGGGAACTAGTATTAGAGCCTTAAACCCTTAAAGAAATACAAGGACAACACCTAAACTTATAAGTTAAATAGCAAGATCAGCAGTTTAAAGTGTTAGTAGATAGTAGAGCAACTAGGAACCACATATCACCAAAGGCAGTAGAAAGGATAGGGTTACTATATAGACAAAAGGAACACCTATATCCACTTATAACAATTTCAGGAGATCAGATAGCCTATAGAGGAGGCATTATTAATCTCAAAATAGGACCTATTTAGATAACTATTAAAGGGAGACCAGTTAGAATATCTTTTAATATCCTACTGTTAGGATAGGACGAGGCGATACTAGAAATGCCTTAGTTATAGGAGTACAATCTAAAGATTAATTAGGTTATAGGTTAGGTTAATATTAAGGATATATAATAGCGCAAAGTGCGACAGTAAACTAAGTTGGTATAGTACCAAGTTAGAGCAATATATAAAGAGACTAAGCGAGGCTTAAGTTATATACCAAAGAGATACTACAAGTATAGTAAAAAGTTATGGTTACTAGAAAGTGAAAAGCTGTCAGAGCATGCAGTATGGGACTATAAGATAGAATTAGAAGAGGGAATAAGTCTAAAGTTCTTTCTAATCTATAAGCTTACTGAAACAGAGTTAGTAGCGCTTAAGGAGTTTATCTAGGAGAACTTACAAAAGGGATATATTAGACTGTTATAGTTATTAGCAGGATATCCAGTATTGTTTATCCTAAAGAAAAACGGAAAACTTAGGATGTGTATAGACTATAGACAGTTAAATAGTATTACTAGGAAGGATAGGTATTCTTTACCCTTAATTAGCGAAATCCAAGATAGGATAGGCAACGTAAAGATCTTTATAAAGATAGATCTAAGATAGGCGTACCATTAAATCAAAATTAAGGAAGGCGACAAATAGAAGGCAGCCTTTAGGTTAAAGGAAGGACTATATAAGCCGTTAGTTATGCAATTTAGGCTTATAAACGCACTAGTAACGTTCTAAAAGTGAATTAATAGTGTATTAGGAGAACACCTAGATGAATTTGTTATAGTATACCTTAATAACATTATTATCTACTTAGAGAGTAAGGAAGAACATAGAGAATACGTTAAATAGGTCTTAAAGAGACTACAAGAAGAATAGATGCTAGTAGCAATCAAGAAATACGAGTTCTTTACTAGGAAGACCAATTTCGTTAGATTTATTATTAAACTAGGCCAACTTAGTATAGATCTAAAGAAGATCGAGGCTATAGTAAATTAGCAAGAACCAGAGAACGTTATGCAGTTAAGATCGTTCCTAGGGTTTTGCAATTATTGTAGAAGGTTTATAGCGCAATAATTACAGGACATTAAGCTATTTACGCAGTTAATAAGGAAAGAAGAACTGTGGGTATAGGGAAAGGAACAATAAGAACTATTTATAAGAGTTAAAGAGTTGTTTACCTAAGAGCTAGTTTTTAAGATCTATCAACCAGGTCTAAAGACGGTTGTAGAAATAGATATATTAGACTTTATACTAGGGGCATACTTTATATAGAAATATCAAGATAGATAGCACCCAGTGGTATACTATAGTCGAAAAATGACACCACTAGAGTTAAACTATGACATCTATAACAAGGAGTTGTTAGGTATAGTTACAGCACTTAAGGAATAGAGAGCATTCTTATAAGGTATAGAGAAACCATTTATGGTTAAGACGGACTATAAGAACCTTACAGGATTCCTAATAATAAAGGAACTTAACTAAAGACAGGTTAGATGGGCGGAAATGCTTATAGAATACTATTTCGAAATTTAGTATACTAAGGGTACAGACAATGCACAAACAGACGCGCTAAGTAGAAAGGCTGAACTATAAAGTAATAAAAAGCTATTGGGAGCTTTATTGCGAAAGGATTAAGATAGATTAATTAGGTATAATTATCTAAAGATTATAGCAACTAAGGAAAGTTAGATCTATAAATTACTAGAGAGTAATTAGATACAGAAGATCTAAGAAATATAGGTAGAGGATTTAGACTTAGAGCAATACGAAAATAGAGAAGCAACATATATACCTAAGTCTATTATAGAAGAATTTGTTAAGAAATTCTATAAGGGAATAATACAAGGACATAACAGAGCTATAGGCTTAGTATTAAGACTTTAAAAGGAGTACATTATTTAAGGAATCTGGGGACTAGCAAGATAAGTTATAAAGAAATATCTAAATTGCTAAAGAAACAAACCAACAAGGCATAAGCCGTATAGAGGGCTATAACCTATTAAGACACCAGGAAGACTATAGGAGGTTATATTATAGGACTTTATTATTAAGTTACTAAAGTTAAGAGATCCTATTATAGGA
>Ga0307507_10006095_pt1 | contig 18924 bp, 21 predicted proteins | sample 7_EM_MG_FD_207223 | JGI IMG/M metagenome (GOLD analysis project Ga0307507, IMG submission 207223) | Populus trichocarpa ectomycorrhiza microbial communities from riparian zone in the Pacific Northwest, United States - 7_EM | ecosystem: Host-associated > Plants > Roots > Unclassified | place... | reverse complement strand
CCTGTGCGAGTCGAATGTCCCGAATGACGCGTTCGGGACGCTGGGCGTCCCGAACGCGTCATTCGGGACTTCGAGCATCGCCGAGCAACCACGCCACCTTTGCCTTACCTGTCAAATAAGTCAAAGGCACTCGGCTGTCTTCAAAGGACTGTGACCACGACCGGTATCCGGTGGGCGCGTTCGAATGTCCCGAATGTGTCAGCGTGCCCGTTGGTCAGCTGGCCACATTCATCAGATCGAGCGCAGTTTGCTGGCGGGCGGCGTCGACCTTGTCGAACGGGCCTGCCCACTGCAGCCCGTAGGCGTCGAAACCGTTGCGGTCGTTCGCGTACGCCGACGTGGCCAGGTTGCGGAGATAGGCCGTGTACGGATGATCGGTGAGAACAGCGTTGAGCGCGCCGAGACTACGGACGTAGGCGCCCTTGAAGCTGGGGCCGTCGGCGCCGCCACCGCCCGGGGACTCGCCGGGGTCGCGCAGGATCCCGCCGGGATTGAGCGCGGCGTTCGTGGTGGACGCGTTCGCCATCGCGCGGGCTTTGGTCAAATAAGCGCCATCGCCGGTGGCGCGATAGAGCTCGGTCAGGGCGGCCAGCGGCACGCCCTGGTTGTAGGTCCAGACGGCCGCGCCGTTGTTGGCGCAGGTGGACATCGAGATCCCGTCGTTGACCAGGTTGGCGCCGTTGATCACGCCGACACCGCTGAACCACGTCCACCCGGCGCGGGCGCGGGCCAGGTAGGTGGCCTCGCCCGGCAGCCGGTTGTGCAGCGCGGCGTTCAGTTCTACGTAGAGCGAGTTCGGGATGGCGTTCTTCGACGACTTCGCGGTGTTCCACCAGACGCCCCCGCCGCAGACGCCGTCCCAGTACGCGAACATCCGGTCGGCGTCGATCCGCGCCGTGGCCAGATAACGGCTGTCGCCGGTGAGGTCGTACGCGGCGACCCAGGCCAGGCCCCACCACCCGGTGTCGTCGTTGTAGAAGTTGGTGAAGTTGCCGTCCTGCGCCGAAAGGTTCTTGTCGTAGGTCGTGGCGATGGCGTAGCGGTAGCTCGTCATCCCGCTGACCCGGATGTTGTCGATCAGCGCGGTGAGCGCGTTGGCCGAATTCCACCAGCCGGTGGTGTCGAACAGGCCGGTGCCGAGGTTGTAGTGCGCCATCAGCGTGGTGGCCGCCGCGGTCCGCCGGTCGTAGGCGTTCCACGTCGAGCGGTGCCAGCCGGTGCAGGTGACCGCGACCGAACCGACCGGCTGCCCGCAGGCGCGGAGCAGCCCGACGCCCAGCGCCGCCCAGTCGTCCGCGTTGTACATCAGGGTCCGCCAGCCGCTCGCGCCCGGCGGGACCGCGGTGTCGCCGAGCCTGCTGCCCGAAGCCCACGTCCGGCCGGCGTCGAAGGACCGGTCGAGCCAGACCCGGTCGCCCGGCGCGCCACCGCCGAGCGCGGCCCAGCCCATGTCGTCGCTGTCGTCGAAATGCAGCGATATCCGTCTCACACCCGCGACCGCGGCACCGCCCTCGCGATCACGGGGCGAAAGCGCCGGGTCCCGGCCGTCGCAGTACTTGCTGCAGACGACCGCGAGGGTTCCCGGGGCCGTGGCGGGGAGAGCCGCAGCCAGGAGTGTCGCGGTGAGCAAGCCGATTCCGAACATGGGTCCTCCGTCGTCACTCCATGACCACCCCGGTGGCGATCCGGCCGTAGTCGGCCCCGGCGACCCAGGCGTGCACCGAGCCGTCTTGGCTGATCACCAGGTAGTCCGCCTTCCCGTCACCGGAAACGTCGGCGATCCGCACCTGGTCGGCGATCGTCGTCGCGCCGGCGGTGAGCAAGCCGCCGTCGGCCCAGCCGCCGTGCCCGTCGCCGCCGCGGTTGAGGAAGACCCGGACCGAGCCGTCGCCGTTGATGAGCGAATAGTCGGCTCGCCGGTCACCGTCCACATCGGCGAGCCGGACGCGGGCACGATCGGTGGTGAGCCCGGTCGCGATCTGCCCGGCATCTGCCCAGCCGCCGTGGCCGTCGCCACCGCGGTTCAGATACGCGTGGACGGCGCCGGTGGCGCCGATCACGACGTAGTCGGTGCGGCCGTCGGCGTCGAGGTCGGCGAAGCGGACCTGCTCGGCATCCGTGGTCGTCCCGGTGGCGATCTGCCCGCCGTCGGTCCAGCCGCCGTGGCCGTCCCCGCCCTTGTTGAAGAACACCCGGACGGCGCCGGTCGCCCCGATCAGGAGATAGTCGGCTCGCCCGTCACCGTCGAAATCCGCGAGCCGTACCTGGGCCCGGTCCGTCGTCAGCCCGGTCGCGATCTGGCCGAGCACGGTCCAGCCGCCGTGGCCGTCGCCGCCCCGGTTCAGATAGGCGTCCACCGAACCGTTGTCATTGAGCACCAGGTAGTCGGCGCGGCCGTCGCCGTCGAAGTCGGTCCAACGCACCTTGCTGCGCGTTTCGGGGGCGCCGGCGGCGGGCGGCACGCCGCGGAACCAGCCGAGCGCGTAGGCCTGCTGCAGACCGGACCAGAAGGAGGAGGCCATCGTCGCGTAGCCGGAGTCGTTGGGGTGCAACCGATCGATGAACTGCGCGGTCGTCAGCGGCATGTCCGTGTAGAGGATCCGGTGGCCATTTCGCCGATGTTCGGCGACCAGTGCCCGCGCGCGGTCATTGTAGGACGCGACCAGCGATTCCAGCCCGGACGTCGTCGGGATCAGGCCGGACAGGACGAGCGTGACCGCCGGACGGTCGGCGAAGATCCGCGCGACGAGCGTCGCGAGCCGGTCGGCCGCGTGGGCTTTGTCGGTACTGCGGTCCAGGTCGTTGATGCCGATGTGCAGCAGGACGACGTCCGGCCGGTAGGTGGCGAGCCAGCTGTCGATCTGGGCGGTGAGGTCCGCGATCATCCAGCCGCTGTGGCCCTCGTTGTCCGGGTCGGACACCTGTCCGGCGCGCACCGATCCGACCAGGTCCATCCGGTACTTCTGTTGTCCCGCCGAGCGTTGCAGCAGCGGGAGGCGATAGCCGGCGCCGGTCGAACTGCCCACGCCGTAGGTGATCGAATCGCCCAGCGGCATCACGCGGACGACCGGCGACAAGGGCGCCGCCGACACCGCGGGCACGGCCGCGACGCAGAGTAGGAAGGTCAGGGCGAGAACGAGATACCTGCGCACGGGGCGGCTCCTGGAGGAAGGTGGGCCTGCCGAACATGGCGAATCTTTCGTTCATAGCATGCAAATAATTAGCCCTCAACAAAGTGTCCGGACAGGTTTCCGGACACCGCCGCGGACTGGCACCGGGACCGGCGCGGAGGGCAAGCTGGGGATCATGGAATTCAGCGACGTGCTGCGCGGCAGGCGGATGGTCCGGCACTACCGGCCGGAACCGGTTCCCGAAGACGTCCTGCAGCGGATCGTCCGTGTGGTGCGACGGGCGCCCAGTGGCGGATTCAGCCAAGGGCACCGGCTGGTCGTGATCACCGATCCGGCGGCACGCGCCCGGATCGCGGAGATCGCCGAACCGCCGTACCTGGAGATGGGCTTCCAGCCGTGGATTTCGCAGGCGCCGGTGCACATCGCGCTGGGGATCCGCGAGGCGTCCTACCACGAGCGATACCAGGAGCCCGACAAGCTCCTGGCCGACGGCACCGAGATGAACTGGCCGGTGCCCTACTGGTGGTTCGACAGCGGGTGCCTGTTCATGCTGCTCCAGCTGGCCGCGGTCGCGGAAGGACTGGCCGTCGGGCTCTTCAACTCGGGTGACCCGGAGACAGGCGAGGGCCTGCGCGCGGAGATCGGCTTCCCGGACGACGTCGCGCTTTCCGGAATGCTGACCATCGGCTACTCGGCTGAGAACCCCGAGGCCGGGCCGACCTCGCGCGTTGCCAAACGGCGGTTGCCGCTCGAGGACCTCGTCACCTGGCGGCGATGACGCTTCAGGCGCGACGGGAACCCAGAAGGAGCAGGCACAGCACGGCGACCCCGGTGACGAGCCCGGCCACCAGCAGCATCGGGTCGAGCGTGTCCGCCGAGGCTTGGGCGACGGCCTGTGTGGTCGGCGGGGCCGACGTCTCCGCAGCGGCGGCCGTGGTGGTCGGTTGTCCTGGCGAAGAAGCGGCGGCTGTGGTTTTCGGCGGCGCTGTCGTCTTCGCGGGGGGTACGGCCGCGGCGGGCTTCGTGGTCGGTCGTGCCGGCGCGGTCGTCGCGGCGGGCAGGACCGTGACTGTCGCTCGCATGTCGGGGTGGACCGAGCAGTAGTAGGAGTACGTCCCGGCCTGCCGGAAGGTGTAGCTCCAGCTCTGCCCCTGCGACAGCTGCGGGCTGCGGAACGCGACCGGGGCGCTGGTGGTCACCACGTCGTGCGGTGCCTCGTCGTGCTGCATCCACGTGACCGTGTCACCGACGTGGACGGTGAGCGCCGCGGGGGAGAAGGCGTAGCCCTGCATCATGACCACCTGTGTGGCGGCCGAGGCCGGCGTCGCCACCCAAGGGATACCGAGGGCCAGCAGCAGTCCGGACAGCAGGAGAGCCGCGCGCCTCATCGGACGAACTCGATCGCGATCTCGACGTGGAGCCGACGACGGGCGACGACGCGGGCGAGGAGCCCCAGCCCTTGAGGTTTGTGCCGGGACGCCGGGAGGGTCCCGGCCGCCCACACCACGAAGAAGTTGTCGCCGACGTGGCGGAGGTCGCCGCTGAGCCGGAGTTCGCGAGCGCTCGACGGCAGCTGGACGTGCCCGGCGATGTCCACCGTGCCATCGGCGAACAGGTCGATCTCCCCGGCGTCGAACCCGAGCTCGGTCAGCCGGTCGGTCAGCGCCCGGTGCAGCAGCGGAACGCCGGTGCGCAGGGACGCCGGATCGAGGACGACCCGCAGCGCGTCCCGGTCGTCGCTGATCGTCCACTCGCCGTGGATCGCCGCGAACCGGCCACGCAGGATCGGGCGGCCGAGCAGCCGTAGCGAAACTTCGACCACGCAGCGGTCGCGGTGCAGGACGTGGACCCCGGTCAGGGGCAGGAGCTCGGCGGGGACGGGCAGGACTTCGGTGTCGGGCACGGCGGGCGCCTCCAGGGGGATGGGATGATGGACGGGTGGCCCGGCCGACCTCATTTCGGCCGGGCCACCCGGGTCAGGTCAGCAGCTGGCCTGGGTGAGCAACGGCGTCAGCACGGTCTCGAGCCACACGGTGTGGGTCTTGATGTACTGGTCGAAATTCAGCAGATCGGTGACCTGCTGGCCGAGCGAGGTCTCCAGGTGCGCGCTCTTGATGTGCGCCAGGATCGGCGCCAGCGTGTCGGTGACGACCTTGCTCCCCGAACCGTCGAACGCCGGGGCGAGCACGGATTCCAGCCAGACCGTGTGGGTCTTGATGTACTGGTCGAGGTTGAGGATGTCCTGCACCTGCTGACCGGGTGAGGTCTCCAGGTGCGCGGCCTTGATGTGGTCGATGATCGGCTGCAGGACCGCCTTCGGCACGCAGGATCCGTCGCCGGGCGGGCTCGACGGCATGGTGTGGGTCGGCGCCGAGGTCGCCGTGGTGGGCGTCGTCGGCGGGGCGGTCGGGGTGGTCGGCTCGGTGGGCGTGCTCCCCGTGACGGTGATGGTGGCCTTCATGTCGGGGTGGATCGAGCAGTAGTAGGAGTAGGTGCCCGCCTGGGTGAAGGTGTGGCTGTACGTCTGCCCGGTCTGCAGGCTCGGGGAGGTGAACTTCTCCGGCCCGTCGGTGACGACGATGTTGTGCGGCGCGGTGTCGTGGTTGGTCCACGTCACCGTGTCGCCGACGGCGATGCTCAGCGTGGCCGGGGTGAACTTGTAGCCCATCGCTTCGACGGATTTCGTCGACGCCGCCGCCGGCGCGGCCTGCTCCTGGGCCAGGCCTTGGTAGAGCGGCACGGCCAGCGGGCCCTGCTTCGCCAGCGCCGCCAGGTCTACGTTGGTGGTCGCGCTCGGCGCGGCCTGGTCGGTCTGGCCACCACGCAGTGTCGCGAGGCTGAACAACGCCGTCGCCAGCGCGAGGATCGCCACGGCGATCGGCCAGTTCCGCCGCCGGGGCGGCGCCGGGGCCGGCGCTTCGGCGGGGTTGGGCTTGTCCATCGAGGACTCCTTTCGGACGTGCATCAGCGGCCGGGGCTGGCCGTGACGAGGAAGCTCGCCGCGAGCAAGACCACGACTACGAGCGTGGTCTCGGCGGCGACGGAATAGACGAACGGGCGGACGGTGGCGGCGTCCCCCCGCAGGACGACGGCGAAGTCGAGCCGCCGGGCGACCCAGCTGCGGCTGCCCTGCGCGGCCAGCAGCACGACCGCGAGCACCGCCAGCTTCACGAGCAGGATCTGCCCGTAGCCGGTGGTGAACAACCGGCCCAGGCCGCCGAGGGTCTGCCAGGCCAGCACGGTCCCGGCGGCGATCACCACGGCTACGGACACCATGGCGAGTTTCGAGTAACGCGGGATGACGGCGGCGAGTTCGTCAGGGTCACGCCGGGACAGGACCCCGAACAGGAGCAGCGCCAGCCCGCCGATCCAGGCGCAGATCCCGGCCAGGTGCCCGAAATCGGCGAGCTGCGTGAGCCACGGCCGGGCGCTCTCGGTGGCGTGCCCGGTCAGCCCGGTCGTGCGCAGCAGGCCGAGCAGGACGGCGCCCGCGCCGACCCGCCATGGAAGCGCTTTCGCCACCGATCGGCCACGCCCGAGAAGCCAGGCGAGAACGACGCCGCCGAGCAGCCAAAGCAGCGCCCTGGCGAACCAGACGCGTCCGAAGTGGACGGTCAGCACCTGGCCGAGCAGTGCCGGGTCCAGGAAGTCCGAGGCGGGGCGCTGCGCGGCCCAGGCGCCCTGCAGGCCCAGTCCGGCGAGGGTCCCGAGCAGCCCGAGCACCCATCCGGCGACGAGGACCCGGCGCGCGCCACGGTGTTCGGCGCCCGCAGGCCACAGCAGTGCGACGAAGAACAGGCCACCGGCGAACAGCGTCAGCCCGGTGTAGTCGACGCACCGGGCCAGCACGTACCAGACCTTGGCGGGGGAGAGGTCCATCGGTCACCGTCCGGTGGCCACGGTGGCGGGGACCGTCGCGAGTTCGACGGTGCCGTCCGCGGTCCGGCAGTAGCCGAGGACGGTGGCCCCCAGCCCGTCCGGGCCGGTGACCCCGAGGCCCGTGGTCACCGAGCCGACCAGCGGGAGCCCGCCGACGGTGTCCAGAACCTGCTGGGCGACACCGGGTTGGCAGGCGGGGAGCTCGGTCCCGGGTGGTGGCGGCGGGGGCACGGTGGTCGCCGGCGGTGGCGTCTCGGTGACCGGGGTCGGTTCGACGTCGACGCCGCCGGGCATCGGCGGCATCGACGCGTCCGGGGGCGGCCCGGCGATCGGCGCCGCCGGGAGCGGGGCGGCGGGGACGTCCGCGGGAGGTTCGCCGGGAGGAAGCGGTTGCTCGGCCGACGGCGTGGCGTGCGGCCCGCCGTCGGTGACGACCGGGGGCGCGGCCGCCGCCGTGCTGCCCGGCCGGAGCCCGATACCGGACGCGTAGCCGACGACGACCACCACCGCGCCAGCGAGGCTCGCGGCGATCAGGTGGTCACGGCTCAGGGCGGGACCTCGCACGGTTTCGTCCTCCAGAAAGGAATCCGATGGGGAGGGGGAAGCGTCATCGTCGACGCATAATGGCGCCCAATCTGTGAACGGCTGGAATGGGCGTTGCGCCAGAAGAAAACCAGCCGCCAGGTTTCACGGTGTGTTCCTTACGTGAAGCTCGGGTTAAGTCGGCAGGGCCGCGATGGGCCTCCAGCGGTGAGATCTTCGCCCGTCCGCCGGGAACGCTGGGCCGTTCAGGTGACAGCCGGACCCGGCTAGTGGCCGAACGCGCCCGATTTGCCGGTCTGGTGGGCCGCCGCCGGCAGCGCGGTGAGAATTGGTTAACAGACATGTTTCATCGCCGCTCGTTGCGCGTCCGTGCGCCGTCGCTAGCGTTTTCGCGTATTCCGCAGTTCCGGCCGCGAATCCGATCGCGAGGAAAACATGCCGCGCTTTCCGTTGTACCCCCTCCGTCTGACGCGGGTGGCCGTCGTCGTCCTCGTGGCCGGGTTCGTCCTGCTGCTCGGCACCCCCGCCAGCGCGCACAGCGTGCTGCTGTCGAGCACGCCCGCGGCGAACGCGGCGGTCGCCGCCGCGCCGGCCCAGGCCGTCCTCCAGTTCAACGAGCCGCTGGAGCAGGGCTTCACCGAGCTCGTCGTGCTCGGTCCCGACGGCAGCTCTCACTGGGAGGGCGGTCCACCGTCCATTGTGGACGGAAAGGTCGCGGCACCGCTGCGCACGCTCGGCCCCGCCGGGGGCTACACCATCCGGTACCGGGTGATCTCGGCCGACGGCCATCCCGTCTCGGGCACGGTCCCGTTCACTCTCACGGTCGCCGGCGCCGGGACGGCCGCCCCGGCGCCCGCAGCCGCCGCGCAGGCCGCCATGGCCGCGCCGGACTCTTCGATGCCGCTGTGGCCGTGGATCACCGGGGCGGCCATCCTGTTCGGCACCGGGTTCGCCGTCGCGCGGCGGGTCGCCCGCGAGGGTGACGCGCCGGCCGCGCGGCAGCCGTCCGGGTCACCGTAGGCAGTCCACTGAGGACCTGCGGTGACGTGCTGCTCCAGTCGGGTGTCGGCTGGTTGGCGGCCTGCCAGTTCGGGTATCCCGCGCGAAGGGATCCGGACACGGGGCAGGTGCATCATGATCGAACGGGACGAGCTCGGCGTGCCGGCTCGCGGGCTGCGGCAATACCTCCTGCTCGTCGCGAACGCGCTGGACTCGCCCGCGTGGTACTGCGAGGTCGTGGTACCCGCCAACGCGTATGTCGCGCTGGAGGGAAGTATCCCCCGCCACCCCGACCAGGCGATGGCGTTGCTGTGGGACGAGCGGAACGGCTGGGCCGCCGCGATCGAATCGCCCTCCGGTGACGACACGTTCATCCTGGCCTACCTGGGCGTGGACGTGCTGGCATCGCCGGATGCCGTGATGGCGTTCGTGCGGGCGTTCTACGCGGACGGCTACCCGGGCCGGCCCGACCCACCCGACCTCCGCGTCCCCGGCGACCCCGACGGGTTCGACGACCGGCTCGCGTCCCACGCGGACGACGGCGATCGCTTACCGGGCGCCCCCTCAGCGTCTGGCGCGTGACGAAGGCCTTCCTGCGGCCGCGGCAGGAAGGCCTTCGTCGTAAAACGGCTACGCCACCGACGTGTAGTGGGAGGCGTCGCCTTCGAGCGAGGTGCTGGGTTCGCCGTCGATCCCGGCCGGGACGTCGCCTGCCACGGTCACCCGGTGCAGGCGCCGGGGCAGGTCGTCGTAATTGTCGACGGCGTAGTGCTGCGTGATCCGGTTGTCGAACAGCACCAGCTGGTCCGGCTCCCAGGCGACCCGGACGATGTTCTCCGGCCGGGTCACGTGGGACTGCAGGAGCCGCAGCAGGTCGCGCGACTCGGTCACCGAGAGCCCGACGATCCGCTGCGCGAACCCGCCGATGAACAGCCCTCGCTCACCGGTGACCGGATGCACCCGGACCACCGGGTGCGCCGTCCGGTACTTCCGCGAGACGAACTGGGCCCGCCGCTCTCGCTCCTTTTCGCCCACGGTCTCCGGCGGCTGGACGTAGTCGTAGTCGTTCGTGTGGATCGCGCGCAGGGTGTCGGCGAAGGCCCGCAGCGGTTCGGGCAGGTCGCGGTAGGCCGCGGCCGCGTTCGCGATCAGCGTTTCGCCGCCGTAGGGCGGGACGACGAGGCTGCGCAGCGTGCTGGCTTTCGGCGGATTCAGGACGAAAGTGACGTCGGTGTGCCACTGGTTGGCACGGCCCTCCTCGCTGTCGACCGGCAACACGGTCGGTGCGCCGTCGACGGCCGGGACGGTCGGGTGCGCCTTCGTGAGCTCGCCGAAGTGGCGGGCGAAGCGCTGTTGCCCTTCGTCGTCGAGCCGGACGTTCCGGAACACGAGTGCCTTGTGCTCGTGCAGCGCGTCGGTCAGGAACGCGACCTGGGCGGCGTCTAGGTCCCCGGCCGGATCGAGGCCGACGATCTCGGCGCCGATCCGTCCGGTGATCTTGCGGATGTCGGTACTGATGGCGGTCATGCGGCGTGCTCCTTCACTCGGTTGCGGTTGGCCGGGCGCGCGAGGCCGTAGTGCTCGCGCAGGGTGGGGCCGGTGTATTCGGTGCGGAACAGCCCGCGTCGCCGTAGTTCCGGGACGACCAGGTCGACGAACTCCTCGAGCCCGCCGGGCAGGGTCGCGGGCATGACGTTGAAGCCGTCCGCGGCGCCGCCGAGGAACCACTGCTCCAGCTCGTCGGCGACCTGGACAGGCGTGCCGGCGAACACGCGGTGCCCGCGGCCGCCCGCCAGCCGTTCGATCAGCCGGCGGATGGTCAGGTCCTCACGGCGGGCGAGCCCGACGACCAGGTCGAACCGGCTTTGCGCGCCTTCGGTGAACGAGCCGACGTCGGGCAGCGGGCCGTCCAGCGGATACGGCGTGACGTCGTGGTCGAGCATCTTCGACAGCTGGCGCAGCCCGTACTCCGGCGTGATCAGCGCGTTGAGTTCGGCTTCGCGAGCGCGGGCCTCGGCTTCGGTGCGGCCGAGGATCGGCGAGATCCCGGGCAGGATCTTGATCTCCTCGGGCGATCGGCCGTACTTGGCGAGCCTGCCCTTCACGTCGTCGTAGAACGCCTTACCCTCGGCGAAGGTCTGCTGAGCGGTGAACACGGCTTCGGCGAACCGCGCCGCGTACTCCTTGCCGCGTTCCGACGAACCGGCCTGGACCAGCAGCGGATGGCCCTGCACCGGCCGTTCGATATTCAGCGGGCCGTGCACCTGGAAGTGCTCGCCGTGGTGCTCGATCGGCCGGATCAGCTCGGTGTCGGCGTAGATCCCGTTCGCCCGGTCGATCAGCGCGGCCTCGTCGTCCCAGCTGTCCCACAGCTTCTTGACCACGTCGATGAACTCGGTCGCCCGTTCGTAGCGCAGCGCGTGCGCCGGCCGGGTGGCGCGGTTGAAGTTCCGCGCCTCGTCGGATCCCGCCGACGTCACGATGTTCCAGCCCGCGCGCCCGCCGGAGAGATGGTCGAGCGAGGCGAACTTGCGAGCCAGGTGGTAGGGCTCGTTGTACGTCGTCGACGCCGTGGCGATGAGTCCGATGTGCTCGGTGGTCGCGGCGAGCGCGGACAGCAGGGTCAACGGTTCGAAGTGGCTGTGCGAGTTGTGCCGGACGTTGCCCCACAGCGCGACGCCGTCGGCGAGGAAGAGCGAATCCAGTTTCCCCCGCTCGGCCGTGCGCGCGATGTCGACGTAGTGCTGGAGGGTCCGCGCGCGCCGGGGATCCGTGCCGGGGTGCCGCCAAGCGGCTTCGTGGTGGCCGTTCGGCATCACGAAGGCATTGAGGTGCATCATTTCGTCTCCTTGGGACGCCAGGTGGAGAATCGCCGTTCGAGCACGACGAAGCCCTGGTTGACGAGCAGGCCGAGCACCGAGACGGCGATGATCCCGGCGTACATCTGGGGAATCTGGAAGTTGACCTGGCTCGTGTTGATCAGGTAGCCGAGCCCGGCCTTCGCGCCGACCATCTCGGCCGCGATCAGCACGAGGATGGAGTACGACGCCGCCATCCGGATCCCGGTGAACACCGTCGGCACCGCCGAGGGCAGGATCACCTTCCGGAACAGCCGCGGGCTGGACAGGCTCAGCGAGCGCGCCGCCTTGACCAGCAGCGGATCGACCGTGTTCACCCCGGCGATCGTGTTCAGCAGCACCGGCCACACACAGGCGTAGACGACCAGGCTGACCTTCGACAGTTCGCCGATCCCGAGCAACAGGGTGAACACCGGCAGCAGCGCCAGCGCGGCCGTGTTGCGCGCGAGCTCCAGCAGCGGCTGCAGGAACTTCGCGAGCGCCGAGTACCAGCCGATCAGCAGGCCGAGCGGGACGGCCACGGCCACCGAGATCGCGAACCCGGCGGCGGACCGGCCGATGCTGGCCAGCAGGTGATCGGCCAGTTGCCCGTCGAGCACGAGGTCCCACAGCGCGACCAGGTCCTCCGAAACCGGCGGCAGGAACGTGCGCGTGCCCTCGTCGAGCACGAACCGGGGGACCAGCTCCCACGCCGCCAGGAACAGGAGCACCGCGGCCCAGCCGTGCAGCAACCGGCCCCATCGCCTGCGGGACTTCGGTTCCGGCGTCGCCGCGGGTTTCGCCTGGACGACGGGGGCTTCCAGAGTCGTGCTCATCGGACGACGCTCCGTTCGGTTTCGTCGGCCTTGCGGACCTCGTCGTGCAACAGCTCCCAGAGCCGGTGCCGGTGCCGGCCGAACGCCGGGTCCGAGCGCAGGTCGCGCCCGTCGGACCGGTCGCCGAGGTCGACGTCGACGACGTCCTTGAGCCGCCCTGGCCGTGACGTCAGCACGGCGACGCGCTGTCCCAGGTAGACGGCCTCGTCGATGCCGTGGGTGATGAACACGATCGTTTTGCCGGTGCGGCGCCAGATCCGCAGCAGCTCGTCCTGCAGGAGTTCGCGGGTCTGCGCGTCGAGCGCCGCGAAGGGTTCGTCCATCAGCAGCACCGCGGGGTCGTAGGCGAGGCTGCGCGCGATGGCGACGCGCTGTTTCATGCCACCGGACAGCTCGTGGGGGTACCGGTCCTCGAAGCCGGAAAGCCCTACCAGGTCGAGGAATTCCCGCGCCCGCTCCGCGCGCTGACGCTTGCCGAGCGAGCCGCCTTCGAGCCCGAACTCGACGTTCGCCCGCGCTGTCCGCCAGGGGAACAGTGCGTACTGCTGGAACACGACGCCGCGGTCGAGGCCGGGGCCGGTGATCGGCGTGCCGTCGATGAGGACCTCGCCCGCGGTCGGCTTCGCGAGCCCGCCCAGGAGGTCGAGCAGGGTCGACTTCCCGGAACCACTCGGCCCGACCAGGGCGAGGAACGTGCCGTCGGCGATGTCGAGCGAGACGTCGTCGAGCGCCGTCAGCTCACCGAAGGTCTTGGTCACCGAACGGATACTGATCTTGGCGGTCATTTCGTTCCCCCGTAGGGGTTGAACTCGTTCGTGTAGATCTTCGACAGGTCGACGGTGTCGCCCTTGATGTAGCCCTGCTGCTTCAGCCACGGCTCCCACAGCGTGTAGTCCTTGTCGCTGATCAAGCCGCCGTGGGTGATGCCGACGCTCTTCCAGTACTTCAGCGTGCCGGTGTTCTCGTTGCGGCCACGGCCTTCGATGATCTTCGTGAACCGGGCGATCACCTGGTCGCGGGGCGTGGTGCGTTCCCACTCGATCGCCCGCGCCACGGCGGAGACGAAGAGTTTCGTGGTCTCCGGGTACTTCTTGATGAAGTCGGTGCGCAGCACGTACGGGCCGCCGTTGTAGGGACCGAACGCGCCGACGTCGTTGAACAGGGACCGCACCCCGCCCGTCGCGACCGCGTGGTCCTGCAGGATGCCTTGCAGTGCGGCAACGTCGAGCTGGCCGTTGCGCAGCGACTGCTCGGCGTTGACCGGCGGGATGACGACCAGCTGGACCTGCTTGATCTCGGCGTCGGACAGGCCCTGCTGCGTGAGCCAGGTGTCGAGCACGGCCTCGAGGTTGGCGCCGGCGGTGTTCACGCCGACCTTCTTGCCGATCAGGTCGCGTGCGGTCCTGATCGGACTGTCGTCCTTGACGTAGAAACCCAGGAACGCCTTGTCGTCTGAGCCGTAGTAGTTGACCACGGCCTTGACCGGGGCACCGGCCTCGACGAGCTTGACGACCGCGCCGGTGAAGGCGCCGCCGAAGTCGGTCTGGTCGGTGGCGGCGGACTGGATGTCCTGCGGGCCGCTGATCGTGTTGCCGACCCACTTGAGCTTGACCGGGCCGAGGTAGCCGAGGTCCTCGGCGAGTTCGGGCAGGGAAACGGAATTCGCGCTGCCCTGGTAGCGCAGCTCGAGTTTCTCCGGCTGGCCGGGCGCGCCGGTGGCCGTCGCGGAAGCGCACCCGGACAACACGGCCCCGGCGAGCAAGGCGGTGAGGGCGAGCAGAGGCAGTGTCTTCTTCACGGTGGGTTCTTTCGGTTCGGGTCCGGCGGGATGGCACAATTCTTCGGCGCCGCCGTGAAGACGGTCAATATTGCGAGTTTCTGAATTAACTCGGCTGGTTCACGAAGCGTGCGGCAACCTGGTCAGAAGCGAACCGAGCGGGTCGCCGAAGAGGACGTCCAGCAGCACCGCGCCGCCGGCCGTCGCCAGTTCAGTACCCGGAAAGCTCGTCCCCACAACGGTTTCGTCGGCATTGCGGCACACGTGTGAGCGCAGGCGGACCTCGTCCCGGATCGCGGGAAGGCAGCCGGGGAGCTGCGGTACACTCTGGTCGACCACGATGAGAACCGCCGGGTTGAGCACGTCGATCAGCAATGCGGCGGCCTGGCCGACCAGGCGTGCGCGATCGATGAACAGCCGCGTCGCGGCGGAATTTCCCGATTTCGCGAGGGCGAGCAGATCCGGAAAAGAAGCTTGGGGCAGTATTCCGTTTTCGACGGCTCTGCGCGCCAAGGTCTGTTCGGAGACCGTCGCCTCGAGGCAGCCGGTGCGCCCGCACGAGCACGGCTCGCTGCTGTCGTCGACCGGCAGGTGCGCCACCGCGCCCGCCGCCGACCGCGGCCCGTGGTGCACCGTGTCGCCGGTGGCGAACGCGGCGTCGACGACGTTGCCGGTGAACAACTGCACGACGCTTTCGCGCGCCAAGGCCTGTCCCAGCAAGCGTTCCGCGCGCACGAGGGCCCGGGAATGGCTGTCGACCTCGACTGCCAGCCCGGTGCCCGAGGCCAGCAGGTCCCGCACCGGCACGTTCCGCCAGCCGAGCAGCGGATGCTCGATCACGGTGCCGGACTCGCGGTCCACCCAGCCGCCGGTCGCCACCCCGAGCCCGATCGGCTCGCGGTCGGCGGCGTGCTCCAGCACCAGGTCGTCGAGGATCTCGGTGGCCCGCGCCAGCAGCTCCTCAGCGCCCAGCCCGGCGTGCGGCTCTTCGTGCTGTACCAGGACTTCGCCCCGCAAATCGAGCAGTGCGACCGTGGCGTGGTGGACGGCCAGGTGCAGCCCGCCGACGACGAATCGCGCGGTGTCCAGGTCGACGGGCACGTGCGGCCGGCCGACGGTCCGTTCGGTGGCCGCTTCGGGCAGTTCGCGCAGCAGGCCGAGCCGGGTCAGCTCGGCGCTGTGCCCGGTGACGGCCGCGGGGGACAGGCCGGTGCGGCGCGCGATCGTGCTGCGCGCGATCGGCCCGTGGTCGAGCACTGTCCGCAGCACGGCGCCCGCGTTCGCGCTCCGGCGGCCACCGCGCGCGTCCGTCCTTTGTGGATCTTCCGGCGCCGCGGGCGAGCTCGAGCCCGCGGCCTGGGAGGTCATGGGCCGATCGTGGCAGACCCGGCGACCTTCCCCAAGCCCGCTCGCCATGTGGACGTTTCTTCCCGGCGGGTGCCGGCGGTAGCGTGGGCGATCATGATGATCCGGGAGTTCGCCGAAGCAGACTGGCCCCAGGTGTGGTCGATCTTCCGCGACGTCGTACGGGCGGCGGACACGTTCACCTTTGAACCGGACACGGCCGAGGACGAGGCGCGCGAGATCTGGGTGGAGCGGCCGCCGGGCCGGACGGTCGTCGCGCTGGACGAGGATCGTCTGCTGGGCACTGCCAAGATGGGGACGAACCGGCCTGGCCCTGGCGCGCACGTGGCTACGGCGAGTTTCATGGTCGCCGCCGACGCCCGCGGCAGTGGTGTCGGGACCGCGTTGTGCCGGGACGCGCTGGACTGGGCGCGAGGCCGGGGTTACGCGGGCATGCAGTTCAACGCTGTGGCCGCGTCCAACGAAGCGGCCGTAGCCGTTTATCGGCGACTGGGTTTCTCCATCGTCGGCACAGTCCCCGGGGCGTTCGCGCATCCGACGCTCGGCCGGGTCGGCCTGCACGTCATGTACTGCCCGTTCGACGGCTAGCTTCGGGTGACTGTGGGGACTTAGGCCACGTGGCGATGGTTTCTGCTCGCGCCCTTGACGTATACCCATATGGGAATATGATTGCTCGCGTGGCACGAGCAGCGACGACGACGGACGCGTTCAACGCGGTGGCCGAACCACGGCGACGGGAGATTCTCGATGTCCTCGCCGCCGGAGAGCGATCGGTGAACGACCTGGCCGGCCTGCTCGGGCTGGCTCAGCCACAGGTGTCCAAGCACCTGCGGGTGCTCCGGGAAGTGGGTGCGGTCGACGTGCGTGACGAAGGGCGTCAGCGGCTGTACCGGCTCAACGGCCTCGCGCTCAAGCCGATCCACGACTGGGTCAAGCGCTACGAGCGGACGTGGTCGGAGCGGTTCGAGCTGCTGGACGAGGTGCTGGAAGAACTCAAGGAACAGGAGAGCTGAGATGGTGGAGACGACGAGCAGTGCGAAGATCACCCTGCCCACGGACGAGCAGATCCTCATCACCCGCGAGTTCGCCGCGCCGCGGCACCTGGTCTACCTGGCGTGGACCACCCCGGAGCTGGTGAAACGCTGGTGGAGCGGCCATCACGGGACAACCACGGAAGTTGAGCTGGACCTGCGGGTCGGCGGCCGGTGGCGGTACGTGCTCAAGACCGACGAGGGGTTCGAGGTCGCCTTCCACGGCGAGTACCGCGAGATCGTGCCGAACGAGCGGATCGTCTACACCGAGGTCTACGAGATGCCCGGCGCCGACCCGTTGCCGGCGGGCGACGAACCGGTCGACACGGTGACCCTGACCGACGCGGGCGAGGGCCGGACGATCCTGAACCTGCTCGTGCAGACCACCAGCAAGGACCTACGCGACCTCATCCTGGGCTCCGGTATGGAGGCCGGCATGCAGGGGCAGTTCAACATCATCGAGGAGCTGGCAAACTCCCTGCGCTAACGCCCGGCCCGGGGCGGCGCGCTGGAATCGACCGGGGCGTGCAGCCGCACCCGTGCCTGGACGCGCCAGGTCGCCGCGCCCGCGTTCCGTTGGACGAATTGGGCGACATCGCCCTCGGGTGGTTCGCGCGGGGTGAAGCGGGGACCGTTCGGTCGAGGTCAGACGGCGTGGTCGAAGGCGACGGTCAGCCAGGCACGGACGTCGTCGTCCACGTCGGACACTTCCCGGAGGCTCAGCCGATAGATGACCCGCGGTGCTTTCGAAGCGAAGACGTGCGTCAGGCGCGGATGGGTGACCTCTCGCGGCAGGAAGAGGTAGACCAGGAGATCGCGCGAGCGCGGGCGCAACTCGGCCAGTTTCCGCTCGCACTTGAGGAACACCCCGACCTTGACTGCGTCCTCGTGGACGTCGCCGAGGGTGTTCAGGTGGGCGAGGATTTCGTCGTAGATCGCCCGCAGGCGGGGCTCGCGCCCGGCGAAGGTCCGCCCGACCGTGCAGCCGGGTACACACGTGTGGGCCTGGCACGCCCGCTCGAACTCGCGGTCGCACCGCGGGCACGTCCAGCGCGAGGACACGCCGTCCAGCCTGTCACAGCGGGCCGGGGCCTGCCGTCCCGAGACCGGGCAGGGTCGCGGCGGCGCCGACGATCCGCCGCGCGGACGCCGCCGCGGCGCGGCGCTGAGGCCCGGACATCCGCTCCAGGATCAGCAGCAGCCGGGTCTGCGGGAACGTCACCTCGGACGGCGCCGCGTGCGCGCAGTCCCAGGCGATTCCCACCAGGACGCGGGTGAGCGCCTCCAGAGGGAGGTCCTGGAGGACACCGGCCTGGTCGACAGGGCGACCCTGGAAGACGTCGCCGCCGCTGTCGCCCCGGCGAAGAAATAGCGTGACGGGGAATACGTGCCGATAAAATAACCTTGCGCGCGACGGCGACGTCGGCGATAGTGAATGCACACACGACGAACCGAGGAGAAACCATGATGGCCATGCGAGAGCGAGAGATGCGGCACCGTAGTGCCGTACTCGCCGCGCGCCCGTCATCGGGCCTCGGCCTGCCCCTGATGCTGCCGGAACAGCGTCAGGGCCGTGCGTGCTCCCCACCATGACGAGGGTTTTCGTCAGGTCAGGGAGCCGCCCATCGGGAAACCGATCCGGGCGGCTTTCTCTATTCAGCGTACCCGAAAGCAATTTCTGCGCGCTTTCGGAATACGAATCCGTAAAAATGCATACCCCCGTAGCTCAGGTGGACCAGAGCGCGCCGCTACGAACGGCGAGGTCCCAGGTTCGAGTCCTGGCGGGGGTACCACCGGGTGCGAGGGAGATGGCAACCCACCTGATTTGGGATCAGGAGACACCGCGTTCGACTCGCGGGCATCCGACCGCGGCGGCTTCCTCCGGGGGAGGTCGCCGACCAAGGCGTGTTGGTCCAGTGGCACGGATCCCCGGTTTTCACCCGGGAGACGCGGGTTCGATCCCCGCACACGCTACCGAACACCACGCAAGCCCCTGTAGCCCAACGGAAGAGGCAACGCGCTCAGAACGCGTCCAGTCCAGGTTCGAATCCTGGTGGGGGTACCGCCCGGCCGTTCCCGGTTGGTGTAACCGGCAGCACGGCGGATTTTGACTCCGCCGGACCAGGTTCGAACCCTGGACCGGGAGCTGGGTGACGAGGTGGAGCATGGCGGTCTGTGCAGCGCTCTCATAAGGCGAGGAGACCAGGTTCGACTCCTGGCACCTCGACGGAAACCGTTCCACCCCTGGAGGATTGGCCGAGTCCGGCAAGGCAGCCGTCCCGAAAACGGCAGTCGGCGCGAGAGCGTCGCGCAGGTTCGAATCCTGCATCCTCCGCCGGCCCACCCTGACGTCCCTGATCTTCGGGGGCAGGGTATTCCCCCGATGGCGAGGGTGTCGCGAATGGACATGCTGTGTGACATGAGAACAGCAGTTGTCGCGATCGCCACCGCCACCGCAGTCGCGCTCTCCGCGATGCCCGCCGCCGCCGCGATCGGCATCCCGCCGCCCGACGACAGCGCATTGAA
>Ga0307507_10006094_pt1 | contig 18925 bp, 16 predicted proteins | sample 7_EM_MG_FD_207223 | JGI IMG/M metagenome (GOLD analysis project Ga0307507, IMG submission 207223) | Populus trichocarpa ectomycorrhiza microbial communities from riparian zone in the Pacific Northwest, United States - 7_EM | ecosystem: Host-associated > Plants > Roots > Unclassified | place... | reverse complement strand
CTTTATATAGAGCCTCGTGCAGCCTAGGCGCACCCAGGTAGTGCAAATAACAAATTACGGGTAGTGCAAATAACATCACTCGTATATATATTATTTAGAGGGTGTACAACTAGCAGGGCCAAAATTTAAAGGGGTGCCAAGAAGATCTGCAAATATTACAAATATCGCCAATACTCGCCAATACTCGCCAATATTGATTAGTAACAATATTGATCAATATTATTGGCAGTATTGATATTGAAAACCACGCTGGTCACGACAGATTTAGGGAGCCAAACCCGGCTATCATCTATTCATTATCAGAATCCAAATCCCTTTGACTGCCAAACGACTCGAAAACTTCCGATGCGGGCCTCTTTCTCCCTTTTTCTTCAGCATCTAGTTGGCAACAAAACTTGCAGTGGGAACTGTGTCATCATGCTTGGCCGCGCCACTCCTCCAACCACTGGGTACCAAGTTGTGGCCATTTCCTCATCTGCTATATGAACCTGGTTTCCGACATCAAACCTAGATCTCGTGATGTGTCCTGTATTCTGGTCCTGAAAAGTAAATATGCCCAAATCTTTAAGGTCTACCCAGGGCCGGCGTTGACTCTGATTTTGGGATCCTGGAGAATATGTGGAGGCTTCAAACTTAACAATTGTAATATTGCTGCTGAGTGAGAAGCGTTCTTGACAGAGCGCACGGAAGGTTCGGGATACTTTTGCGCAAGCGTTTTGTGTTGAAGAATCAGCGATTTCAATGATTCTGGCGTATATCTCAGTTGGAAAACGTCCGTTGCCGAAGACTGACAGGTGCCAATTGGCTGCTGCATTGAAGAAATTCTGCAAGGATATAAAGCCTAAGTGTTTGCGACAGATTTGTTCAATTGGACTGACAGCATCAGCCTGACAGTTGACATCATTCATCCTGCTTGCGTTGTAGATAGACACCACTCCAGTGCGTTTAATAGCCTTGACGCCGTCTTTCACATGTACCTCCAGCATAATAGCATTAAAAATTGAAAAGACCACGGTCTGAAAATTTGTCTTGCCTTCTTCAAGCCCATGCTCTATTGCTTTCGCAATAGCAGCTTCCGTGTCTTTTCTAAAAACGGTGTCCGGTACAAGACTGATTAAGACGTTCTCGAACCAATATATGCTACCTAGTGGAGCAGAACCGGGCTCTTGGTCCGGACGATGACACCCCGAACCAAAAAGAGGCATTAATTTTGGCTCGCCACCTTCATTTCGATCCATGAGATAGCCACTAGACTCAGCTTTGCTATAATGTCCATAGAATCGATTAGGGTCGTCAAAGTAGTACTGGCCTGCAGCAAAGGATAGAATGGCAAAGGCTACTTCGCGGAAAGCGAAGTTCTCGTGCCCCCATCCAGGGGCGCATTTCCAGAAATGCGAAGCATACGGGGCAGTGGACTTCTCAAACAACATTATTGCAATGATTTGCTGTAGAGCAGCTCGGGAGGAAACACGGATGTCAGAAATGGCTTCTACCGTCAAGTGGCTATACTGCTGACATATCGTACGATATTTGTCGCGCTCGCCAGCGGCATCGTCACCAAAGTACTCAGGCGGGTCAATACCAGCTAAGCCTTCGGGACAAATCTCAAGGGAAAACACTTTCCAACCTGCGTTCCACCCGAAGGCTTGCATCCAGCGATCGCGAGGGATATCCCAGAGGTGGAAGAAAATCCAGTTGTCGACGGAGAAGAACTCATTGTCGAGATCAATGACGTAGACCCACTGAATCGTAAAATTGGTTCCTACATCACAAAGAGCGGTAGGGAGTTCCTGAAGTTCGCTGTCTATTTTTTTCCAGGTAGGGCACACTTCGTTCTCGAATTTCTCGAGTGCAGTCTCTATATTCGCAAGGTCTCCCAAGCTGTCTTCAGGGACAGTAAGGACTTTGCTCTCAAGCTCTGCCGTTAATTTGGCGTACAAGGCGCGTTCGCTCTCGAGCCATTCTATGACAGATAGTTAGCTAGACTGTTCACTCAGAAGAAGGGGTGAGTGTTCAGACTACCTTTGTATTGATCCGGGTCAGTTGGTATGTTGCTCACAAGTTCTTTACCGAGTCCCCCCGGGTAACTATCGTAATGGTTGTAATATATGAAGTATCGGCCGCGGAAGAGTATAATCTTTAGTCCTCTGGTACCCATAATGTAGCCGTAATGAGGTTGAATGGATGATGAAGTGGAATGGATGAAGAAGTTGAAATCCGCGACGCCATGCACAGAACTACCAGTATTATATGACTTACAGTAAACCGTTCATGTGTAAACCAAGAAATACTTGTATGAGTCAGTCGCTTGCAAAGCAAGCGTAATACAAACCTAAAGAGCCGCAATAGACTGTGCAAACTACAGTGACGAGCTATTAAATCCTCCGGATTACTACAACCTAACATGCTGCTGCCTCGTCCTGTATCTGCCCATATCGTCATTCACCCACTTTTCTGCCACCCCGGCTTACGAGATCTGTGCACCTCGGGTACAGTCGCTTGCAGGATCGGCTTCCCCTTGCGCACGCATTCTCGGAGTGCGGGTCGGCTCCCTGCTAGCGCCGCCTAGTTTCCACGTGACCTTTGCAAGAGCAGCCGCGAACCTGCTTTTGACACTCGATTTTCATTGATATAAAGACGTATGCTGCCGTAATTAAGAGGGTTAGCAAACATAATACCATCTAATCATGCGATTATCATAATAATACAACGCTATATACAAAATCTGTTTTCCAAGAGCGAGATCTATCCGAGAAGCGTATGACCCACTCTTAGCTATTCATGAACCTTGATTATAGCCTTTCCTCTAGGATGTCCGCTCTCTGACTTTGCAAACGCTTCCTTGAATTCCTCCAAGTTCCACACGCTATCCACCACGGCCCTAGCCTCGCCATTCTCCAACAGTCTAGCAATTTCTTTTAGCTGCCAGCCTTCAGGCTTCATAATGAAGAAGTGGTTAGCAACATCTTTCGGCGCATTTTCCTTCGGCTTGCGGTTCTCGGGGGGTTCCCTGATACTGATCAAGACACCGCCATCTTTAACCGCCGTCCATGCGTCAGCGAGGGTCTGATTGCCAAGCATATCAATTATGAGGTCTACTTTTGGGTTACCCGCTGCAGCCCATGCACCGAGCGACTGCTGCTTGTAGTTGATAACTTCGGTGACGCCGAGGCTCTTGACAAAGTCAACATTATTGGGGCCGGCCAACCCAATGATATCTTTCACGCCTGCTATTTTGGCGAGCTGGACGACCCACACACCAACAGCTCCCGATGAGGTGGTGATCAAGACCCGCTTCTTTGAGTTTTCTAGCTTGCCGGCCTCATCATTCCAGCCAGGATTGAGGCCACCATGTTCGAACAGAGCCTGATAGGCCGTAAAGGCGCTCAGTGGGACGGATGCTGCTTCTTCCCATGACAGATTCTTCGGCTTCAATGCGAGCTCGCTCGTCAGCGCAATCGTGTACTCCCGGGCGTTGCCTGTTCGACCAGCGTCGGTGCGTGTGTAAATTTCCGCACCAGGCTGGAAGGGCGAACTGGCGGGCGCGGTAACCACAACGCCGCTGAGATCATAACATGGGACGCCAACCTTGCCGGGCAGTACTATTTGTGGGAAGTCCCTGACCCACAACAGCTCGCCACCGCAGGGAGCGGTTGCGTAGACTTTGATTAGATGCTCATCGGTGCCTTCCTTAGCTTGCTGCATGGGAAGCTCGGTCAATATCAGGTCCGTTTTCTGGAAGTCTGGTTGTAGGAGAGATCGTATCTGAACTGGTAGTGATGTGGAAGACATTGGAGATGTGAGAGCAGCTCTTTGATATATCTGGGAATATTACTGATGGTAGAGAGGATGGTGAATGAATATAAATTTTTGTCTTGCTGACTGAGTATTTGAATTCACGATTGAAGTTTGTGCTGTTGATATTGGGAAGCAATAGAAACTTGACGGAGGTTCATCGCGGTTATATACGCACAAGTCTCCTTCAATTCGCGCACAATCACCAGTGCATTCCGCGGAAATCGATACAATGCCATATCAAGCGCGGATGTTCCTATACCATTTCCATGAGCAGCGGCTATGCGCCTTGATTACTACCCCCATGATGTTATGTGTTGCACAGTTCAACGCCGAGCGAGGAAAGTTGAGTACCCGACGTCCTGTTAGGCTCTCGGGTATTTGATACACAACGAGCTTAGTCTCTCGCATCTCGGAAACGGAGAAAGGCAAAACTCACTTGCTTAGGTTAGTCCCAGAGTCGCCCAGTATGTGCCCAGGAATGTGGCTTGTAAACACTTCCTTGGCATGGTGCGTAAGCAATTTTTTCCATGAGTGCCAATTGGCGGTCACGGCAGACGACTCCAACTTCAAGTCAGCACGAATGTGTATGAATCGACTTCAATCTCTTTGTGCTTTCGTTAGTCGTAAAGTGATTTGTTTATGTGATGCCGGTCGTCACGAACACGATCATGCAGCAGTCACCCCTCCAACCTTCCACAAGAACCGCGAACCGAGCCTCACTAGCTTGCGTGCAGTGCCGCAGCCGCCATCTCAGATGTAATGCAGCAATTCCAACTTGCTCTCGATGCTCTAATGATGGCAGCCAGTGTGTCTATTTGAAGTCACGCAGAGGCGGTAGGGTCCGCGCCGTAGCGCCGCAAAACGAGACCCGGACGACGTCTCCTCCATCCCTGTCCAACCAACCTGTGACTATACCACCCTTACGTAGTACCCAGTCTGGGGGTTTGGAGAATACTCCTACTCTCATATCAGATCAATCCGAAGTTTCAAATTCCAGCGGCTCCAGTCTCGCGGATGATGACCATGTCGTCGGATTTCAAATAAACGGCGCCAGGGAGTCTCTCTTGGATCTTTACTATACCTTCTTTCACATCTCTCAGCCATGCGCCCTTCCGATCCATTTTTTCAAGCAGAAACTCAACGAAAAAATCCCTGGAATGAAAGTATTGGTTTTGGTCATGCAATTTATTGGTTCACTCTATGCACCAACTATCTCATCAGCTCCATTAGAGGAGCAAGTGAAGATTGCTTTGGGGGAACCACAACCATATGCAAGTGGATATGAAGTCCAAGCGCTAATTCTGTATTCAATTGCGGTGTATTGGTGTGGCAATATCCAAAGAGCGCGCGAGCTGCTTGACATGGCTACCAGCCAAGCGCTCACTATCGGCATGAATCTCAGGCAGTTTGCAATTGGGAACTCTGAAGGAGACCCAGTTCTGGCCGAGAGCTGGCGAAGGACATGGTGGCAGTTATATCTCACCGATGCACATATCGCATCTAGTCATCATGCAACAACTTTTGGCACAAGCCAGAGGGAAGTGCCTGCCACCGTCGAGCTTCCCTGTGAAGAAGCCGAGTACAATTCAGGGGTACGTCCTGCAAGGCCCAGTCAAGTGGCTCACGGTTGCTTAAACGTGTCTTCAGAATGTCCCTCATCCTAAGACTTTGGATGATTACGATAATCGGGAATTCGCGATAGACCATACAGATTTCTCATCATTCGCCTACCTTGTTGGTCTGGTACGAAGCCTTGACCATATAATTATTGGTATTCCTCGGGACTGCGAAGAGAATGTTAAGATGATGTGCGCGAACGCAGATGCTAGCATTGCGGCTTGGCTATCGCTGCTTTCGAAGTCCAAGCATAAGCTGTTTAGAGATGACGGAACGCTGGACGAACTTCTATTTAAAGCAAATATATTGGTCCAAGTGTAAGTCAGCTCTAATAGTCCCAAGTCAGGCAGAAGGTTCGTATCAGGCTACCGCTGTAAGTTGATCACACAGCCTACCGGTCCGCCCATTAGCTCCCATATCAAGGCTTCATATGCATGCATTCCAAGCTCTCAAGCTAACATCCAATAGTTATACGGTGGATCTCCATAGATATCTCTCGACCCTTAAATACAGCGCGATCGAAAGCGTGTCTTCATGTTCCCCACCACCGCCACCAGAACGCTTAGCGCCAGTTTATTACTGCGACGCACATATTCACACAGCTAAAATCCTGCGCGCCATTGAGAGAATGACTGATATGCTCACTCTTCCCTGCCGCATGGCAGTCCATACCCCTTTCTCTATTTGCATTATCGCCAATATTACCATTGCACATCTCTCGGCCTGCAAATACGTTCTCAAAGGTGAGCAACTTAGAGTTGCAAGAGAGCGCATAAGAGTTGCCATGGGCTCCCTTGAGATCTTTTCGGAGGTGTGGCCGCGGGGAGAGAAGGTGGTGAGGGAGGTCAAGACCATTGCAAAGGAGTTACTGAACTTAGGACCTGGAGCTGAATCCGAAAAGCCGCCTGAGAGTGGAAGCTTGCTAGATGAAAACGTCCCGCAGATCCTTAATGATAGCCCAATTATCCATGCGGAACTCTTCACTGGGACTAACCCGGCTGATTACTTTGATTTCCCAGGTTCTGGCTTAGAACTGGGATTAGAGTTTGCAAGAAGTGATCTGACTTCGAGTACTGGCTTTCCATTCGACGTTACTGTTCATTACTAAGGACATAACCCTTCAGATCAGTGTAGGCTATTCGGGGACTCGTCTCACGGGAAACGGCGTATGAAAATAAGCCTGGAGCAATGACATTGCTCCCCCGGTACCCGGTATGTCTTTTAAGTCCTTCGGAGGTTTCGTTTTGCGTCTCCACTCTATGATTTTTAAATATAAAGAGGTGATGCTGCCCATCAAGGTCTTGAGTATCTTGACCATACAACACATTAACGTGGCCACGAACACAAAATCCACCCTATCTAGAGAGACTACTCAATAAACACAGCAAAGATGGTTCACACGATCGAGGACCCGGTCTTTGACAGGAGGTATGCAACCTAGTATAGATTACCCCAACGGAACGGCCGTATACTCCTGCTCCAATGCTTCATAGCTAAAAATTACGACAGCAAACCGCGCCCGGCCATAAAGATGCTATATAACTACTCTCTCCGCAATGTCCCAGGCTTCTCCGTCATCGGCTTGAGCGTCTCCTTTCCCCCAGGTGGCTCCTCGCCTCCTCACCGCCACGGTGGAGCGTCCGTCGCGGGCGTTGTCATCTCGGGAACCGCGTACAATAAGATGAACAACGACCCGACACTCGTTCTGGAAAGGGGGGAGACGTGGTATGAGGCACCAGGCTGCCACCACAAGATCAGCATGAACGCGAGCGATACTGAGGATCTGGTGCTTTTGGCGACTTTCGTGGTAGAGACGAAGGTTGTGGAGGAGGGTGGATTCGGCGCTCTAGTTCAGGTTGACGAGGAGTATAAGGATCTTGAGTTCCCGACGTCTTGAAGGCAGCGCAATAAGATTGTTTGGACAGTGGATTGGTCTCTTAAGGTTTTAGGTGGAGAATTCTAACGAGACTAAATAATGCTAGCTTCATATCATTCATTACAAAGTTTGCATTTTTGGTGTGACGACTGTTGCCTCCAGTGCCATTTCTCCGCGGTCAGTATCCCATCCCCTGGTAACGTCCTACCACCTGGTGATCCGTGCATTGGCAAAATGATAATTGGACATCTCAACTTGGTTCTATTGGCCTTACTCTCGATAACCATAGAGCGAATTTTACCAGGCGAAGGGATCTCGAGCGTGGTCTGTGCATACCCGATTCGCCGAGCGAGGGAATTCGGGGGTCGACATCAAGTTGCGTAAAGGTACACACCCAGCTTCCACTACTGTAAATTATTTCAGAGTTCGGGAACAAGCTGGAGAGTTCCATTCCTCGCTTCGCTGATGATGCAGCTTACACACAGCATTCTTGTTTGCAGAGGCGCTAACGCTAGTTAATAGTGGCATGATTTATGGTCAATGATCCTGGTGGAACGTCGACTAGCAGCACGTTGGTGTTAGTTTAAGAGCAGTTAGTGAGCAACTAGCCTAGATGAGTGAAATTCCTCAAAGAAACCTTATAACTTATTTATTCTCCTCATCTACATCGCTTTGATATCCCGTAAGAACAATACGTCTCACCATGAGTCATATCAGCTTGGAGATGCTTTCCATAGAGCTCAGTTTTATGACCCTGCCGCAACTTTCTTCACCAAAAGACGCTTGTTGCACTATCCGTACGTCCCTCTACTGTTATCAAATCCTTAGAAATCACAAATACCACCGTCCAAAGAGTGTTTGCATCACTGGTCTTGCCTGATGCCGTTATGGCCTACAGTACCTCCCTAGTGTCCAGCGTTACCTCGCGATTAGCCAACTGGGATAGTACAACAGCATGAAATTCCTATGATTCCCAAGATCCAGGAAGAGCTTTCACGGACATTAGACGCCAACGCACCTTGACTCCTTCCAGAAGACAACAAGCCGAAGTAGATGGACGCAGATCTTCGCAACTTGACTGGCTCAACTCCGCTTTGTCGGATTTGGTCAGTCGTGGACTTTTTATCAGCCATTATGCCCAGAAATCTCTAGCAAAAGTGTGAAGCTTTATCCATCAGCGAAATAAGATGCCACATGACTGCGGGAACCTGGGGCCTGGGCATACTAATTCTTTCGGACAATGAACATAACCGTTTGCATCGCGCATTCTGCAATTCGAGGCTTACCGTAGGCTCTTTAGCGGCCGTGCCCAGGGAGCTCGGGAGCTAGTGATGCTAGGCTAAATTGCCGAATAACATCGCCTATTTATGGCCAGGCTTTCTCCGTGGGAGCTAAAGGAGCTTAACTGTATCTATGACTATCTGGTCACAAGATTCGAAGATATCGTCGATGAACTAGAAGGTTGTATTTAAACTTCCGCATCCCATTCCAAAGCTACAGACTAAGAAAGTTAGGGCATGTGTTTTGGGACAAAGACTGGTTAGATAATACAGGATTACTTGATCTCACTAGCCAAGACGTCAATCTTCACTCGAAACTCAGGTACAGAGACGAGAATCCTTCGGCGGAAGAAAGGCTCGAGATTAGGGGCAGGCTTTCTCAAGGCTGGGCCCCGGTTCAAGTGGGACCAAGAATTGTGGATCAGGCTAGACAGCATTGAGTATTGAGCTAGCCTTAGAACCCCAACAGATATACTGTAACATATTGATCTTGACATATGCAACCTTTTCTGGTGCGGGCTTTCAGATACGTATTATGCAATCTTGCAATTTTCACAATTAAAGAAACCCTTTTGATTTAATACATCCAAGAAATAGCAAGAAACTCAATACATGGTCGAGATAATCGCCCAGTATCCGAGCTAACTAAAACCGTAGATTAAATATAGGCCTTAAAATTCCCCCTTTAGATGTCGACCTGGTGCCGATCACTACTGTATTAGGGTTAGATCAGGGGTGCCTGTGACCCATCCATCATGTATTCATAGTCTCATTTTCTTCATAGATCAATCTACACACGAGTTCGTTCGACAGATTCCGATGATACTAGCAGATATTGATAACGGGCTGTCTTGAGCCATTCTTGGGCGATGCTATAAATATTGTTGAATGCGGTGCTTCTATGTCCCGCTGTTTCTTTGGGGTGGAAATCATGCTGCAAGCAGGGGGCCTATAGGCGTGTGCACACAGGGCAGTTAAGGGAGTAAGGGCAGGCACACTATCAGTTTTACGGGAATCTTAATTTAAGTGGAAGCATGGTACGAACGGTAGACGGGGCAAAATAGGCAATCAGGACACTCTATCCCAGGGGATTGAGTCTCAGAGCAGCGACCTAACGGTATTTTTCCTCCTGTTGATGTAGTACGGGCGTGTTACCTGGAGGGGTACATGCTGTATTACCGCTCACGTCTCCCTTGGAGGTTTTTTGTACCTAACTTAACGGTATTCGTCTGCATGGACCCAGATGGGGACCGCATTAGACATGAATCAAGAATGAATAATGTATGCGGTGCTTTAAATATTAAACGATCGTTATTGTTAAAGTAATACGTGGCTCCAGCCAGAAATATTATGAAGTAGTCTTGCCCAAGGCAACCCGCCGGGCTGAACAGAGGAGGCTAGTTCAACCTTCCCCCTCAAACTTTCGGACTTGATATGGTTGACTCGGCCTAGACAGGAGAATGATTATCTTTAGCTATGCTGTTGTTTATCAAATTATGAAGTCAATTCAGTTCAGGGCGAAATAAATTTCATGTGATACTATATAGTTAGCACGGAGAGCATAAAGCTTTAGGGGTTGGAAGTTGTTTTAAATCAAACGTGATTTATTCATACTGATTATCAGTCAAAACTCGTAAAGTAAAAGGGGAGACTGGGAGCTGGCGTATGATAATCATTCTTAGTGGTTTGCGTCACCGACTGAAGCCTTGGAGTCTGCCTTACTTTCCTAAACATGCTTTCCCAAAGCGTTCTTCGGAAAAATTGCTTGAGTGGGATTGGTGTGGACGTTGAGTTGTCATGTAAAGTTGATCTTTCACCTAGCAAATGTGATGCGTCTCATTGTAATAAATAAGGGAAACGAGTCCATGGTCTGGTTGTCTACGGGAATGTGATAATTTAGGAGTAGGTGTTAATGATTCTTTAGCATTTCCACTCCGAATTAAAACTAGTAAGTATTCCGAATGCAGTGAAATATTATTGTTGAGATAGCGGTTCTATAAAACGGAGGACAATGAACCTCAGTACCATCTACTTTGTTAGGGAAATCATCCGTGTGCAATAGGTAAGACCAGGAGGAGAGTACACTTAGAGGGGCGACGTTGGAAAAGAGCTTGAGATTGCGGGAAAAGGTGTGTTTGGATTGTGGTACATGGAAAACTCCGTGCAAAAGCAGAACCAACCACTGCACATATATCCCAAGTTAGGCGTCAACAAGGGTCCACGCGTGCCTAGGGAATCCCTGACGGCTGGCAAAGTGGGCTCATACTTCGCTGGACGGGAGAAAGCTGCGGACATGACGTAGAGTAAATATTGGAAACCATAGGATGAAGACTGCTATTACTGCTTAGGGTAGGCTGCGTGTTCATGTTTTCTGCTGGTCTAGTAATTAGAACTTGTAGTGCACGAAGAAATAAGTGAGCGTGTCACTGGGCTGGTTTGCATGAGCACAGCATGGCAATCGCGTAGTTACACGTTATGTGGACACGAAAAGCTCATATGAACAAGGATTCGACAAGGCGTGTCTTTGAAGGCATGGATGAGAGTTTCCGGAAGTTCGGATTACTGCCGCTTCAACTTCCCTCGACCAGGCATTCTTGGTGTTTCGCAATGACAAGACTCGGTGTGCTTGAGTTTTCGTCATGCATCGTCACCTTTATCCGGCACGGTGCATATGAAGCATTGGCAGAGCTCACAGCCTTCTCGACACGATCAATGAGAAACACAGCGGACGATTGTGCCTTGGATGGGTTGCAGTCAATCAAAAACCTGCTGGCTAGTGGTGAGACGGAGGGGAAGAAGCTTGAAGGCTGTGGATGCGACGCGATCGACTAGGGTTCTGGAGCTGGACGCGTCGAGACGGCTTTGTCGATGATAGGCTGTGATTGGAAAAGGCTCCCTTGCGTCAGAACGGGCGGCTGACGGTCTTCACCAATAAGTTGGGTTGGCGGTATGCCCACCTCGCCCTTGCCGTTCCTCCCACCCCACCCAGCTCTTCTACGGAAGCAGGGCACAGCAGCAGCCGAATAATCTCATCCCTTCTTGCTCCTCCTCCCTCTCACACACACACTCATATCAACACCTCCACGGCGTTTTTTGCCGCTTCTTTATCTCGCAATTATTACGTTCAATTTCCACACGGCTTACTGCCCGCATTTGTCGCCTTCAGCTGGCCTCCGCTTCCTAGTCTGCCGCTAAGCGTAGAGCCTTAGCGCCATCCAAGCGAGCTCACCATCGGCCCAGCTACCTCAAGAGCTCAGCCAGGTAATATGATCGAGCCCACTCTCTTTTACGCCACGCAACTCACCCATCTCTCCAGATATCTCCAGTGAATCGCTTCTCACATCTTTGTTTCTACAGCTTCATCCGTCTCCATTTTGGCTTCTTCGACCTCGCCTTCTCGCCCATCGTCATCGCAATTTCCGCAGACACAGCCGGTCCGAGATCGTGCCCACCGCCCTCGATTGACTTCGAAGTGCCCTGATTCACGCGATTTTACGCGTCATAAGACCTGAGAAGTCCTTCTGGGATCGACTGAATATCTCCGTCGACAACAGCCATGGCTGCGACGCGTCGACAACCTCCCTTGCAAATTTTCCAGGATCCCATTTCCTCTCCGGATCACCATGAGGTCGCCCAATTTGAGGCCCAGCTTCTCTCCGCGTTCGGACCAGTTACCGATGTGTCTTCTGACCACCACACACTCCTGAATCCACCTGATTCACAGCCAGGCGAACCTTCGCCGCGAAAATCTTTCCGACTCTCCAGCTCACCTCCACCAAGTGCCCTTGCGGAAACCTGTCTAAACTCCATCTCTATACCTCCCCCTCGACAAACCGCCTTCAGCACCGACTCTCCGATGAAAAAAGTCCAACGTCACCTCCCGAAACAAGCGAAGTCGATCACAAAAGTGCAAAATGCTCTTTTCACAACTTTCCCGTCTGCTCAATTCGATAAGGAGAACATCTACACCCCGTCCGTACTCGACGATCAAGAACTCCAGTTCTCGGACCCCTTATACCGACAGAAAGCTCCAACGAAGCGAGCACTGATGGACTCTGCACCTTTACGTGATCGGCCCAGCAAGAAACAAAAGACTAAAGATGATGACCCCGGTCCAGCTCCGGAACCAGACGAGATGCCAGTCGTAGAAGATGATGGCGGCAAGCCACCGTTTAGCTACGCTAACCTCATAGGCATGGCTATTCTCCGTGCGCCCAACCGTCGGCTAACTCTCGCCCAAATCTACAAGTGGATCTCGGACACTTTCAAGTACTATCGCTCTTCGGAAACTGGCTGGCAGAACAGCATTCGACACAATCTCAGTCTAAGCAAAGCCTTTAGCAAACAAGAAAGACCAAAAGATGATCCTGGAAAGGGCAACTATTGGTATATCAACACAGGCTATGAGAATCAGTTCCACAAAGTCAAGTCATCACGGCGAACCACTAACCCAGATGGGTTCATGCAAACAATACATAATGATATGGCGCGTCCTTCCACAGCACCTTCAATCGGTGCTTTCCCAGTCCAATCGAGCGTTGTTAAAAGCATTGACTCGAGTAAATTCCCCGAAGAGACCGAGCTCTCCTCAGATGCCACCATCCCTTGCTCTGATCCTGCCGCGCATGACGGCCAAGAACCGGAGTACCAAATGCCACCTCCGTCTCGAGCAATTCCGTCCTCTCCGCCCCCCGCTGATATTCACTCTTCACCACCTCCACCCATATCTCGTTCTCTCCGAGACGGCACACCGCCACGAGTACCCCGCTTTCCCTCGACGAGCCGATCCGGCGGAAGGAAATGCAAGTTCACTACTTTGGGAGACAGCGGCTATTATTCCTCAATTGAATCATCAGCCATCAAAGGCAATCCTTTGGGTCCTCTCCTGACTTCAGAAGCCGATATTGATCGCCCTATTATCAAACGTGGTCGTGCCGAGGAAGAAATTGCTCGCATTCGCGGTTCATCCTACGATAGCCCCTCGAAGGTTAGGTCTCTCATGAAGCCACCCAGCGCCTCTCATCTTGTCTCTTCATCCCCATTCCGCCCTTTCGACACAAGCAACGAAGGCCCACTCACTCCAGCTGTCGTCTTCAAGCGGCCTGCGCTTCCTCCTGCATCTGTCTCCCCCAACACAAACCTCCGCAACCACCGTAACCGCATTCGCGAACTCGTGGGCGGCTCTCCCGACAAAAGCATGGCGGTTATGGTTGACAACCATCTTCTATATCAGCCTTGGAGCCCCGCTGTTCAAGTTCCAGACGAAGAGAACTTCAATCTCCATGAATCTGGGTTTCATGACTCTTTTGATGTGTTTGCAGACGCGGCGAATCTCGATTCCCCATCTAAACGTTCTATTAAGCGCCCGCGTCTCGAACGTGCTGCTACTACCTCTGGTATTCTTGCCGACATCACTGGATTGAAAACCAACGCTCGATCTATCACTCCAACCCCTAGCTGGAAATCGCCTTTTCTAAACATTCCATCACTTGAATCGCCAACTCGTTTCGAATCACCATCGAAGGCACCGACCTCAAACCCATCTCCTGAGTTCGCACTGCCTAAATCGATACCAGATTCGAACTCTTTGCCTGGCTTAAGCCCTGTTCAGAATTATGACCTCCCTAATGATGATTTCTTCGGTGTCGATTTGCACAGCGACGAATCAGAGGAGGCCGGATTTGATATCCTACAAGGCTTTCAGAAAATTGGCGCGTCAGCTGTGGCTCTGAATGGCTCGCCAACAAAACCACCTAACCGACCGTCTTTCGGTCGTAGCTCTACCTCCCTTTTTTAAACCACTCGGATTAACGCGTTTGGACGCGTCAAAATTTATTAGTCTATTTTTTTTTGGTGACTTTCTGACCGTACTGTCTGGAAAGCTGAACGATGCTATGACGAAGATGATACCCATGACTGACCGCTGGCGGTGTCTTCCCGCCCACTTGATTCTTTTGAAGGTTGAATCACGGTGCTTTAGGGCCGGTTTTATACGCTATATCCCAATTACTAAAGATATTTCAGCGTTGGCGTATTTGGTACGCGTACTGCGCACTCCACACTATTTGTATGGACTGCGAATGATTTCTTCTGGCGTTTTTGGGTCCCTTATTCCTTTCCTGCTTACTGGGCTGTTTGCTTTTCTAGCGCTTGGGTTTTCCCTTGGGATGTTTCAGGTTCCTTTCTTGGGCTTTTTTTTCGGGGTATTTCCTATAATAATGCTAGCTTCCTCACTTTCCTACCTACGCACACTCTACCTCTACCTCATATCATGATTCTTACTAAAGACATGTTGTCCCCGGTATGACCTAACATGGTTACGAGGATCATGCAGTTTATGGGTTGTTTTCCTGTATCTTATCTTGGGGATTGGTGCGGGCAGATTCTAGTTCACTTTTTCATGGTTGTGATACAATATTAGTTTAGTATGTGACACAAACTACTTGTCTGCTTGAGTGACCTTATATGTTTGATCTATCTAGGAAAAGAATATCCATCACATTTCATTAGATGTGAGCGGACAATTGTTCCTCGTTAAGGGTTTTGATGCTCTGCTACCGCGATGTCAGGTTCAGCTAGAAATAAAAGCATAAGATGATTCGCCATACACTGCAAGACCGTCGCATCCTTTACACTTATAAAAATACTCCGTGTACATCTGAATGGGCTTAAACCCTGTGGTCTCCAACTCTAGTAGCGACAAAGATAGAGTGAAAGATATGGTAGCCGTAGAATCTATACTACAAGGCAAAGAGATCTTCTCCCATCTTCTAAACGCCGCCGCAACCGTGGAATACCAGTGCTTTGGGTATCCAATACTTGTCCTACTCGATAAGGTTTCCGTACCGTTATGGCCGCCTTTCGTGGGACTTGTTACAGCAAGAACAGAGGTGTCAAGGTGCTGAAGGGGGTCGTGAGGTTGCGGGTGCTGCAGCTACTGCTCACGCAACGTTCGGTAACGGTTCGACAAGGTGATAAAGAGTGAATGTACCTAATCGCTGGAAGAACACCCTCGACAACCGCAGCTGACACATTCGATCGTCTGGTTTTCCTGTAGCTTGTCTTTCGGCACGCGGCATATGCAGGTGCTGTTGAAGTTCGTTTCCTTTGTCTGGATGCAGCGCAGGCAGCAAAGCTAGAAGGCGGGTATAATGTTAGCATAAATCCTACTAAAGATATGAATAGGGACAGAGGATAAGGCATGTGTGTACCTTCTCATAGCCTTGTTTCTTCCACTTTGCGATCAGATTCGCGTCAGCGTAGCCGTTCTTTAACAGCCAGTCGTACAGAGTTTTACTAATCGCCTCCTTCTCATAGTATAAATCATATATGTATCGAGATCCTGTAAACCAAACCTGTTAACATCCGTGCTCTACATAAGTTATGAGAGGGTCAAGCCAAGATAATAGGGCGGGCCAAAGGCCCTTGAGTATTGGTTGCGGGCAGACGTACGTTGATGATTTATTTGGAAGATAGGCCATAACATCTCGTACTTCTTCTTTCCTTCGTGTGAGGCATTCTCCGCATCCTTCATCTTATTTGAGAATTCGAGGAGGGTATCCTCGATATCTTCGAAGCCATCTGGTGGGGGTTTCTTATTCCTCGCTCCAGTCCGATAGACAGGCATGATGGTAGTACGGACTTTTGGAGCTATACAGAGAGACAATAAGCGGTGCCTAGTTCGTAGGACACGAGGGGTAGATCTGTGACACTAGGTTGTCGTTGATAAGAGTATGGGTTGTCGCCGCTGTGAACTTTCATGACATTGCCTCGCTCCGTAAGCAATGCCAAGTCCATTCCGAATGCAACATCAACCCACCAGACAGAGCCGCCATTATCTCAGGTATAAGCTCCACACAAGATGATCAACCCGACCTATCTCGCCCAGAGGACGCGATCCTGTATGTATTATTCCTCGATATTCTTTTCTAACTCAACTGACGTCTTCACAGCGGCCAATTGGGCCGATGCCAAACGACGAGTCCTCCATTCCTACCGGGATTGGCTTCGAGCTGTATGTTGTTCCTGAAAGGTTACAGAACCGCCTTACACTTTCTCGATACTTACAAGAGTAAAATCCATAGGCGCCAGAGATTCAGCAAATGTACTCCCTAAGCCTACCAATCTCGACGATCCGAACAAAAGTACGCCAAGAGTTTGAGAGACATCGATATGTGGCCCAGTTGAACACGGTGGACGTACTGATATTCAATTCGCATCAAGAGTTCCAGGTATGAAGATCTAAAGGAATTCGGGGAGGATTATATAGCCCCAGAGTTCTATAATGAGAGACGGGCTATTGCTAATTACCTCGCAGGAAACGTTAAATTACTGGAAACAATTGACCCACGTCCTTAAATACTTCCGTACAGAAGAGGACCCTAAGGCACGGCTGCCGTCGAATTTCATCAACGGGTTCTTGGAGGTTAGAACGCCCGCCAAATTACTTCGAACTAATGATTTTGGGCTAACGGGGTATAATATAGGGACGGAACTGAGCGCGACAGCTCTTGTGCCAAAGACTTTTGTACATATGCCAATACCACATTTCCTTTTTGTGCGCCAGATCCCATAAAACGCCCGCAATGCACATCCCATGATGATGGTCTCCTAGCTTTCTCGCGCAGCAAACTCGTCTCGTGCAATCGTAAACTTGTCCATTACAACATCACAGAGGTCCATGAGATCGTTTAGACCCTTCTCGAGAACATCGTATACACTAACATTATCTGTATCAAGCTTCGTTAGCTAATGTAGATGTGGAATTATCAGAGAAAGCATACCGTATGTCTGGATTCGGATATTCATCCTCTCCTCCGAAGGATGTGGAATAGAATACCCGCAAAACTCTACGTCTGGACTATCTCAAGTCAGAATGTACCCAATAATCTTGGCTTTAATATAAATGTACTTCTTCATAATGATATACCGCAGCGCGTTCCCTAACGTGTGATCTTCCTTCTCGAACTCAAACGATGCAGCTGTGTCAGTTGACCCAGGTAACTAGACTATGTTAGATACGCTCTACGGTCTGCAGAGCAGCTATAAGTGCAATGCGACGTACCACACGAATGCGTTGCTTCTCAGGTTCTTCTTCCTCTTCGGCGACCGGTAGCTCGCCATCCTGCCCATTTACCGGCGCATCCTCCATAACCTGGTCCTCGTCTCGTGTTTGCGACGGCATGGTAATGGTAAATGCTGTTCCTCGGAAATTGCTGCGTCGAATGCTGGGCAAGCCCGAGACTCCGAAATTTCCAAAGTCGCCTTATCTAATCAGCAAAAAGTCCCGAGACTCCGCCGCCGAGCTCCCCACGTCAATTCTCACAAAGACAATCCAACGCTTTTTTTTTCAACTCATACTCAACACCAATTGATTCCCTTCACGTTCTCAAAAATTAATATATCACTATGGCGGACAGGATACGTAGCACGACGCTGAATCGCGACACCAACGAAACTAAAATTCAGCTGTCCCTCAATCTTGATGGCGGGGCTCTCGAAGAGCTCAAAGAAAGCGCACCTGCGAATGGGGAGTCAAAAAGCCATGCCGCGCAGGTCTCAAAATCGCAGACTATAGATGTAGACTCCGGGATCGGTTTTCTGGATCATATGATTCATGCGCTGGCGAAGCATGCTGGATGGTCGCTCCGAATACGATGTCGAGGAGACTTGCATAGTACGCTACAGCCCCATTCCATCGCGCCTAGCTAAGCCTTCTACGCCCTGATATTACCGTCAATCCTGTATAGCCCTACCGTTCTAATAAAAGCCCCTATAGTTGATGACCACCACACCGCTGAAGACACCTTCATCGCGCTCGGTACTGCCTTCAAGACCGCCCTCGGCTCCTCTACGGGCCTCGCCCGCTTCGGTAGCGCCTACTGCCCGCTCGACGAAGCCCTCTCACGCGCCGTCATCGATCTCTCCAATAGGCCCTACTCCGTGATAAACCTTGGTCTTAAGCGCGAGAAAATCGGCGATCTAAGCACCGAGATGCTACCGCATTGTCTGCAGAGCTTCGCACAGGGCGCTGGTGTCACGCTGCATGTTGATTGTATAAGAGGTGACAATGACCACCATAGGGCTGAGAGTGCATTTAAGGCGTTAGCCGTAGCGATTAGGATGGCGACGAGCAGGATTGCCGGGAGAGAGGGTGAGGTGATGAGTACGAAGGGGGTGTTGTATTAGAGCGGAGAGCAGAATTGAATAGAGAAGGTCTAACTGCAGGCGTTTACTCGGGCCCCGTCGGGTTCTTCGAATGCTGCGCAGCCCCCACCTAGTGGGGGCCTACACCCTCAACACAAAAACACCCTCAATACAAAATTAATCCTATATATACAATCCTACACGTATT
>Ga0307507_10006093_pt1 | contig 18928 bp, 4 predicted proteins | sample 7_EM_MG_FD_207223 | JGI IMG/M metagenome (GOLD analysis project Ga0307507, IMG submission 207223) | Populus trichocarpa ectomycorrhiza microbial communities from riparian zone in the Pacific Northwest, United States - 7_EM | ecosystem: Host-associated > Plants > Roots > Unclassified | place... | reverse complement strand
AAGTAGGTTAATTGCGTGTTAAGAAATATATAGTTAGCTTTTAAAGTTGTTAAGTTAGTTAATTGTATATTAAGTTAGTTAAATTACGTGTTAAGTTAGTTAATTGCATATTAAGTTAGTTGAATTGTGTATTAAGTTGGTTAATTGCATATTAAGTTAGTTAAATTACGTGTCAAGTTAGTTAATTGCATATTAAGTTAGTTAAATTGCGTGTTAAGTTGGTTAATTGCGTGTTAAGTTAGTTAATTGCGTGTCGAGTTGGTTAAATTGCATGTTAATTACGCGAAACGCGAAAATTAAAGTCTACTTAAATCTCATCCTGCGAATATTTTCCCGATGAAAATACCTTAGACTAATTGTTACTACTAAGGGTGTCCCTATGGACCCTAAAAAGGTATATATAATTACTAAATAGCAAACCCCTAACTGTATTAAGGATGTATAAGCCTTCCTTAGTTTCGCCAACTTCTATTAAAAATTTATATACAACTTCTTAGGTGTTATAGCACTACTTATAGCAATAATGCGAATACAGGGCCTTTTTGTAAAAGGAAGAAAAATATACCTATATTTTATCTAGACGCCTAAATATAAAAAGGCATTCTAAGACCTTAAAGACGCTTTTACTAAAGCACCTATTCTAGCTTACTTTATACCAGGGTAATAACTCTATCTTAAGACTGACTCCTCAGACTATATTAACATAGGCGTCCTTTTCTAGATAGGTGACAACGGTCTCCTCTATCTAGTTATATTTTACTTATGTAAGCTTACACTATAAGAATGTAACTATAAGATCTATAATAAGGAACTTCTCGCGATTATATAAGTGTTTAAGGAATTTTAACTAAAACTTTCCTTAGCAGAACCTAACCATCTAACTAAAGTCCTTATAGATCATTATAACCTTAAGTACTTTATAATTATAAAATAGCTAAACTAACGCCAAGTACGCTAGAACGAGTTCCTTTCTAGTTTTAACTTTAAAATTATATACAGGCCAGGAATATAAGGTACTAAGCCTAATAGCCTAATACGTCGCTTATAAGACCTTTCTTAGTCTAAAGATAACCCCTACAATTAGTTCTAATAATAGATAATCTTAAAAGCATAGAACCTGGCCCTAGGTATACTACCTACAATAGAGCTAACTATACTTTAGCTTTATACTATAGAACTAAAGTTATCTCCTAAAATTAACAAGCTTATTACCATGGTATATAACACCACTATTAACCTATTACTGCATTAACTTATTACTGCAAAGACCGCCGGCGCCTATATACTACCTACTAACCTCTAAAGCTTAGGCCGGATTAATATAGCAGCCCTAGAAGTAAAGGAGAATAGGCTCTATTATAGAGGCCGCCTATTTATCCCTAACTTAGAAAATCTACAATAGCAACTAATCTAAATGGCCCATAACCTCTAATTAAGCGGCCACTTAGGTAGAGGAGGAACCTATAAGCTTCTTAGCCAATACTACTTCTGGCTAAAAATAATAGACTTAGTTAAATGCTTTATAGGCGCCTATTATAGCTATAAGCGCGATAAGGCCTTTAATATAAAGTACTAAGGACTACTATACCCTCTACCAGTACCTATACAACAATAGGCAGATATCGCTATAGATTTTATTATTAACCTAATACCCTATAAACGACATGGCTATACCTATAAGAACATCCTTATAATAATATGCCGACTTATAAAAGAGCGCCACTACATCCTAACTAAAGGCGTAGCTGTTAGTAATATTACCAACGCCTTCCTCTATAAAGTCTACTAATTATATAGGTTACCTAACTTAATTACGTCTAACTAAGGCATATAGTTTAACTCTAATATATAGAGACGAATCTGTTAATACCTTGGCATCTCCGTTAAGATATCTATATCCTTCTACTATAAAACTACTAGGTAACCGGAAAATGCTAATGCTAGCATAAAAGCGTACCTACGACAGGTAGTCGCCTATAGTTAAATTAACTGGGTAGATTACCTTCTACTAGGTAAATTCGTAGTGAATAATTATATCTTAACCACTATAGGACTTACCCCGTTCTTCGCGAATAAGGGTTACTACCCTTAATCCAGCATAGAGCCACCAGAACCTATTAAAAAGAAACCGCTATATAGAAAACGCCTTAAGATGCTAGCATGTAGACCATATAAAAAATCTACTTAACTACTGTAAGGGAGAAATAGCCTGGGCTTAAGCAAAGCAAGCTTACTTTATTAACTATTATAGAACACCACTACTAAAGATACGTGTTAGCAACTGGGTATAGCTAAATATACATAATATCTCTACGCAGAGGCCTATAAAGTCACTTAATTATAAGAACCTTGGCCCCTATCCAATTAAATAAATTATTAATAAGGGAGCCGTATATAAGCTAGAGCTCCTACCTGCCCTAGCCACCCATGGGATATGGCCTGTATTTCACCTATAGCTACTATACCTTTACTAGCCTAACCCCTTACTAGGATAGATATAACCTAAACCCATACCAGTACTAATCTAAGATAAGAATAAAGATAAGAACTATAAGAAGTGGACCGTTAAACAAATTATTAACTCTAAATACTTTGGTAAAGGTAGAGGACGGCGGCTCTACTATAGAGCTATCTATACAGGATTTGACATAGATTAGCCAGAATGGCAACTATGGGAAGACTTTAAAAATGTAAAGGATCTAATCAGCGACTTTTACCACGCGAACCTATAGAAACTGGGCCTAAGCAAAGATTTTATGCCTAATCCTCTATGGGAGCCCTTATAGAGTTAAACTGCTATATATTGCCACATAAGGGTAAATTGCCGTTAGATTGCTGCAGATTGCTATTATATAATAGTAAAGTGTGATTACGTGATCGGAATATTAATAAGATGTCCAGGAACTTTAACCGCCGATTAAAGTTATCTAATTAGTTGGATTCTTAGGTGCCAAGCCTTATTATATAACGTTGTTTTAAGCCCTTAGCAATACCTCCTTATCTTTTCTTCTCTATACTTTAAGCGTCCCTTTTATATGTATATAGTAATTATAGCGTCGCCAGAGCTCTGCCTCTATAGGAGGGGGGGTAATATTATAGAACCCTACCATAGGGGCCTCTATAGAAGAGCCCCGTGCTCTTATATACACCTCACATATAGCTTACGTCAGCTACGCATAGGTATATCACCTCCTTACGCCCTTAACCCTTACAATTAATCGCATAACGTCTTGTAGACTCCTCGAATATATACGCTTTGTAGCCACTACTCCCGTCCTGTAATACTAATACACTCTCGGAACCTAGTAATACATTACCTCTAATTACTAAGCTATCCCCTTTAACTAAAAGCGAAGCTATAGAGTAATTAAAGTCTAGAGTCTTGTAATAACTAAAGGACTTTAACCTTATAGCGGCTTTCCTAATATATATATACTAAAGAGTTATAAGATCTTATAAGGAGACTTTATAAATAGGGGGCTATAAGGACATAATTATAAAATAGGATAGATTAGTAAGAGAGATAAATCTTTAAGGAGGTAAGGCCTTAGGAATTGTAGAGACTATATACTACGGGTATATACCTCTAGTACGTAACTAGTAACTATTTAAGGGGCGTTTAAAGATTGTCCTAAGGGCAACCCAGGGTGTCTATAATAATATCCCTTATACTGCCCCCCCCTTCTTACGGTTAGCCCCTAATTACTATTACCTTATAGTAGGGAGATTATAAGGGCTTGTCCTAGAAGGGGTTTAGAGAAATATTAGAGAGATATTAGTATACCACTATATATTATCTATCTATCTAACCTCTACTTTAAACTCCTAAAAAACCTTAATAAGGAAAAAATAAAACTAGGGAAAAGATATCAGGATTACTAGAAGACCTATTAGAAGCCTACTAAAAGCATACTAGTAGCTACCTAGGCTAATATAAGGATTTTTATACAACTCTATTTCTAAGCCTTTATACTAGTCTGTAATCAATTATAAATATTATAGGCAATTTGGTATTCTAGTATAGTTCTATAGAACCTTTTAGTATAGGATTTAACATACAGAGCCTTAGCTTGCCATTGTCTTTAACTTTTAAGATATTAATCTATAATCCTTTTTTATTGGTCCTATACTATATATTTAGCGTAGCTCTACTACCTAGCAAATAGGAGGGACACTTCGCAATAGCGCCTCTAGCTATTATATAATTATTAAGAACATTTATAATATTGTTCTTTAATACTATAGTATTATTTAGGTATAATTTAACCTATATACGTCTATAATTAACGTCTTAATTACCTTCCCTAGCCGCGTAATTAGTTTTTATAAGGAAGTAATAGCTAAATAGCTTATATACGTATTTACTTCCTTTTAAATTACGCTGTTATAACAGAGGTATATTAGTAAGGTTACGGCTATTTACTAAAAGGGTATTAGAAGGTAAAGTATAGAGATACCTTACTTATTAAGCTACTCCTTTTCCTTAACACCTTACTTCCCTTTATTAACCTTCGTCGTATCTTTAATATATTATTAAGATTTTCTTTTTTTCTATTATTAATTTAATATACCTCTTTATTCTCCTGCTAACTACTCTTTTAAGCCAATTTTATAGCGTGTTTTAGCTCTACCGCTATATATAAAACCTTAACCTCTATTAACCCGTAATTAGTGCTAGTCCTACCTAAATAATTTTGCCTATATATCCTTAAAAGGCCAGAAGTCTAATAAGAAGATTCTAGATGCTTATAATAAGACCCACTATATAAGGTCTAATACCTTTAGTCCTTATAATTAATATATATATAACGTATTTCACAAGCAAGTGGCCAGCATAAGTATGTGGCCACTCCACCAAAAACCTAAAAATCGTTCATTAATATTTCAACAACGGCTCAATAATAAATTATAAAATTTTATAATTAGACTCTTATACTTACTTTAAGACCTCTAACGTAATCCACCCCCAAGCTGGCCATACCCCCAAGCTGGCCACCTCAAAACTCACCAAATTTACACTTTAATATCTTAACAACTACTTAATAATAAATTCTAATAATTTAGATTTGGACTTTTATATACACCCTACAGTCTTTATTAAAGTTGCATAGGAATTAATTAAGTAGTTTTTAAGATATTATAATTTATTATAATTTAGGGGCCAAAATAAAGCTAAATTACTATATCTTAAAAACCACTAAACTAATTACTATGCAACTTTAATAGAAGCTGCAAAGTATATATAAAAGTCTAAATCTAAATTATTAGAATTTATTATTAAGTGGTTGTTGAGATATTAAAGTATGAATTTTCTAATTTTTGGGGAGTTTTGAGGTGGCCAGCTTGGGGGTATGGCCAGCTTGGGGGTGGATTACGTTATTAAAGTTTTAAAGTAATTTAATAAGTAGTTTTTAAGATATAATAACTAGGCTTAAATTTAAAAGCTAAATCTTAATATATTAATAATGGCTAAATTAATTACTCTAAAACTCTAATAGAGGTCTTAAATTAAGTATAAGAGCCTAATTATAAATTTTTATAATTTATTATTAAGCCGTTGTTGAAATATTAAAGAATGATTTTTTGGTTTTTTGGTGAGTTTTTGGGGTGGCCACATGCTTGTGCTGGCCACTTGCTTGTGGATTACGTTACTAAGAGTGGCAGTTGCGTTAAGGTAAGCTTTTCTATCCTTAATAGGTTTCTATTACTAATTTTAAGCTTTAATATAACCTAGGCCTAAGTAGTAGCAATTCTTTAATGTTTTTCTATTACTACAGCATTTTAACCTAGATTAGCCACTAATAATGGTTACTAATATATTGAATTTTGCCCTTACTAGTATCCTACTATAACCTAATAGGTATCTAGACACTACCTAGCTCCACTAAAGACTAGTAGTATTTTATAGTAGAAAATTCTAGGGGCCTAAAGTTAGATATTATGCCTATAATAAGGAACTGCTGGCCATAGTTAACTGCTTTAAACAGTAACAACACTACCTTAAGCACGCAAGCCATACCACTTGTATACTCTTAAATCATTACAATTTATACTACCTTATAACTATAAAGGAGCTTATACCTTAATAGGCCAAATAGGTAGAGGAGCTTATATAATTTAATTTTAAGATTAAATATAAGCTAGGGAAAAACAACCCTGCTAATAAACCGTTACAATAGCTAGACTATACTAAAGGCTTTAATATAGGAGAAGGAAAAGAGATAATAGATATCTTACTTTCTATATTATAGAATAAGCTCTATGTATAGGATGCTTAAGTACCTATAGCTTTAAGTACTAAGTCTTAGGCGGTGCAAACCCTATTGGTTTCCACTAATATTCTAGCTAATACCCGGTCCGGTACCAATAAGGGTCTAAAAATACCTAGATAGGACGTCTCTAATATACTCTTAAAACCTAGTAATACGTTACCTCTAATTGCTAAGCTATCCCCTTAAACTAAAGGTAAAGCTATAGAGTAATTGGAACCTAGAGCCCTATGATAATTAAAGGACTTTAACTTTATAGTGGCCTTCCTAATATATACGCACTAGAGAGTTATAAGATCTATAGTACTATCTAGTTGCGTACTTAGAGTAGTATAAGATAAAACAGCTTTTACCTGTGAACTATCTAAAAGGTTAACGGATTTTATCTATAAGGTGTAACAGAGGGACACCTTTTATGCTATCTTTAATATGGAAGTAGACTAGAAATGTAATAGAAAGGAAGCTGCTAGGTGCTACTATTGGGAACTAGACCTAATAGGCCTACTGTATAGATATAGCAAGATTTAGGTGTTATAAGAAGCAAATCTATAATAGAGGATTCTTATAAAAAATTATAATAATCCTCTAGGCGGCCACTATAGTTAAGCTAAAATAGTAGAATTACTTTAACGCAAATATTATTAGTTAAGGCTTAATTAGGAAGTAAAGGAATATATTGGCTATTATAAGAAGTGTTAAGTATATAAAATCTAAAGGCATAAGTCATGGGTTTACTTAAATTAGTTCCCCCCGCTAGTAAGCTATAGCGATATTATGCTATGGACTTTATTACGGATCTCCCGCCCTTAAAAAATAGGCAAGGACGAATATACAATTTGGCCCTTATACTTATTAATAGGTTTTTAAAGTACGTCTAATACCTTCCTATTAATAAGACAATTAATATATAAGTACTTACCAGCCTAATTAAGGGAAAATACTTTCTTAAAGTAGATTAGCCGCACTCTATTATTACTAATAGGGGCAGCGTCTTTATAAACCAGTACTAGTTAAATCTATGCTTTTATTTAAAGATAGACTACTATTATAGTACAGCTTTCTATCTATAAATAGATGGGTAAATAGAACGCCAGAACTAGGAACTAGAGTCTTACCTATAAATGTATTTAAACCACTAGTAAGATAACTAGTATAAGCTACTTCTATACGCGGAGTACGCTTATAATTTAAAGCAACATATATTATATAAGTATGCACTAATCTAGATTGCCTATAGCGTCTAACTATTTAGGTTTAATAGTATACCCAGCAATTACTGGCTAAGGCTATATAATTAATTATAGGATCCTACTAGGAAGTTTAAGGATATCTCTAGGAATGAGAGAAGTAATAGAAGTATATAAAGCAGAGCCTATAAAATGCTTAAGAGTAGTAGAGACTTTGGTACAAATATAAATACTAAAATAAGCATTTTAGAGTAGGCGACGAGGTTCTATTATATTTAACAAATATTAAGACCCATTAATTATTAAAGAAGCTTAATATAAGATACCTAGGTCCCTTCTAAGTTAAGGAACAAATTAGTAAACTAGCCTACTATCTTTAGCTACCCCTATCTATAGCCCGTGTATATCTAGTATTTTATATAAATCTACTAGAGCTATAGTATAGACTACCACTAGAAAAGAACTTCCGTCTAGGCCTAATTAAACACCCTAAAGTGGGGGGCGAGCAGTATAAGGTTAAAGCTATACTATGCTATAAGTCTATTAAGAATAAGCTTTAATATAAAGTTAAATAGCTAGGCTAGCCCGCTAAAGACTCTATATAGGAACTAAAGAATCACCTTAATTATTGCGAAGATATTCTAAAAGAATATTAGAACCAAGGTCCGCAATCTATAAATTACAGAAAGCGCTCTAATACTATAGTGTTATCGCAACCTATAAAGAAAGCTCGTGGCAAGCCGTAAGAGGCCCTAAAGAGTAAGAAATAGGTTAAATTAGATATAGAACAGACAGGCTCTGGAAACTATAAGGATTAATTAGGGCTATGGCCTAAGGTAAGACAGGTCCTTAGCCTTTTTACATATATAGTATAGAATTAATAGGGTATTTTGCTAGAACCGCATTCTTATTTATTAGTCTATATTAGGAATGGTGTTCTTATACCTTTCTAAATGCCTTATAAGGCCTTCCCAATTACTACTATATACAAGAATTAATCCCAAATACCTATATTTAAAAGCTATTATGCCTTATCCCTAGGTGCAGGATTAGTATCCATTAGCCTACTAAGTAATAGCTAATAGGAATAGGATCTAGATCCCTTAATAGGAGTATAGGTAGGTATAAAAACAGGGGCAGGTTAATAAGGTGTAGATAGAGTAGAGACCTTTAAACGCTTAACACTAATATTAGGCCCAAACTAGTACTAACAAAGTTCTTAAGGCGTAAGCTTATAGTTAATAAAAATATGCTTAAGCCTAGAATAAATAGAGACGTTAGCTAGTTAGTAAAGACCAAAACCACTAAGACCTTATTACGGCAATTATTAGTTACCTATCTACTAGGTACCTAAAGGGTAACCTACCTAATACCGTATTATATTGTGCTTTTTTAAAACTTAACGCGCATACGTAAACTCCTTTTTATGGTAAACAACAACCTTCTTTTTATTACCCCTATCATTTACCCTATTCTTAGTATACTAACCTTACTCCCTTATTAGGCGTTACTGGCTAGCTTGCTAGGAATTATAGGCGGTATAGATGGCTATGGCATAGTCTTAAATTCGACCTAGATATTTAGCATTAGCGTTGGAATAAGAGAGAGCCTAGGCGATATAGTAGTTAAGGATATTAAAGGATTGTCGCTATTTAGGCCTAGGCTATATTAAAGCCTAAAGTTAGCAATAGAAACCTATTAAAGATAGGAAAGCTTACCTTAATATAACTACCGCTCTTAGTATATATGTATTAATTATAAGGACTAAAGGTGTTAGACCTTATATAGTAGGTCTTGTTATAAGTATCTAAAATCTTCTTATCAGACTTCTAGTTTTTTAAGGACGTATATATAAAGTTATTTAGGTAGAACTAGCACTAGTTATGGGTTAGTGGAGGTTGGGATTCTATATATAGCAGTAGGGCTAGAATATGCTAAGGAATTAGCTTAAAAGAGCAGTTAATAAAAGAACAAAGAGGTATATTAAATTAATAATGGAAATAAAGAAAATCTTAATAATATATTAAAGATATGTCTAAAATTGAATGAAGGTTAATAAGGGGAAGTAAAGTATTAAGGAAAAGGAGCAGCTTAATAAGCAAGATATCTCTATACTTTACCTTCTAATACCCTTTTAGTAAATAACCGCAACCTTGCTAATATAACTCCGTTATAATAGCGTAATTTAAAAGGAAGGAAATATGTATATATGCTATTTAGCCATTACTTCCTTATAAGAAAAACTGATTACGCGGCCGGGGAAGGTAATTAAGACGTTAATTACAGATATATATGGGTTAAATTATACCTAAATAATACTATAGTATTAAAGAATAACATTATAGACGTCCTTGACAACCGTATAATAGCTAAAGGCGCTATTATAAAATGTCCCTCCTATTTACTAGGTAGTAGACCTACGCTAAAATATAGTATAGGACTATAAGAATGAGAAAGGATTATAGATTAATATTTTAACAGTTAAAGACGACGGTAAGCCAAGGCTCTATACGTTAAATCCTATACTAAAAGGTTCTACGGAACTATACTAGAACACTAAATTGCCTATAATATTTATAATTAATTGTAGACTGGTATAAAGGCTTGGAAATAAAGTTGTATAAAAATCTCTATATTAACCTAGGTAGTTACTAGCATACTTCTGGTAGGCCTCTAATAGGTCTCCTAGTAATTCTCGCATCTTTTCTCTAGTTATATTTCTTCCTTATTAAGGTTTTTTAGAAGTTTAAAGTAGGGGTTAGATAGATAGATAATATATAGCGGTATACTAACATCTCTCCAATATTTCTCTAAACCCCTTCTAGGACAAGCCCTTATAATCTCCCTACCGTAAGGTAATAGTAATTAGGGGCTGACTGTAAGAAGGTGGGGGATAATATAAGGGATATTATTGCGGTCACCTTGGGTTGTCCTTAGGACAACCTTTAGACGCCCTTTGGTTGGTCGCCGGTTATATACTGGAGGCATATGCCCGTAGTATATAGTCTCTATAATCCTAGAGGCTTTACCTCCTTAAGGATTTGCCTCTCTTACCAATTTATCCTATTCCTACAATCGTGCCTTATAGCCCCCTGTCTATAAAGTCCCTTTATACTAGGCCTATATAAAGAAGGAAGGGAGATATATAAGAGACTATTAAAGATAATAGTAAGAGAGAGAAAGGAGCTAAAGTAGAGTATAAAAGAGTACTAGGAAACTACCTACTATAATATAATACTGGTTAGACTAATACTAGAGAAGTGTATAAGAGTTAAAGGTATAGAGGCTAACTTAGGCAAGAGGAACCTAAGTTATAGTATAGTTAATACTATAGGGGGTAAATACCTAAGGGCTTTAAGAAGGCCTAATAAAGGCAGAAAATATAATAGCAATACTCTTAATAATAGGAATAATAGGACTAAAAGATTAGCTCTACTAGGTGGATATCCTAGTAGGTAGCCTAAGATATAAATATAGCTGGCTAAGATAGACACTAAAATATATAATACTGTTATACCCCTTACGCACTAACTAAGAAGTAATACTCTTAGTAGCTGGCATAGATAACTATAATATACTACTTTTAATATAAAAAGGTCTTAAGGCGGTTACCTAGTAGCTTATTAGTGTTATAAAGTAAGCATAAGCGGTGATAATATATAGCGAAGTAGATATTATTAAGCTATATATATATACTATATAATAAAGTCAAGACGTTGCGTAAAGAGAGAAGGTAAAGGAACGGAGGAAAAGGGTATATATTGTGAATTTAGTTGCTTAGTTAATACGTGCATAGAGTAGAATAGGATTTAAGTAGCAGTCCTGGCAGAACTTAGTAGGATTTAGTAAACTTAGTAGAATATAGCAGAATGCGGTAAATCGCCGTTAGATTGCCGTTAGATTGCCATAGATTGCCATTAGATTGCCATTTCGCGGTTGGTCTCTTCTTGCTACGTTAGTAGAAACAGGTAAATGTGTATAAGGTGTTACGGAGATATCCTATAATAATTAGCTAAAATATACTAGACTAGTTCCGGGTTATAAAGGAAATAGTAATAGAAAGTAAAGGGGTGAGTAATAGGTGCCCCCTACTAACTCTATAGTAGTAGAGTAAAGTTTACAATACTAGCGCGTCTGTAAGCTTATTACAGCAGTAATGGTTCCTAAAAAGGTCAAAAATTAAGGTAGTAAAGCACTATAGGAGACTTATAGGCACTAAGTAGGCGAGTCTTAAAAGGCGAGGAGACGGATTATAGGGTTTTCTTAAATGGAGTTTTCTCCCTATATATAAATAAGGAGTAGTCTATATAGGCTTAATAGGGATCCAAATCAGGCGTTAAGCAATAAATAATAATAATAATAATAATAATAATTTTATATTTATAGCAGTATTATAAATTTAATAAGTGTGTTAATTATATATTATATTTATAAAATAGCCTAATTACTATAAGGCTATTATAATATATATTTAAGGTTACTATTTTATTATATAGATTTATATAATAATATAAAATAGTAATAGTAATAGCAGTAGTAGTAATAGTTGTATTACTACTTAAGATAAACTAAACAGCTATTATTAACCTATATTATATAAAGGCCACCTAACGTTATAATAGTAAAAGTTACTACCTCGCTACGCGAGGCAGCTGTGTTTATTTCTAGTAAGTCTACCATATTTACTTATATAAAAATTGTCCTAGTTAATAGAAAAGACATAGCTATAGTTTTTGTCAATTAGTAGAGGCTCTCGCGATATAGTTATTTTATTTATTTAATTCGGGCATATTTTTAATTATAAGAGGTAAAGATAGTAGATCCGCGACGCCTAGGATATTAAAAAGTTTAATTAATGTATAGATTGTAAACTTAATAAGGAAGGGGTAGAGGGAAAAGCTCTACTAATTAGCTAGCGGGTAAAATATAGGGTGTATTGCATTTTCTATAGTAATAACAAGGTTAAGTTAACGCGTTTATATACATATTGGGGAATTTAGAGAAAGCTATACTATTTTATATAAATATCCTAGCGGTCTCCCGCCCGAATCTTAGCCGAAAATCCTTAAATCTTTAACTTTTACTAAAAGCTTTAAAACACTACTAAATTAATCTTTTTTACCGCCTATACAGCGAGCTGTCGGCCCGTTGCAGTCTTACCATTAATTGACTGTTATAACTATATACGCTGACTGGCTGCTTATATAAGCAGCTAGCTGCCAGGTTGCTGCCAACGACACTACCTGTTGGTCATATTGCCCTACGCCTCAACCGCACCCTCGGTCTCTTTTATTTACACTCACACTATTAAATTCACCTAAACTCCTTTTGTCCTCCACTCCGTCGCGTCACAATGCTTTTCACAGTTATTTCAGCTCTCTCCCTTTTGACTGGATGGGCTTTTGGCGCTGCAGTTCCAGTCGCCCGCCCGGCCCTACCAGGGATATGGTCAACTCTGCACAACATCACCTTAAACGGTGTACAATACCCTCGACAAGAACACAGCGTGATTTTCCTTGGCGATAACATGTACGTGTTGGGAGGAATCTTGCCGTTCAACGGCACGACTTACCCTACCGTCAACACTGTCCAAAAATTCAACTTCATTACCAATGCCTGGACAGAAGTAACTCCTATGCCTGTAGCTCTCAACCATGTAAACGTCGCTGTTGTTAATGGAATGATCTATTATCTTGGTGGCTTGGGCGTCACTGCCACCGGTAGGCCCTCGTACTGGAATGCCTCGGGTGCGTGCGCTGTCTACGACCCTTTTGCCAACGAATGGACCGTTCTGCCCGATATGCCCGAGGGGCGAGCCATTGGCAGCGCAGCAACTATGGTTATTCACGAGACCATATATCTCCCCGGTGGCCTCCTGAGCACGAATCTCACTAACGATGAAGAAGGCACCACGGCCATGTTTACATCATACAACGTCGCGACTCGAGAATGGACGGTACTTCCAGACCTGCCTGCTCCGCGTGATCATGCTGGCAAGGGCCAATTCGGCAACATGCTGTATATTCTTGGTGGACGGTTGGACGGGCACTGGAATGTCGTCGACACGGTCTTTGGATACAACATCGACACTAACCGCTGGTCTACGGACTTCGCTCCCATGCCAACTGGTCGTGGTGGGTGTGCTTCTGCGACTATTGGATATATGATGTTTACTGCAGGTGGAGAGGGTGACCCAAACACCTCTACCCATGTTTGGCCCCAGATACAGGCCTATGACGCTGTAAGGAACACCTGGACCAACTACATGGACATGGCTACGCCGGTCCATGGAACTGCTGCTGTGGTATATAATGGCAAGGTCATCATTCCTGGTGGAGGACTTGAGATTGGCGGTGACCCAACGCAACTCGTTCAAAGCTTTACGCCATAGTGGAGGAGTTTGTCGGGGCGATAGAGTTAATTTTATAGTGGTAATATTGTTATTCGTTTGGCATTATCGATTCTAGTAATGGTGATAATAATAATAATAATGGGCATAGAATGAGTTTTAGTACATAGTTCCTTTCTTAATAGCAAATAGACACTTTTACTTCGAACTATATATATACTTATACTATTACAACTTTCCTTTCCGCGGAACTACCTATACTAGGGTTAGTAAAAACGAATTTAGCTAGATATATAGCGCGATTTCAAACGTCTTTTTTTATTTTTAGAGCTATTAACTATTAGCGACTTAGTTAATCAAAGCACTAGTACGGCAATATAACGCGCGCAAGCCTGTACAATTGGTAGTCTATAAACGAGGATTTAAGCTAGAGAAGAAAAGGAAAAGAAGGAGACCAGCGCCGTTTAAAGTATAGTTCTTTTATACGGTCCTCTAGTTACGTAACTACATCTCTTTACTAAGTTCTGCCAAGTTCTGCTAAATTCTGCTAGTACCGTAACATTACCCCCCTTTTAAAAAAGCCTGCCTTTATGCTTTATTAGAAATAAAGTAGAAAGGGTAGCCGTAATATTTATAATTTCTACGAAATTCTACTGGGTTCTTATAGGCTCCAATTTTTTTTATATTAGGGCCTTGAGGCGTTCTTATCCTTATACTCTTTTAGTAGCTTATTGTCTTTATTATACTAGTATTCTATCTATTTATCTAGGTACTTTAAGGGTCTAGGTAAACTAGGATATTAATTATAGAACTCTTTAAGCTTTTAGGGGCAGCCTATAACATTCTAGGTAGGGTACTAGGTTAGGTCTAGGTTATAGCCTTTCTAACTAATACAGTACTTTAATATTCCCCTTACAAGTTTATAGACTAGTATTTCTTTAACTTCCTATTTATTGTCAATCTTAACTTAAATTAGTAGGGGGGATTTATTATTTTGTCCGGGAAATGGGTTATTTATAGCTTTTTATAGCTTATTCGGTAAGAAGATAGGTTAAACCTTAATTAGATCTAGGAGCTTTACTTTATATAAGTTGCCTACTTCCTTAAGGACCTAATATAGTCCTACTATCTAATAGTTTAGCTTATAGCTAAGCCGTCCCGTCTTCTAGTTCTTTATTATTGTCGGGAATAAGGCAAGCTGCCGTCACGCCAGGCATGTTGCCGTCACGTGCTAACGTGGCCCTAGCGTAGTAAGGAACCTTAAGTTCCTCACCCCTTTCCTCATTCCTATTAAAAAGAAGAACAACCATCATACTATCTACGAACCGTAGCTACGTAATATCCCCTTGTGTAACCAACACTGATCAGTGGTTAACTTCACTGTTATACTACAGAACAGCTAGGTATCACTAAGAAGAGACAAGCTACTATACCAGTGCTACTCGTGCTAGAGGAAGCTGTCTTTTAAGGTCAGAACTGGTCCTAAACCTTAAATAGAACTCTTCCACGAATCTAAGGATCTAAAAGGCCAGAACTGGTCCTGAGCCTTTTTAAGATTACGGATTCTTGCGTCCATTACACAGAATAACACGCTTTACAAGTCTTCGCGATTTAAGGCCAGAACTGGTCCTAAGCCCCATAATCGCAAATTCTTGTTATAAACGCGTACTAAACCACAAACGCGTACCAAATGATAAATACACATTACGAACGCGTACCAAACGATAATCCCTACACCAATAACACTTCCCTCCCTCCGAAAACATGGCTACGCCTACTTTAAATAACTGGAAAGACTTCTTACTACCAGGGGTAGCTAAGCACGCGAAACTTATTAATAAAGATTAGGACGAATTCGCCTTTAATATAACAACTTATACCGTAAAACAAGTCAACGGCTTTCTCCTATACTATATTATATTCTACCAAAATAGATACTACGCCGATTTACAACTATAGGAGTATTTTAGGGAGGATTTTATGGGATAGACTGCTAATACCTAGGTACTTAGCAACGTTAATATTGTTTGGGATTTTTAAGACTTCCTCCATAGGAATAGGGTATATATTGCTAAGAACAGTAACCTAATTGCTAGTAATATTCAGGCCGTTATTACTAGTACAGAAGAACCAATATAGACGGAAGCTGAGATTATACGTTAACTACAAAAACCTAAAAACAACCCATATTCTTTAGAAGGCAACTTTAATTTGTATTAAAACCCCTAGAACGCTAACCCCCTACCTAAAGCTACTCTCCCACCTAGAGGTGCCCTCCTACTTAGAGTTGCTCCGCCTCTACCTTCTCTACTCTAGCTAACCGGTGAGCCTTTACTACGAGAAGTCACGAATCTGATAAAGGTATATTTGGACAAAGAGAAGAAGTTTAGAAGAGAATTATATAACATGCTTAAAGTAAAACTACAGGTCTTTTATAACTGTTGCAATAAGGTCGGAATTTAACGCCACTAGTACCATCACGCTTTCTCTATTATGTTAAAGGGATGGGCAGCAATATTCTATTACGACTATATTACGGGTAAAAACTATAGCTTTAATATAATGCTTCAGCTTATTAGAGCCCACTTTAAGACTAATAAGAATTGCTAACTTTATATATCTAAATAGTAAGAGACTACGTTCTAGAGAGTTATTGCTTCTAACCTAACAAAGACTCGTTTAGAGTGCCTTTAACTACTCTTTAATAAACTCTAGAAAATCTAATATAGCCTTACTAAAACCTACCAAAACGAGAACAGCCTAAGGGACCAGGTTATCTTAGCATGCCATAGCGTTCCTAAGTGTAACTTGGCGCTATATAAACCTACGGATACATTTGAAGGAGTATATACTAAGCTACGCTCCGCCGTAGGTACTGCGATGCGAACACAAGAATCTCAACAGCTCTATACCGAAAACCCTACCCAAACAAGTATTCCCGACTAATATAATTACAACTGGACTGATCGAACATATAGTGGCCGTGGTAGGGAATATGGAAGAGGGTATAATTAACGTCGACTATAAGGTAACCGTGGAGGTCCTTATAGAGGTTCATTTCGAAGTGATCGCCAAAAGAAGTGCTATGTTTGTAAGAAGCCAAAGTGCTGGTTAACTAGACACTCCCTTAATAAGCGAAAAGAGGTATATAATAAGTTCCGTCAGAGTATAAGAAACGTTAGAAATTGCGAGGTTACTATAGCCTACTTCTAAAGCTTCCTGGTTTAATACGAAGGCGTAGAAGACCTTAAGGGTAAGGTTAATAAGGTCAAACAGCTCCTTATAGATATAGAAATTAAGGACTACTCTCCTAACCAATACTTTACTAAGTATGGTAAGGTAAATGGTATACAAACCATCACTATTCTTAATGACCAATCTATGCTCCATTTTATTATAAAGTCAGATATCTTTAACGAGCCAAAGGAGAGCTTCGCGTTTTCCTTTAATAACAGATACTCGGCGAACGTCTTCTATAGTATTATACCGGATACTAGAGCCGCAGGAGTATCTATAGTAGGAGAACCTTAAGTTCGAGCCCTTTAGCAGCTTAATAGCTCTATTCAGATTGACCAATTAACGGCAGGCCAACATACGATTCGCTTTAGTAAAGGTACTATAATCTCTCTTGGCACAATTAGGGTCTAAACCCCCTTAGGATATATTACTTTCTATATTATTTCTACGAACACTCCATTTCTATTTTGCATTAAAGATATGGATAAGTTAGGCATTAGGCTTAACAACCTTAAGAATATACTTATTTAGGGAGACAATTGGGTGCCTATTATGCGTAAGTAGGGTTACCCCTGGTTGCTCCTTTATTAACTAGAAAAGAGTGTTGCTTAAAGCCACTTAACTGAGTTAGAATTACGCCAACTATACTATTATTTTGGCTACCCATCTGTTCATTAATTGCTTAGGGTTCTTCAGCGAGCAGGCCATAAAGTCAAGGTTAAGGTAATTGAGCATCTTATAAAGTACTGCCATTACTGCCAAATAAACTAGAAGTCCCCTAGCCGATTCAAGTTCACCCTTAAAGATGACTATGACTTCAACTTCTGTATTATTGTCGACGTTATATATTTTAGCGGCAAGCTAGTACTCCAAGTTGTTGACTTCTTAACCTCCTTCCAAGCCGCACAATTCTTGAAGGATATGTCAGCTAGGAACGCATAGGATACCCTTTAGTTATACTAGATTAATGTCTACCTAGGACCCCCTAATTAAATCGTCTATAATATAGGAAAGAACTTCTTATCTGCAGAGTTTTAATAATAGACAAAGGCAATGGCAATTGAGGTTAAGGAAGTCCCTGTTAAGGCATATAATAGTGTTGGAAAAGTGGAGTAATATTACGCGCTATTACACCGCGTATATAAGATTATCTCTTTAGAACTAGAGGATGCTAGTAAAGAACTTACCTTACAAATGGCTGTTAAAGCTGTTAACGATTCTGCTGGCCTAGATGGACTCGTACCCATATTGCTAGTCTTCGGCGCCTACCCTTAAATGACTGACGATTCTCCACCATCTCCCTCCGTTGTGCAACGAGCTGAGGCTATTCGTAAGGCAATAAAGGAGGTACGATGTCTCTACGCCACACGCTAAGTCAACGACGCACTAGGAATGAGAAATGGCCTAAACACCTTAACTATGCTTGATCTGCCACTCCAGTCTAAGGTACGCGTATGGCGTGAAAAGGGAGGATAGTTAGGCCTATATTAACTCATTGCAATTAATGGCCAGACTTACACTATTTAGATACCTTACGGACCTACTTAATTCCGTTTAACTGTTATTAAGCCTTACTATAAAGATAACAGTTCCGAGCCTTTGTAGAATGCCCTAGAAGATGCCCTGGAGGAGAACCACAATTAATATACTCTAGAAGGCGACTACGATCCCAATATAATATTAGTAGATGCGCCACAACCACGACGCAGTAGAGGTCGCCTAAAGGGATTACAAAATCGCCAACATCTTATTAATTTTGAAGAGCAATTTATTGCCGCCATTAAAAATAGAGTTGAGTTATTAATGGCCTTTATAACAGCTAAGGAGAAGGATGACTTTGAACTCGCAAAACAGCTCTAAAAGGAAGGTTGTATTATAACTCTAGA
>Ga0307507_10006092_pt1 | contig 18929 bp, 5 predicted proteins | sample 7_EM_MG_FD_207223 | JGI IMG/M metagenome (GOLD analysis project Ga0307507, IMG submission 207223) | Populus trichocarpa ectomycorrhiza microbial communities from riparian zone in the Pacific Northwest, United States - 7_EM | ecosystem: Host-associated > Plants > Roots > Unclassified | place... | reverse complement strand
AAATGCGGCAGTATGCCGCTCCTTAGTCAATACCATACGCTACACGTTGCAATGCGCGAAATGCGCATTTGGCTGCCAAATGCCGCCAAATGCTGTAAAAATGCTGGTAATTTTTTTCCTGACGAAGTAGAAGGTTGATTTATAGGATCTTATCTACTATAGACTTAATCGCAACGCCGATGTTAAAGCCATAGGCCATACCGTAGAGTTTAGAAGCTAGTACACTCCAAGTAACTCTTTTACACTTAACTAAGCTCCAATAAACAATATTAGCCTTCTTTATAGCATCAGCTAGTACAAGGACATAGCCAATCTGCGAAGAAAGGTCCTTATTGTTAGTAAATAATGCGTCCGTAAATACTAGTAGCTATAGGGTTTTAATATCTAACTTAATAAACTTAAGACCTCTATTAGCGTTCTCAATTTGCCAGTTTAGACGCTTGTTTAACTGTTTTACGTCTTTTTTATTAGGGTTAATTACCTAGGCGGCAAAGGATAAATTAAATAAGGCTTTTAGCTGGTATACTAAAGCGATATATGCACCTCTAGCACGTTAAGCGATATACTAGTCCTTTAGAGTTAAGGTTCTTGTGGCTCCTCTTAATTCTATACTTATAGCAAGCTTGGTACTAATTGTACTAAGGTTTATACATTGTTGTTCCTAAGTAAGCGTAATACTCCCATTAGTTAGTAGCTAAATAACTCCACTATTAAACTTAATAGGCGTATTAACGGTAAGTTATTCCCGTTCCTTAGCCATAAACTTGGCCTTATACAGCTCATTTTGCTCTGTGTTTGTAAAGGTCTTATCTACCAGAAATAGAGTATCGTTAGTTTATAGGCCTACAATACCAAAGGGTTTATTACTCTATAGAAGGCAGGGGTCGTACGTAGACTAGTCCATATATAACTATTAGATGTAATATAAGTGATATATCTTAAACTAGTAGTTACCAGCTTCCGGTACTCCATAGAGTAATTTTATAACCTTTAAAACAGAGGCCTTGTCAATCCTAAGTTACTTAATCAGCTTATGCGGAGGTCGTATATAGAACTCTTAATTTAGTGTAGTGGTTAATTATACATAGGCCTATAAAATATCTCAGAGGTAAAGTCATGTCTATAGAAGCTTTATGGCGGTAATATAGAGAATTAGTTATTGGCTAACTCGTTAAATAGTTAGTAATTAGGTAAGAACCAGTTCCTTTTCTAAGTTATTATAAGCTTACACAACTAGTTAGAATTTCTTAAAGGCTTTATTAGTTCCCTTATTTTTAATCTTATTAATAAATCGCGAGTTAAAGAGTTATACGCCTTATAGTATATCTATAAGTCTTATAATCTCAAAAACTCCCTTCTTAAGTAGACCAGTAAGCTTCTTCTATTAAAAGGCGCTGAATTGGGTACTAAATTAACTGTCATCCTATAGGTAGATAGTGATATTAGTTATAGCCGTAAGTAGAGGGTATTTACAAGGGCGTCCTCTACCTTATTTTAGGGGTTATTGCTAAGCTTTAATAGGTCTCTCTAAGACAGTCTTAGAAAGGGCTAACCTAAGTAGAGGTTTAGGTAGTAATTCTAGTCCAATAATTTACTCCTGCAATTTAGTTGCTTAAAGGTAGGATTTTACAACCGTAGATTAGAAGGCTATAGGTCTACTAAATAGCTTAACAGTACATATTTTACCCTTAACGGTAAGTAAGGTAAATGGCCCGTCCTAATAGCCGCTTTAGCCAGTATTTCCTTCTCTCTAGACTAAAACGGGTAAGTTTAGTGGGAGATTATAAATCGTATCAGCATTGGGTCCGTTTCGCATATTTAGCGCATCAGCGATCTATTATTCAGCTTATAGCTTCTATATCTCTGCCATAGCCTTTTTGATTACAGCAGCGCGTTATATAACAGTAGGGGATAGTGCATCGGATTTAACCATTTGGGGGTAGGCTTTAAAGACTAGAAGTATAGAAACTAGTCCTTTAGGGCTAGCTAAATCGTTAATTACTTTAAACGCTATTTAGAGTCCCATCTCCTTATTAATATTAGGGATTTCAGTCATAATAATCTGGTAGGCTTGCTGTAATAGACTATAGTAGCGCTCTACTATTCTAATAGAGTTATGTGCTTTAACCAGTACTCCCTTTATACTAATTCCCATAATAGTGGCGTATTGCTTAAATTCCTTACTAATGAAGTTCTTTTTGGCGTTATAGGTAATTAGGTCTGGTAGCCCTAGGTAAATATTAATCCAGCACATCTATAAAACGTCCTATATATATTTGGCGCTAATGTCTTATAACTATCTACCGGCTTAGAATCGCGTTCCTTTATCAACAATATATAGGAGGGGTAATCCGCTGATATACATAATATCAACAATAATATTATAGTTAAAATTAACGTTATTTTATAGGGTGAAGCGGAATCTGCCTAGTAATTTGCTAAACTTCTAACAGTAGTGGCAGAACTTGGTTAGTTACTTAATAGCCATTCTATTAGTTTTATAGCCAGCATAGTAAAGTAGCTTTTGCAATTTCTCAACTAAGGGATATCTAAATTGGCAATGCAGGCGCCGTAGCTCTATATCTATTAAGTAGCAGGGGTTCGCGTTAAAGGATTCAGATAAATATAACTATAGTAATAAGCTCTATAGGAGAAATAGGTGGCCAAACCGTCTTACTACTAGCACTTTTTTGGTGTAAGTAATAACAACATTTCTAAGGTTATTGTAGTAGATTTAGAATCTATCCATATCCACTAAATAGAGCAAGAAGGGGGTATCTATATAGACAATATAAAACTGTATCTTGCCTATAGGGGTAACAACATCCATAGTTCTAATAGAGGTAGCAATTCTAATGCCAAACTACACATTAACCTGTCCTTTGGTTAAGGTATTAAGTCTTACAAATTAGTCCACGTTCTGTAGTGCCTAGAATTATCTATAACCGGCCATAGACTTCTTTAACGCACTAGTATTAATTATAATTCCCATAAATACCATAGAAGTATAGCGTGAAACGGCGGTTGTTATATTATAGTTAAACGGGTTAGTTTCCGTAGTAGGTTCCATAGAGGTTACAGTAAGTAAGTAAGCGCAAGCCTTATTAGCTAGTTCTACGCTTGTAAAGGTTGCTTTGTCTATAATAAGAGTCCCAAATAATATAAAGTAGCAGCCGTTAGGGTCTTCTAGTTCTTCCTCGCTATTATTATTATTAGTATTTTTGTTAGCGTCTATATCTAGCATAAGAGCTTTAAAAGTTTTATTGCACTCATTATCGTTGTCTCCTTTATAGTAGATAGTGTATTATCTAAAGCGTTCTTTAAAGTTACCGTTGCGGCCCTTGCTATTGTTAAAACGTCTTTTATACTTATTTCTAGAACAGTTCCGCTCCTCCTCTATATGTTTCCATAAGCGGCAGCTCTCCTTTTGGCAAATATAGCACTTGGTCTTTAGGGACCTAACAGTATTTTATCTATAGGAGCGGGTTCGGTTACGGTTATTACGGATATCACGGCGGTATATACGATCCGTAAAGTAGGCTCCTTAAGACGGTCTTATTAAGGCCTAGAAAGGGTGTTCCTTCTCCCATACAACTATAGAAGATTGCAGCTTGCTAATTAACTAGGAGAGGTCTTCAAAAGGGTTAGAAATAGCGATATAGCATACTAGTACTCCTTAGCAAGCAGTGACTAGCTTATTCGTAAAGAAGAGGTCTATACAAAATTCTAGGTATAATCTATGGCGATGTTTTAAGAGCTTATTAAAAAGTAGTTAGAAACTCTAATAGATTTACTTATTAGGGTTCTTATTAATAATTCCTTAGAAGTTAGTAGCGTTCCATTTAGTAAGGTTTCTCTAATAGTACTCTAGTCCTTCAAAGAAGTAACGCATGTGGTTATATACCTCAGTAAATAATCTAGTTAAAAGGCTGCTATTATAGTAGTAATCCTAAGTAAGTCCCTTTAGCATAGTTAGGAATGCAGTTATATAGCCTTTAAGAGGTAGACCAGCTCTCTTACAGATATTATAGAAGATAGTCAACTTAAAGTTAAAGCTATTACTTACTCCATCGTACTTCTAGTCGTCTATATAGATCTTAGCAATAGTAGCTGCCTCTTTGCTGTATATAGGCAGGTGCATAGTAGGGTTAGTATTAGCAGTACCAGGGTAAAAATACTAGGCAGGAGGAGCACTAGGTAGAATAGAAGCAGTTACTAAAGGGAGGGTAGAGGCAGTTGCCATAGGCAATAATTGCTAGTTCTGCATCTATAGGAGTTAAGTAAGGAGGGTAAGTAGTTAATCCTAGGTAAAAGTAGGTGCAGCTTACTATTAGGTAGCGGTTAGTGCAGTTTGCTAGGGTATAGATATAATAGCTAGTTAGGGTATCATAGGGGTAGGTATTTACGTTCTAGGTATTATAGCTATAGCTATAGGCTAAATTATAGGCGTTAAAGGTAGTGGAGGTAGTTAATAGTTTACAGGCATCAGTACCGTGTAGAAAGGTAGTAGGCTATAGAGGGGGGTTATAGGAACTAAAGAGGCTATAACTAACAGGGTTATAGCTTAATTTAATATTAGAGCTATTTATATCGAGTTAAGTTGTTCTTATAGTGCCACTATAATCATAGGGCTAACTTCCTTAAGAGCTCCTATAATTTCCTTATCTATCCATTCGTGAGGTTCCTCTGCTATAAGGACATCATATAGAACCTTATAAAGTAGGTATCTATTGCTATGTGTGGCGACATATACTCCTCTTTAGAGTAGGTAAGTACAGAGCTTTACTCTAGTAACAGAGCGTATCTTTCTAAAGTCCTTAATATTAAAGCCTTCAAATTCTTCTTGGAATAGCGACCGTAGTGTATAATCCGTAAAGTTCTTATATATATACTCATAGATTTTCATTTCCACATATTCTTCCAGGTCTTCCTCTAAGGCAGTTACTACATCAATCCTATAACCATATCTGGCGATTCTCTCCTTCCATTTAGGATCTATCTTATTATATAAAGCAGTGTACTAGTCCTTGTATATATTTAGTTCAAGGTTAAGGTCGAGGTCAAGGTTAAGGTTAAGGTCGTTAAGGTAAGGGTATCAAGGTAAGGGTGTCAAGGTAAGGGTGTTTTAGGTATATACGTCCTTTACAGCCGTCGGGCCTATAAAGTTCTTAGCAAGATTACTATTCTCTCAGCGATCTGTTGTATTGGCTATAAGGCCAGTACAAATTCTCTTAAGCTTAAGGGAGGTCGCAATCTTCTCTAAGTAAAGATATAATTCTCTAGGCGATCTAACGCGTCAGCAGTTAAGCTAATACGTGGTCTTAAGCTTCGAGGGTAATATAGCTTTCTCCTTTAACTGGAATAGACAAGGCTAGGCAATCCGTATACTGTTTCTAGTACGGTTCTCAAGCTCTAGCTTATTGCGTATTTCCTAATCTATACGTCTACTAATCAGTGTCGGTATACTCGCTTTATCAACGTGCACGAATATCACTTATAGTGGTACGTATGCGGTGTTGAAGTTGGTAGTTAATTGTTGTCTAGAAGTAAGGGGTTGCTCCAAGGTCAGGTTAGCTAGCCTCGCTTCGTGGTCTCGTGACCACGTCACATGACTAACATTCCGACGGGTTTGACAATTCCTTTAAATATGCCCTTTTTTACCACATCCAAAGCATTCTCTATTTGTGGCTTAAGTTCTTTATTTATTGGTTCCTAATGTTACAGACAGCTTAAGTACGATATTATAACTACTTGAAGAAGAGTTGGCGGAAGCTAGTTAGTTAATATAGGCACGGTCTAGAATGGAACCAGTGGAACTATATAACGAGGAATGGTAACTAAGGTCACGTAGTGTTAAATGCGTTAACTATGTTAAATAAAGGGGACGTTACGTTTAATACAGATAATACATACCTCACATATAAGAGAGGGTTTCTTAGGCGTATAGTTGTATATTTAAAGGACCTCAGTCCCTACTATAGATAGTTCTCTCCTTATAGTAAATCTCAAAATATAATTAGAGTTAATCTATTAGGCAACCACTCTACTAGTTATTATTACGTTATTAACTTGTTTATATCTATATACCTAGCCTAATAACAGGACCTACCGTAGTTTTTACTACAAGGTTCCGTTATATATTTACTACTAAGGTTATAGTATTAAATAAAGTTAAATAATATGCCACCTAAAGCACTAGTCACAATGCTATTAACGGCAATAACTACCTTAGGATTAGGAGATACTAGTATAGTAGATATAGACTCATAAGTAGTTACAAGAGGTTAGTTACAGGAAATAGTTAATTGCTTATTAGATAATAATAGGATACTTAAGGAACGCATTAATGGAATTAGCGCAGCAAAGGTTAAGTTACTATTAATTAAACAATTTTTAGGAGAAAGGTTAAAACTTAAAGGGTTTCTTACGCAAATATACTTTAAGGTTATATAAGAAGGAGTAAGGTTAGTAACACCTATAGATTAAGTAGCGTACGCAGGACTGTTCTTAATAGAAAGAGCACTAAAATAGTTTAAACCTTATCTTATAGAAATATAAATTAGCGGTATAACAACTACTAACTAAGACGTATAATTTATGTTTACTAGTTAGAATAGGTTTACAGAAAAATTAATATAGATATTTAGAGACCTAGAAGCATTAATAATAGTAGAACAAAAGCTTTAAAACTTAGTATAACGTTCTTTAGCAATTAAGTATATAACATAGTTTTAGATACTCGTAACGCAGGTTAAGTGGAATAATAAGGCGCTTATAGCATAGTATAAATAGGGACTTAAGGCTAAAGTCTAGGACATAATTATCCTAATGGAGGACGCGGAAAGTCTATAAGACTTAATAGATTAGTTAATAAAGATTAACAATAGGATCTATTAAAGGGAATAAGCTAAGAAAGGGCAAGATAGAGTTCTATAGTTATATAAGGCGTAGAGCACGTATTAGCAAATATAGAGCTAAAACCTATAAAATAGCGCAGAGCAATAGACCTAAGCAGTACTAAAGAATCTAAGAGATAAATAAAGAAACCATAGAAACCTAGAGGTTAAAAATTAAGTAATTATAGGACTAAGGAGCAGAGGCTAAACCAGGGATCTTAGCAGCAGAAGACGTTTAGACGGACTCTATAATAAGAGAAATAGTTTAAAGATAGAGCTTGCATAAATTATAAAAAATAAGATTATTTTACTAGAGACTATAGAGGTGGTTAGAGTAACCACATAGTAAGAGGCACTAGGTTATTAGAGTATAATAACACAGATATAGGGATATTATATAGGACTAAGGAGTGTTTAATTAAACACTTTGCGTTTTGTTATAATAACATATACTAAATTTATAAAGACGCTAAGTACGGCGCAAGCTATTAGCCGTAAGAGCTAGAGTTAAGAGGGCTTAAAGGAACTAGAGAGTTAGATAAAGAATAAGATTAACTCTATAAGCTAGATTAAGATATTAAAGCAACATACAGATAAAGATTAGTAATAATAATAATAGAGTTAGAGTACTTATTAATTAGTAGCAACAAGGAAGAAAATAAGGCTAACTAGAAGTACTTATACCTTAGTAACGCAATAAAAGTAGAGACTAAAACCACTATAAAACACGGATTAGTAACGGGTATTATAATACCATTAGATACAGTATCTATCGCTTTATAAGATGGAAGGAGTAATATCTAGAGACAATTAAGTAAGTAGATAACTGCTAGTGCTAGCTTACTACTTATAAAAGGCAAAAGGCCATAGGTCTAAGATTCTTAAGAAGAGATAAGGAAAGCTCTAGACTCATAAAACGCAACAAGAATAGCTTAAGAACCTATAATAAACAAAAACCAATAGAAAAGAGCAGTAACTTAGTTTAGTGACAAACAAATAAGTATAGGACGTAAGTTTAAAAACTATAAGTTTAGGGAATAAATAAAAACGTTAGTGGGAAGCCAAGATTTTAAGAAACAAATAAGGACTATAGCAATTCTAGGTAAATACAGTGTTCAGCCTAAAGATTAAAAAGTTAATACTAAGATTAAGAAGTAAGACGACTTTAAGGATCTAGCTATAAGACGCAGAAAATAGAAAACTATGGATAAGTTTAGATAAAGAATTATCGCATAGTAAGAGCAAAAGCTAGATAAGAGGTTAGCTATACCAGGTCGTATAAGGGACAGAGCACCTATATAAAAAGTTACTAATAGGCCTAGTGTAGGGACACCTAGAGTAAAGTAGTTAGACAAACTAAAATAAGAAGAGGATCTAGATATTCTAGTTAGGTTCAAAGAAAGACACACCAAAGAATCTTATAATATAGCGATAATAAGGTACTTTCTTATAGATAGACTATATACACTAAACTAGCTATATGGAAAGTGGTATAGGTAATAACATAATAACAAATAGGAAGACTTTTATATATAGCTAGACAAAAAAGTTATCTAAGACTAACCTATTACAGAAAAATATATAAGTTATATTAAAGGAGCGTTAATTATAATATTAAGAAACCTAAAAGAGGGATCTAGGGACTAGAGAAGCAAGCAATAAATCTTAATACCTATAGCAGAAATACTAGTAGTTAGGTTAACTAGGTATAGGTTTAAACTTAAGGACAAAAATAAGCTAAGAGTTAACCTAAGTCACCTAGCGTATTATACGTTATCGTGGATAGCTTGTATAGATAACGTGTGCAATATATATAGGGCACTAAAAGATAAAAACCAGAAATACTTAGTAGGGATATATTAGGCACTAGAGGAAAAACGGTTTAGAAATGCTAAGTATATATATAAATAGCACCTAGTAGAAGTATAAAGCTAAAGGGACTTAATACTTTAACCCAGAAGATTCCTTATAGAAGAATGTCTAGATGGATAATAGTGTGGTAAGGTAAAATGTCCTATGCTTAGTGTTTTGGCATTTTCCTATATATATTAAGCCTTCGGCTTCCCTCCTTCTTTGATATCACAAACCTACCAGAATACATTCTTTTCTTTCCTTTCTTACAGACTGCTTTACTGATTACTTTTAACTAATTATAACCGACCGACCGACCAACCAACAGACAGACAGACTGACTGATAGCATTGTGACTTCCTATCTGAGGGACACCGTACCCTTCTACATTTTGGCATTCTATGTGGGGACAACGGCAAGCTCTTTAAATTAGAAGTCTAGTGCTACATACATATAAGACACGCAAGAATATATTACGACTACAGAAGGACGACCAGCTGCAGAAGAACGACCAGCTAGGTAGACAAGACAGCAGTAAAGAACCAGGCAGTATCGGACAGCAAGTGGAACTAAGTAGACCCTAAACAGAAAGACTGCAGAAAAGAAAGGACAGCCAGACTCAACGCATAGGCCAAGGAGTGGCAAAGGTCTCAGAAAGTTATGTGTAAGGACGTCAAGCGAACCAGTAAGCCAATCAGACAACTTCGACCTGCGGCTAGAGGTACCCAATATTTCTACTACCTACGCACGGACATAGCTAGAGCTTTATTAAGGATGCAGAGACAACAAGCCAAGGACCAGTTAATTAAATGGAAACAAGACTTAAGGGATCTAGCGGCAGAGGAAGTTAATACTACCCTTTAAGAACAAAGACAACACCGAGCAAGGTCACAAGTATATGAGATTAGGTCTCTCCTTAAAAGCCTTCTATTCCGGCTTAGCTTTATCTTCTTTTAAGTTATCTGGATTATATTAGCGGCAGCTTTAGAGGCATTCCGTAAAGAAGCAGATATAGGCAGAAGCGTAAGGCTTAATAGCACCCTACCGCGCAGAACGACAGCAGACTAAAGCAGATGGACGTATTAAGACCTGGCAGTGGCTGTAGATAATAAAGACACCGTGCTCTTTTAGGAAGACCGACCTCTAGGCGTTAAGAAGCAGCCAAAAGGAACAAAAGCCTATACTTCTTTTACTAAGTATAAACCAACACCAGAATGGCTATCTAGGACATCCTCTGTTAAGACCACGGCCATGTAAGAAGATCTACCACAGCGTTCACCTATAACACCTAGGACCGATAACCCTTAGCAGATAAAGGATAAGAGCCGTAAAGACCACCTACAAGCTCCTAAAGAAGCTCTAGATACACATAACCAGCAGTTAACAGCTTAAGACAAGATCTACGTTATGGTTTAGCCTATGCCAGCCCTAGGAACTATTAGAGCTCCTTACTTTATAGGACAGAACGTGTTGTAGTTTATTAAGTAGTACGAATGGCTATGCACCTGATATTGTGTAATAAGTAAGGAGAAGCACCAGGGCCTCCTAGAGTACTATAATTACTGGATAGGGATATAGATCCAAAGCCTACCTAAGTTTATAATTAGTAATTAGACGGAGCTTATTAGAAAGCTTAAAACCAAGTATTAAACCAAGGACTACTATTAATGCATAGAGATACAAGACTTTATAGAAGCTTTTATTTGAAAATCTGTGGAATAACTAGGCGAATTGCGTTACTATATATAGGACTTTACTACTATCTTAGATAAAGCGGTAGCCACAAGAAACCTTACTAAGCAAAATAAGGGGTGGTTGTTTATACAAGGACTTCCTATTAAATACCGCAGGCACGCAATAGAAAAGACAGGAGCCGTAGTAGACAAGCCTAGCACCCTTATATTTAAAAGACTAAAGGAGGCCATAGAGTCAAGGATAGTGACTATAGAGGGCGCCAAGCGAATAGATATTCTTCCAGAAGAAGACGCCCTAAATATCCAGCTTATACAGGAGCTACGGCAGCAAAGGGATGAGCTTGACCGCAGGAGAGAAGGAAGGCTTCTGGACCCAGGTGTATATAGAGGAGCCCCAACACAGCAGCAGTTACCCCCTACCGTAGATCAGGAGATGGATGAAATGGTAAGCCAGTTAAAGAGACTAAGGTTAAGCAAGACGGAGCTTGCAGTAGCTGTATAGTTAATGCCATTCCTTAACCGAATTCAAAAGGACCCAGAAAGGTTTACAATACTGCTAAATTAGGCTACAGTTTAAAGCTTAGTATAAGGATACGGCCCAGCACTAGGATATAAAGACTGGCAGAATAGTACCTAAGCTCCCTTTACTCCGCAAGACTTTTAATATCCGCATAATTTTTAATATCCACAAGGCTCTCAATGTCCGCAAGATTCTACTACCTTTAGACAGCCGCAGTAGAACGTACAAGGTTAGCAAGGTATGCGAGAACAAGGCCTACAGACCTGTTTTAGATGCGGAGGAGGTTATTATTTCACCCGGTATAAATGCCAAGGGCTTAAGGATCTTATTTAGTAAGGATTTGTGCATCTGTCTAATTAAGGAAGACTAGTAGCTAAAATATATAAACGACCTGGACCTAAACTGCCGTGGCTCGGCAATAAAGGACGATTAAAGGGCATTAAGAACTAGCTGCGTATATACTAAGGAACTAACCTAGATAGACCAAAGGGAGAATAGACGCAGCAACAGGCCCCTATTATACAAACGGATTTTACTGCTTTCCATAACAGAGTAGTGCTAAAGAACAGTAACAAAATGCATACGAGCTGGGAGGACTACTATTAAGTACAGCCCACGGACTCAGTAACGTTCAGCCAGCAATGTCTGCAGACTCGCCTGACCCCTAAAGACAGCTGTACAACCAGGACAATCGTCGAGCTATAGGCTCTGCCGCAGGAGAATGTATAACCAGGAGATTATATCCAGATTATGTTATGGCCTGCAAATAAGATAGCTGAAGCTAGAAAGAATAAATCGTCTGATCCTTAAAGACGGTCATGGAGACAGACGCTTAAGGCCAGCCGTTAACCCGCAGGCTCCGCAGCAGGCTCCGCAGTAGGTGTAGGATATTTAACTAGGGGACAGTCAAGTTCTAAGGTAGGGGAGGGGACGCAGGTGACGACCGTATAAAAGATTTCTATTTTATTTACTTAATTACTATATTTCCTAAAGCTCCTTTTCTTATTTACTTTCTTAATCGCGACGCGTCAGTCGCAACGACCTACTGTAAAGATGTCAGTTTAGCTCACCGCCTATTACCGAGCTAATAGCGATTTTCCATGCCCGGTACGGAAAATCCTAATTGGTCTATTTAGCAATAGAGCCGGCAGAACTCTACACCGCCCCTAGAATTTAATAATGCACTAGATATATTAGCTGTATAATGAGAACAGTATCAGGAGCCTTAATTAATTGCATAGATACAGAGCCGATTGTACGATGCAGAGCCAGATGCAGAGCTATATGCAGAACCTTAACTGAATGACTACACGGAAGCTACGGTTAGTCAAAGAACCGAATCAAGCCAGAGCCTTGATACCAGCACGTCACCGTCACTGAATTAAGTCAGTTGAATGTTGTTAAATTAGAGCCTTTGACCGGGCCGACCTTATTCCTTATTTGAACGACAAATGACCGCAGCACGACTGTCACCGCTATCTGAATTCAGTACTGCACTAGCTACACGACAAGAACGGATACCGCGGCAAGAAAGGGACCTATTAGGTGCAGTAGTATAACATTATATAACAAGCACCGCGGAAACGGTAAAGTAGTATATAAAGAGGCACTGACAAAAGATGTTTTGCAAGAGATTATACATAGGGTATAATTAACCACGTTAAGCCTGAACCATCCTTATATAACTAAAGACAGAACTAGGCCGTATCTAGCTAGGCTAGTAAAGGACCATATTAAGGATTATAAAGGGAATAGGAATTAGATATATAAAAACCAACGCTTCCCCTCTAGTTGTTTTGATGAAGGACTATTATGGATACAAGGGCAAGGGATATACGACGGAGGTAGTTATAATAGCCAAGAAGCTGCCACCGGATGGCCTTAAAGATATTAAGGACAACTTAGGCGAAGTATAGAACCAGCAAAATAATAACAAAGAGACTAAAAGCAGAAGACAATCCTAAGAAGGCTCTTAAGCTGGAAGAAGATCAAGGATATACAAGCGTACTGCCAACAGCTAGGGTAAAGAAGCAGCCGTAAAAGCCTAAGGATGCGCCAAAGAAGCCAAGAGCAAAGGCAACTCTAAAAGGAAAGAAAGTAGCTATTAAGGACGTCTTATAAAAGCACCAGGCCCGGGGAAATGGTCTACTGGAAACTGCTGTTTATGCTTATAAGGAAGGAAGTCTTAAGACAGGTCTCTAGATTAGACATCTAGTGGACACTAAGAGCCTTAATTGACTACGGATGCAGAGCTTTAACTGAATGACTACATAGCCAGAGTCTTAATCAACTGTCCGCAGATACAGAGCCTACGGATATAGAGCCTTAATGGAACGTCAACGGATTTAAAAGCTTTGATTAAGCATGCAACAATATAGAGCCCAGGTCGTACATATAATAGAAGACGCCTTAAGTTAAGCTAGAGCCTTAGTCAAATCTTAATCAGTTGGACACCGCCTCTACAGTTAAGTTAGATTAACTAGAGCTTTTAGTCAGGCCAACCTGATACCCTATTTAAATGTTAGTCGATTATATATTATCACAGTTAAATTAAATCAGTCACCGTCGCCGTTAGACGTCTTTAATCAGCGGTTAAAGATTCTATAATAGTAGACAGACAGACACTAGGCCTAATAAGGAAATTAGTATACGACCGCAGAACATCAGAAAAATGGTTAATTAACGTCTTGGAGCCTTTTTAACCAGAACGATCTTTCCTGTAGATATAGATACGGAGCTTTATATAGAGTCTTATACGGAGTTATACACGGAGTCTACGGATATGGAGCATACGGGTATAGAGCCTTAATTGGACAATAGTATAGCAGCTTGACTGGACGCCTATATATGCAAAGCCTTAATTAAACAACAGATGCGGAGCCTTAACCAATCGCACGTCTATATAGAAGTGTTAATTAGTTGTCTATGGATGCAAAGCCACAGTTATATATGTAGTAGAAGACACCTTAAGTTAAGCCAGGGCCTTATCAAATCTTAATTAGCTAAACGCCGTCTCCGCATTTAAATCAGGACAGTTAGAACCTTTAACTGGGCTAACTTTTTACCTTAATTGAACGACCGAACGATCAGTTGTAGCACGTCGTCGCTAACCAATTAGATAGTTTTCGGCCAGCAGTCAAAGCACGTATGTAGACACGGACGCAGACATAGACGCAGAATATGCAATGCAGAGCTACCGATGCACAGCCAGATGCACAGCCAGATGCACAGCCAGATGCAGAGCTAGATACAGAGTCTTAATATCAAACGATTAGCTAAACGACCAAATTAAGCTAAAGTCTCTGCTATTTTAATTAACTGCCCTACCGCCGCCGCCGCCATTCCGTCCAACTGCTTTATCCCTACTGTCTTAACTGACTGCTCTGTCTCTACTATTCTAGATCTGTACCGTTGCTAGATCTATTTACTGCCGGATCTACTAGATCTATTATACTGTTCCGCCCAACTGTTTTGACTGACCTGTTCCGTTCTACTGTTTCTACTGACTGCTACTCTAACTGACCGCCGCTGACCGATTGTTCTACTGCTACTGCTACTACTACTGCTACTACTGTTCTAACTAGCTATTCTACTGCTGCTATTCAGCTGTTCTGTTCTGCTGTTTTAATTATTCTGCCGCTACTACCTTAACTAACTGCTACCGACCGTTCCGCTTCTACTAAGTGTTCTACTATTAAAAGTTCTGCTATTAGATATTCTACTGCTTACTAACTGTTACCGAGTTCTTCTACCAAGTGTTCTACCGCTGACTATTCTATTTTATTTTACTGCGCTAAATGTCTACTTTTACTACTACTTCTACCACTGTTACTGTTACTACTATTACCGCCGCCGTTATTATTTCTGGTTTACTACCGTCCTAATTGCTACTAGTAGGAAGATCGGATCTTAGCTACGGATAACAGAAGGACGCTGTAGAATAGTTCTGTAGGGTTAAGGATAAGGTTACCTGTGTTCTTTTAGGGATATACTTTCCTTTTTTTCTATTCTGCTCTTGCTATTCTTTTATTTGGCTATTCTTCTATAGTATAGAACGTTAGGGGACAACGTTCTTAATAGGGGAGGTATGTGGTGGGGTAAAATGTCCCATATTTAGTGTCTTGGCATTTTCCTATATATATTAAGCCTTTAGCTTCCTTTTTTCTTGGATATCACAAACCTACCGGAATATATTCTTTTCTTTCCTTTTTTACAGACTGCTTTACTAATTACTTTTGACTGATTATAACCGACCGACCGACCGACTGACAGACTGACTGACTGACTGACAGCATTGTGACTTCTTATCTAAGGGACACCGTACCCTTCTATAATAGTAGTGGGACTGTCTAGAGAATACTTATCTATAGTATATAGAGGAAAAGAAATAAACTAAGTATTAGCTAAGAGTGGACTAAGTATAAATGGGATCTAGTAGCTAATAGTTAGGAAAAGGGGAGGCCTATAGGACTAGAGGGAACTAGTAGTAGAGCCTTAGACCCTTAAAGGAGTCTAAGGACGATACCTAAACTTATAAATTAAGTGGTAAGATTAATAGTTTAAAGCGCTAATAGATAGTGGAGTAATAAGGAACTATATATTACTAAAGGTAGTAGAAAGGATGGGGTTACTATATAGATAAAAGGAATACCTATATTTACTTATAACGATTTTAGGAGATTAGATAGCCTATAAAGGAGGTATTATTAATCTTAAAATAGGACCTATTTAGTTAACTATTAAAGGGAAACTAGTTAGAATGTCTTTTAATATCTTACTATTAGGGAAAGACAAGGCAATACTAGAAATGCCTTAGTTATAGGAATATAATCTAAAGGTTGATTAGGTTATAGGTTAAGTTAATATTAGAGATACTTAACGGCGTAAAGTATAATAGCAAACCAAGTTGGTATGGTACTAAGCTAGAGCAATATATAAAGAGACTAAGCAAGGCTTAAATTATATACTAAAGAGATACCACAAGTATAGTAAAAAGTTATGGTTACTAGAAAGTAAAAAGCTGTTAGAGTATATAGTATAGGACTATAAGATAGAGTTGGAATTAGGAACTAGTCTAAGGTTCTTTCTAATCTATAAGCTCACTAAAACCAAGTTAGTGGCACTTAAGGAGTTTGTCTAGGAGAACTTATGGAAGGGATATATTAGACCATTATAGTTATTAGTAGGATATCTAGTACTGTTTATCCTAAAGAAAAACAGAAAACTGAGGCTGTATATTAACTATAGATAGTTAAACAGCATTACCAGAAAGGATAGGTATTCTTTACCCTTAATTAGTGAAATCTAAGATAGGATAGGTAATGCAAAGGTCTTTACAAAGATAGATCTGAGGTGGGCGTACCATTAGATTAGGATTAAGGAAGGCAATAAATAGAAGGCAGCCTTTAGGTTAAAGGAAGGACTATATAAGCCGTTAGTTATATAGTTTAGGCTTATAAACGCACTAGGAACGTTCTAGAAGCGAATTAATAGTATATTAGAAGAACACCTTAATAAATTTATTATAGTATACCTTAACAATATTATTATCTACTTAGAAAGTGAGAAAGAATATAAAGAACACGTTAAATAGGTCTTAAAGAGACTATAAGAAGAATAGATACTAGTAGCTATTAAGAAATACGAGTTCTCTATAAGAAAGACTAATTTTATAGGATTTATTATCAAACTAGGAAGAATTAGTATAGACCTAAAGAAAGTTAAAGCTATAGTAAGTTGGTAAAAACTAGAGAATATTACATAGTTAAGATCGTTTCTAGGGTTTTGCAACTACTATAGGAGGTTTATAGTATAATGGTTAAAGAGTATTAAGTTGTTTATAAGGCTAATAAAGAAGGAGGAACCGTGGGTATAGGGAAATAAATAAAGAAAACTATTTAAAGAACTTAAGGAGTTGTTTACTTAGGAACTAATCCTTAAGATCTACTAACTAAAGCTAGAGACGGTTGTTAAGATAGATGTATTAGACTTTGTACTAGGAGTATATTTACTATAGAAGCATTAGGACGCATGGCATCTAGTAGCGTACTATAGTTAAAAGATAATACTACCAAAACTAAACTATAACATCTATAACAAGGAGTTGTTAGGTATAGTTACAGCATTAAGGGAATAGAGAGTATTTTTATAAAGTATAGAGAAACCATTTATGGTTAAAACGGACTATAAGAACCTTATAGGATTCCTAATAATAAAGGAACTTAATTAAAGACAGGTTAGATAAGTGGAAATGCTTGCAGAATACTATTTTGAAATTTAGTATACTAAGGGTACAGATAATATATAAGCGGATGCTTTAAGTAGAAAAGCTGAACTATAGAATAACGAAAAGCCATTAGGGGCTTTACTGCAAAGGGATTAAGACAGATTAATTAGGTATAACTATCCTAAGATAGCAGTAATAAGAAAAGGTTAGATCTATAAATTACTAGAAAGTGATTAGATATAAAAGATCTAAGAGGTATAAGTAGAGGATCCAGACATAGAATAGTATAAAAATAGAGAAGTAACCTATATTCTAAGGTCTATTATAAAAGAGTTTATTAAGTTATTCTGTAAGGGACTAACTTAAGGACATAACGGAGCTATAGGCTTAGTATTAAGACTTTAAGAGGAGTATATTATTTAAGGAATCTGGGAACTAGTAAGATAAGTTATAAGAGAATATCTAGATTACTAAAGAATAAACTAACAAGGCATAAGCTATATAGAGGGCTATAACCTATTAAAATACCAGAAAGACTATAGGAAGTTATATTATAGGACTTTATTGTTAAGTTACTAAAGTTAAAAGATCCTATTATAGGATAAGATTATAATGTGATCTTAGTAATAGTGGACAAGCTTATAAAGTAGGGGTACTTTATAGCGTGCATAGAAGAGATATTAGCAGAAGATGTTGCTAGAATCTATATTAAGGAAGTGTTTATAAGATATAGAGTACTAGGTAAGGTTATATTGGACAGAGATCTAAGATTTATAGTAGCATTTTGGGAGGTATTTTTAGCGGAATAAGGAGTTCGCGTAGTAACCTTAATAGCATATTATTTGCAGACAGATGGATAAACAGAAAGATTAAACTAGACACTAGAACAGTATCTAAGGCACTATATTAATTATGTATAGAATAATTGGGTATTGTTATTACTAGTTATACAGTTTGTATATAATATAACACTATAAAAAGGAATGGGGATATTACCGTTTAAGGCGAATTATGGGTATAAGCTAAGGATATTATTATCGCCACGTTAAGTAAAAAAGATAAGTAGTATAGCTAAAGAAAGAATGGAGACTTTAATAAATCTTTATACAGACCTTAAAGAAACAGCTAAACTAGTATAAAAACGAATAAAAAGGCACTACAATGCTAAGAGATTCAAGGGACCAGATCTTAAAGAGGGAGATAAAGTGTAGCTACTATACAAAAATTTTAAGAGTTAACGACTAAGTAAGAAGTTAGACTATATTAGACTAGGACCTTTTAAAATTATATAGAAAATTTTATTAGTTATATATAAACTAAACCTACTAGCTAAAATGAAAATCTACCCTATATAGTATATTGTAATATTAGAGCTAGTATACGGGAATATTAAGCTACTAGTCTATAAGGCAGATATATATATTATTATTATTCATTGCTTAACGTCCGATTCGGATCCCTGTTGGGCCCACGCGGACTACTCCTTATATACATGTGGGGAGAAAACTCTATTTGAGAAAACCCCGTAATCCGTCTCCCCGCCTTTTGGGGCTCGCTTGCGAGTCGCCTGCGAGTCACCAGTGGTGCTCTACTACCTTACTTTTTGACCTCCTTGGGAACCACTGCTGCCGTAACAAACCTACGGACGCGCTAGTATTACACACTGTACTCTACTCCTGTAGAGTTATTAGGGGGCGCCTGTTACTCGCCCCTTTGCTTTCCATTGCTATTTCCTTTGCAAC